>OGPZ01002495.1_pt1 | contig 11075 bp, 2 predicted proteins | sample 1553111 | NCBI WGS metagenome assembly OGPZ01 (sample SAMEA2579968, study PRJEB22360) | human gut metagenome
CCGTTTTCGGCGCTGCGGCTTCTGCGCAGACCCCTGCCGACCGGGTCGACCCGTTCATCGGGACTACGAACTTCGGGACCGCGAACCCCGGGGCCGTCACGCCGCACGGGATGATGTCGGTGGTTCCGTTCAACGTCATGGGGTCGGAGGAGAACGTCTACGACAAGGACGCCCGCTGGTGGTCCACGCCCTACGAATACCATAACAAATTCTTCACGGGCTTCGCGCACGGCGCCTTGAGCGGCGTGGGGTGCCCCGAGCTGGGCGCGCTGCTGACGATGGCCACGACGGGCCCTCTGACGGTGGATTACCGGGAGTACGGCACGTCGTACAGGGACGAAAAGGCCTCCCCGGGCTATTACTCGGTCTTTCTGGACAAGTACGGCGTCCTTGCCGAAGCCACGGCCACGGCGCGTAGCTCGGCCGAGAGGTACACCTTTCCGGAAGGCACAGGGCATATTCTGTTAAATCTGGGCGAGGGGCTTACGAACGAGAGCGGCGCGATGGTTCGCCGGGTGAGCGCCACGGAGATCGAGGGCACGAAGCTGCTGGGGACGTTCTGCTACAATGCGCAGAAGGTTTTCCCGGTGTACTTCGTGCTGCGCGTTTCGAAGACGCCGAGTGCCGGCGGCTATTGGAAGAAGCAACGGAAGATGACGGGAGTGGAGGCGGAGTGGACGCCGGACAACGGGAGGTATAAACTCTATACGGAGTACGGGCGCGAGCTTTCGGGCGACGACGTGGGCTACTGGTTCTCCTTCGACGGCCTTGCGGCGGGCGAGCAGGTGGAGGTGCGCATGGGCATTTCGTATGTCTCTACGGAGAACGCGCGCAAAAACCTCGATGCCGAGCAGGCCGCGGATGCGCCGTTCGACGCCATCCGGGAACAGGCCCGCAAGGGCTGGAACGAGGCTCTGGGCAGAATCCGGGTCGAGGGCGGCGCCGAGCAGCAGCAGAGGGTGTTCTACACGGCGTTGTACCATGCGCTGCTGCACCCGAACCTCGTGAGCGACGTGAACGGCGAATACCCGCTGATGGAACGTTCGGGCGAGACGGGCGTGACGGATGGCGAACGTTATACGGTCTTCTCGCTGTGGGACACCTGCCGCAACCTGCACCAGCTGCTGACGCTTGTCTACCCGGATCGTCAGCGGGAGATGCTGCGCTCGATGACGGGGATGTACGAGGAGTGGGGTTGGCTTCCGAAATGGGAGCTTTACGGCCGCGAGACCTTCACGATGGAGGGGGACCCTGCGATCCCGGTGATCGTCGACAGCTGGATGAAGGGCCTTCGGGATTTCGATGTCGCCAAGGCCTACGAGGCGATGCGCAAGTCGGCCACGACGCCCGGTGCGCAGAACCGCATGCGGCCCGACCTCGACCCCTATATCGAGAAAGGCTATATCCCGCTGGGATTCTATGCCAAGGACCTTGCGGGCGACACCTCCGTCTCGCACGCGCTGGAGTACTACATGGCCGACGCTGCGCTGTCGCTGCTTGCCGACTCGCTCGGACACGGGGACGACGCGCGTCTGTTCCGCGCCCGCTCATTGGGCTACAAACGCTATTACAGCCCGGAAAGCGGGACTTTGCGTCCGCTCCATCCCGACGGAACTTTTTTAAGCCCCTTCGACCCGAAGGCGGGCGAGAACTTCACGGCGGCTCCGGGCTTCCACGAGGGGAGTGCGTGGAACTATACGTTCTACGTTCCGCACGACGTGGAGGGGCTTGCGAAGCTGATGGGCGGACGACGCAAATTCATCGACAAACTGCAAATGGTCTTCGACGAGGGATTGTACGACCCTGCGAACGAACCCGACATCGCCTATGCGTATCTGTTCAGCCGCTTCCGGGGCGAGGAGTGGCGCACGCAGCGGGAAACCCGGCGGCTGTTGGAGCGATACTTTACCACCGCCCCCGACGGCATCCCGGGCAACGACGACACGGGGACGATGTCGGCGTGGGCTGTTTTCACGATGCTGGGCCTCTACCCCGACTGCCCGGGCGAGCCGTACTACACGCTGACGTCCCCGACGTTCGACCGTGTGGAGATCGACACGGAGCGGGGAACGCTGGTGATCGAAAAACGCGGCGAGGGCTATATCGACCGGATGACGCTTGGCGATAAACCGTTGAAAAATTATCGTATCTTGCACGATGAATTGCTCAAGGGCGGCAAACTTACTTTTGAACTTCAAACTGGAAAATAGATGAAACTTACGGGATTCTTATTCGCCGCGGCCCTGCTGGGCAGCTGCACGCAGCCTGCCGCGGAGGAGAATTACACGCGCCATGTCGATCCGAAGATCGGCACAGGCGGCCACGGGCACGTCTTCGTGGGAGCCAACGTCCCCTTCGGCCTGGTGCAGGTGGGTCCGACGAGCATTCCGCAGACGTGGGACTGGTGCTCGGGCTACCATGCGAGCGATTCGACGGTGATCGGCTTCTCGCACACGCATTTGAGCGGCACGGGCATCGGCGATTTGTTCGACGTGACGGTCATGCCCGTCACGGGCGATGTGACCTACGCCCGGGGCACGGAGGATGATCCGACATCGGGTCTTTGGTCCTATGCCGACCGGACCCAAGAAATTGCCCGGCCGGGCTACTATTCGGTTCCGTTGACGCGCTACGGCATCCGGGCCGAGCTGACGGCCACGGCGCGCGTGGGTCTGCACCGCTACACCTTCCCGGCGTCGGATGCCGCAGCCGTGGTCTTCGACCTGGAAAACGGGGGCTGCTGGGACAAGGCCACGGAGACGCATCTCGCAAAGGAGGGCGACCGGACGGTGACGGGCTGGCGTCACTCGACGGGCTGGGCCAAGGACCAGCGGGTCTACTTTGTCGCGGAGTTCTCGAAACCCTTCGAAAAATTCGAAACCATCGGCGATAACTACGCCCGGGCTTCGTTCCGTACAACCGACGGGGAACAAGTGTCGCTGAAAGTCGCTTTATCGCCCGTAAGCGTGGAGGGCGCTCGGGAAAACCTCGCGGCGGAGCTTCCGGGGTGGGATTTCGAAGAAACGGCGAAGGCCGCCGACAAGGCGTGGAACGCCGAGTTGTCGAAGGTGAAGATCGAGACTGCGGACGAGACGGCCCGCAGGATTTTCTATACGGCCCTTTACCATACGATGATCGCTCCGTCGCTCTTCTGCGACGTGAACGGCGACTACTACGGTTCGGACCATGCGATCCACCGCAACGCCGATTTCACGAACTATACGACCTTCTCGCTGTGGGACACCTACCGGGCCGCAATGCCGCTGATGACGGTGCTGCATCCCGAGAAGATGGCCGACATCGTGCAGACGATGCTGACGATCTCTGACGAGCAGGGCCGCCTTCCGGTGTGGCATCTGTGGGGCAACGAGACCGACTGCATGGTGGGCAACCCGGGCATTGTAGCGGTGGCGGACGCCATCGTGAAGGGCATCGGGGGCTTCGACCGCGAAAAGGCCTTCGAGGCGATCCGTAAGACGGCCATGAACCCCGACCGGGGCAACGGCCTGCGCATGGAGTACGGCTACATCCCGTGCGAGATGTTCAACGAGGCCGTAGCCTATGACATGGAGGTCGAGGCGTTGAACGTTGCCGACCGGCAGGGGGGGGGGGCGGGGCCCGCGGAGACACTGGGCAAGGCGGAGGATGCGAAGTATTTCGAGGAGCGCAGCCATAGCTACCGCAACTATTTCGACCCTGCGACGCGCTTCATGCGGGGCCGGGATTCGCGGAAGGGCTGGAGGACGCCCTTCAATGCGTTCGCCTCGACGCACCGCGCCGACGACTACTGCGAGGGCAACGCCTGGCAGTACACCTGGCTGGCTCCGCACGATGTCAAGGGCCTCGAAGGGCTGTTCGGCTCGCGTGCGAAGATGATTGAAAAGCTGGATTCGCTCTTTACGGTAAGTTCGGTCATCGAAGGCGGCGAGACCTCGCCCGACATCTCGGGGCTGATCGGGCAATACGCCCACGGCAACGAACCGAGCCACCATATTTTGTACCTCTATACGATGCTGGGGCAGCCGTGGAAGACGGCCGACAAGGTCCGCGAGGTGCTCACGACGCTCTACCACGACCGGCCGGACGGATTATCGGGCAACGAGGACGTGGGACAGATGTCGGCGTGGTACGTTCTTTCGTCGCTGGGGATGTACGAAGCCGAACCTGCGGGAGGGCGCTACTGGTTCGGCTCGCCGCTCTTCGACCGGGCCGAAGTGAAGGTCCCGAGCGGTGTGTTCACGATCACGGCCGAGAACAACTCCGCTGCGAACAAATATATCCAGCGGGTGTGGCTCAATGGCCAACCCTACACAAAGCCTTGGATCGGTCATGCCGACCTGATGAAGGGCGGGGAGCTGCGCTTCGAGATGGGGGCCGAAGAGAAGGTGTGGTACTGTCCGGACGAGCCGGAGGCGTACGCCGACCAGCGGCCCGCGGAGGAGCAGCGGCTTTTTAAGTCGGAAGCGGTAGAGGGGGAGATCGCCCGCGTGTGCGGTCTTCTGACCAACGAACGCCTGCGGTGGATGTTCGCCAACTGCTTCCCCAACACGCTCGACACCACGGTGCACTACGGCGAGGACGAGGCGGGCAATCCCGATACCTACGTCTACACGGGCGACATTCCGGCCATGTGGCTCCGCGACTCGGGGGCGCAGGTGTGGCCCTACGTGCAGTTGTGTAAGGAGGACCCGGCGTTGCAGAAGATGATCGCGGGGGTGATCCGGCGCCAGCTGAAGCTGATCAACATCGACCCCTATGCCAACGCTTTCAACGTCGCGCCGACGGGGGCGCACAACAAGACGGATTTTCCGCAGGCCGACCCGATGGTCTTCGAGCGCAAGTGGGAGATCGACTCCCATTGTTATCCTCTGCGCCTTGCGCACCACTACTGGAAGACCACGGGTGACACGTCGGTCTTCGATGGGGAGTGGACCTCGGCGATGCGCAACATTGTGAAGACGCTGCGCGAACAGCAGATGAAGGAGGGTCCGGGCGATTACACCTTCCTGCGCACGACGGACCGTCAGCTGGACACCCGCTGCCATGTGGGGCGCGGCAACCCCGTGAAACCCGTGGGGCTGATCGTCTCGGCGTTCCGCCCCTCGGACGACGCCACGACCTTCGGGTTCCTCATCCCGTCGAATTTCATGGCCGTCACGTCGCTGCGCAAGGCTGCCGAAATCCTGACGGCAGTGAACGGCGAGCGGGAGCTTGCCGCCGAGTGCACGGCGCTGGCCGACGAGGTGGCCGGGGCATTGCAGCAATACGCTGTCGTGGAGCATCCGGAGTTCGGAAAAATCTACGCCTTCGAGGTCGATGGTTTCGGCAGCACGCAGCTTATGGACGACGCCAATGTGCCGTCGCTGCTGGCAATGCCCTATCTGGGCGACGTGGAGCGCACGGACCCGATTTACGAGAACACGCGCCGGTTCGTGTGGAGCACGGAAAATCCCTATTTCTGGCGCGGAGCTGCCGGCGAGGGCATCGGAGGACCCCATATCGGCGTCGAAATGATCTGGCCCATGAGCATTATGATGCGGGCCTTCACGGCGACCGACGACGAAGAGATCCGCGACTGCATCTGCCAGCTGATCACCACCGACGCCGGAACGGGATTCATGCACGAAAGTTTTTCGCGCCACGATGCCGCGGATTTCACCCGCGCGTGGTTCGCCTGGCAGAACACCCTCTTCGGGGAACTGATTCTCAAGCTCGTAAACGACGGGAAAACGGACCTGCTGAATTCCATATACTAACCATGAAGAAACTTACAATTTACGCCACCTTCAACGAGGAGGGTATTTCGTTCCCGTTTCCGCAACTTACGATTCTTAATTCGGGGTGATAAAGTCTGCGGCACCGGCAGAGAGGAGAGCGGTGTGAATTTCGAGTGCCGCTCTTCTTATATTTTCCTCTCTCTGGCGTTTTCGGAAGTTAAAGAGTATCTTTGTACGTTTTTTCAACCCATGTGTTTATGGAAACGTTAGAAATCAATAAAGTAGAAATTCGCAATCTTCAGAAAGAGGATTACGACCAACTGGCCAGTTCCTTTACCCGCGTCTATGCCGATGGAAGCGACGTTTTTTGGACGCCGAAGCAAATCGACAAACTGATTCGCATCTTCCCGGAGGGGCAGATCGTCGTAGTCGTGGACGGCAAGATCGTAGGCTGCGCGCTTTCGATCATTGTGAATTACGATGACGTGAAGAACGACCACACCTACGCCCAGGTTACGGGGAATGAAACATTCGACACCCACACCCGCAAGGGTAACATCCTCTACGGCATCGAGGTCTTCATCCATCCCGACTACCGGGGACTGCGTCTGGCGCGGCGCATGTACGAATACCGCAAGGAACTGTGCGAAAAACTCAACCTGAAAGCCATCATGTTCGGGGGCCGTCTGCCCAACTACCATAAGTATGCGGAACAGATGCGCCCCAAGGAATATATAGACAAAGTGCGCCAACGTGAAATTGTCGATCCTGTGCTGTTGTTCCAGCTCTCGAACGATTTCCATGTCCGTAAAGTAATGCGCAACTATCTGCCCAACGACGAGGAGTCGCGCCACTACGCCTGCCTGCTTCAGTGGGACAACATCTATTATCAGGCTCCGACCGAGGAGTACATCCTGCCCAAAACCACGGTGCGCGTAGGCATCGTACAGTGGCAAATGCGCAGCTACAAGACCCTTGACGACCTGTTCGAACAGGTGGAGTTTTTCGTCGATTCCGTGAGTGGCTATCAGAGCGATTTCGTTCTTTTTCCCGAATATTTCAACGCTCCGCTTATGGCGCGGTTCAACGATGTCAGCGAATCGGAGGCCATTCGCGGGCTGGCGCAATATACGGATGAAATCCGGGACCGGTTTATCGCATTGGCCATTAAGTTCAACATCAATATCATCACGGGCAGCATGCCCCAGATCAAAGACGACGGGCAGCTTTACAACGTGGGGTTCCTCTGCCGCCGTGACGGAACTTACGAAATGTATGAAAAATTGCACGTTACGCCCGACGAGATGAAGTGCTGGGGATTGAGCGCCGGTAAGACGATCCGCACGTTCGAGACGGACTGCGCGAAGATCGGCGTATTGATCTGCTACGACGTTGAGTTTCCGGAACTTTCACGCATTATGGCCTCCGAGGGGATGCAGATTCTCTTCGTGCCGTTCCTCACGGATACGCAGAATGCCTATTCGCGCGTTCAAGTCTGCGCCCATGCCCGCGCCATCGAGAACGAATGTTTCGTGGTGATCGCAGGCAGTGTGGGCAACCTGCCCAAGGTGCACAACATGGACATTCAGTATGCGCGCTCCGGAGTCTTCACGCCCTGCGATTTCGCTTTTCCGACGGACGGACGGCGTGCGGAGGCGACGCCCAATACGGAGATGATCCTTATTTCGGACATTAACCTGAACCTGTTGAACGAGCTGCACACCTACGGCAGCGTCCGCAACCTCAAGGATCGCCGCAGCGATCTGTACGAGGTGCGGGTGAAAAGATAATCCGGTCGCGTCTGAACCCGTAAATATTATTCGATACTCGAAATCATAACGTCGTCGAATTCTCGATTTTAACTTCAGTTTCAGCACCTCCATTTCTGCCTCTTCAGGCTCTGCCTCGGGCTTCATCTACTCCCGCAGACAAAGGTATAGGTTGTCGGAGGCTGTCAGCCCCGAGTTCCCTGTGTATATATGTTCTCTGGCTGGTAATGTTACCCGTGCTTTGACCGAGTATTTGCATTATCTCACTCTGCTTCTTTTCTCGTAGTATATGCCAGCAGCTCCTGATCTTCAAGCGGCTCAACTTGAGGAATACCCCTATCTTTGATGTCTGGACCCATGCATTCGAGTTTTAGACATCTTCTGAACTTTTTACAATCACCTTCACGCTCGCAAGTGGCGAAGAACTAATTTATCCGATTCCTGCTAGCTGTAAATCAATAGTATAGCTTTTTCGTCGATCTGGATGCCCTTCCGGGTTAAGAGAACACAATAGTACCGACACTTGTTATTACCGGCGCGACCAGATGGGACTTGTTGCGAAAATAAACGGTTATCTTTCTCCGCTCGACAAAGATAATTACGATAATTTTATGCTGAATAGCAGCAGTCAGCGGATTCAGCTTGTTGCAACTCGATGAAATCAATGTTTTCTTTCCCAGTTATATTCGGTGGAAGATATTTTCCTAATCGATGATGATGTATGAGATCAGGCGAAGAGGGGGTTTAGGCTGTATTTCAGAACAGTAGTAAACTGGGAAGGTGTTTGGTTTTTTGATGCTGAACAACCTCAATTTATCTTCGGACGAAAGGCCCCGATGACTGTACGTTGCCACGACAAGGGTACGATTCAAGCGTTCAATGATCAATTTCATTGTTTGTTGACAGAGCGAGAATGCTGCAATAGAGATAAAATCATATTGCCCGAACCCTTCTTTGAGAGGAAGAAAATAAGTGAATGATTGTTTTTATTGCGATGATTATTCGGTTGAATTTCCTTCATCATAACTGACACATAAAACTGTTCAAGCATCTTGTGTTTTGACACTAATGATAACTTCTTGTTCTATTTCTTCCAACAAGAACCTTGTATGCTTGAGAAAATGGAATATCCATGCGTTAGAATGCTGCCCTTTTAGCAAATTTGTCAAATCCGCATTTTTTTTGTATTTTGTAATCGGTTATTTGAAATGCGGTATTTGAGCGCAAGACGCTGAAAATAAACCGTTGCCTTTTCGTTACCTATTATCCTATACAAAAATGTAACGACCCGATAAATCAAGTCGTTACATCATTATAATCCCACACCACAGAGGGTCCGCCGCTTTTTTGCGTCAGCCGGGGGGGCAAGGTTTCGCCGCAGGGCCGCAAGTTTGTCCGCGACCTGCGGATCACGGGCGCCGGGCGAATCGAACGCGCAACCCGAAGAGGCAAAACAGGCGGAACAGAAGCGGCCGCGAGAACAGGCTCCGGCAATAGGGAAAGCCCCGAGCAAAGGAGGGGAAACGGCCCCGCAGCAGACAGCGGGCCGGCAGTCAGGGGAACATCCGGCATCTTCCGCCGAGACGCTGTGTTAAATTAATGTTAACAATCCATGTCATAACCATTTCATCGGAAAAAATGGCGTAAATTTGTTCACAATTTGCACTAAAACCCCAACATGAGCGAAATCTACACCGTCATTGTCGGCATTCTGGGAATCCTCGCTGTTTCAGGTCTTTTCGTCGGCGTCACGAACGACGCAGTCAATTTCCTCAACTCTGCCATCGGCTCCAAGGCCGCTTCGATGCGGGTCATCCTCACCGTCGCCTCTGTCGGCATCATCATCGGCGTGGTCACGTCGAGCGGCATGATGGAAGTCGCCCGCAGCGGCATGTTCAACCCCGGACTGTTCACCTTCCACGAAGTGATGATGCTTTACCTGGGCGTCATGTTCGCCAACGTCATCCTGCTGGACCTCTACAATTCGTGGGGACTCCCGACCTCGACCACCGTATCGCTGATCTTCTGCCTGCTGGGCGCAGCGATCGCCGTGTCGATCTACAAAATCTCGAACGACCCGGAACAGGGCGTCTCCTCGCTCGGACACTACATCAACACCTCGCGCGCCATGGGTATCGTTTCGGCCATCCTGCTGTCGGTGGTGATCGCCTTCACCTGCGGCACGCTGGTCATGTACGTCTCGCGCATGATCTTTTCGTTCCGCTACACGGCGCTTTTCCGCCGCTACGGATCGCTCTGGTGCGGGGCCTCGCTGACGGCGATCGTCTATTTCGCCGTCTTCAAGGGTCTCAAATCCATACTCGCGGACCATGCCTTCATCCAGCTGATCGACAACCACCTGCCCTCGGCCATCGCCATCTGCTGGGTGGTCTGCTCGCTGCTGCTGTTCTTCATCCAGCGTTTCAAAGTCAACATCCTGCGCATCACGATCCTTTCGGGAACCTTCGCGCTGGCCCTCGCCTTCGCGGGCAACGACCTGGTGAACTTCATCGGCGTGCCGCTGGCCGGCTACGACGCCTGGCGCATCGCCGGCGAGGCGGGCAGCGAAACGATGATGATGGGGGCGCTCGAAGCTCCCGCCCGGGCCAACTTCCTGCTGCTGGGCGTCTCGGGACTGATCATGGTGCTGACGTTGTTCTTCTCGAAAAAGTCGCAGCACGTCACCGAGACCGAACTGTCGCTCGCCTCGCAGCACGAGGGCGACGAACGCTTCGGTTCGACCCTCATTTCGCGCAGTCTGGTGCGCGCGACGCTGGTGATGAACACGATGTGGACCGGGCTGATTCCGGCGCGGGTTCAGAAGGCCATCGACCGGCGTTTCGAGCCGCTCCCTGCCGAGGAGCGTTCGTCGGCCCCCTACGACATGGTCCGCGCCGTGGTCAACCTCACCGCCGCGTCGATCCTGATCGCCATCGCCACCTCCTACAAACTGCCGCTGTCGACGACCTACGTGGTCTTCATGGTGGCCATGGGATCGTCGCTCGCCGACCGCTCGTGGGGCCGCGAAAGCGCCGTCTACCGCATCACGGGCGTGATGGCCGTCATCTCGGGGTGGTTCATCACCGCGCTGGGCGGATTCCTGATCGCCTTCGTGGTGGGACTGGCGCTGATCTACGGCGGAACCCCGGCCTTCATCGTCATCACGCTGTTGTGCGGGTACATGCTCATCCACAGCAACTTCTTGAAAAAGGACAAGGAGAGCGCCATCGTCAAGGAGCATGAAGACACCAACGAGGACATCATCGCCAACCTGCGCGACGAGGTGTGCCGCACGATGGAGTGCGCCACGAAGATTTACGACCGCACGCTGATCGCCGTCTTCAAAGAGAACCGCAAGGTGCTGCGCGACATGGTCAAGGAGTCGAACGACCTGTTCTACCAGTCGCGCGAACGGAAATACTCGCTGCTCCCCACGCTCAAGAAGCTCCAGGGCGGCGACGTCAACACTGCCCACTACTACGTGCAGGTGGTCGACTACCTCAACGAAATGACCAAGGCGCTGATGCACATCACGCGTCCGGCGTTCGAGCACATCGACAACAACCACGAAGGGCTTTCGAAGGAGCAG
>OGPZ01002498.1_pt1 | contig 11069 bp, 7 predicted proteins | sample 1553111 | NCBI WGS metagenome assembly OGPZ01 (sample SAMEA2579968, study PRJEB22360) | human gut metagenome
GTCGATTCTAACTTTGCTAATGACGCATGCTTTCCGCTGGTAAATGCAGCATGGATTCGGTGAGAGTGAGATTTCCTGGACAACAACCGGAAAAGCCAATATCATACTGGATAACCTGATCGAGATGGGAAAAATAAAACCTTTTGCACTTGTGATGAGTGACGGCATGGTACAGGAAAAGGTCGGCTCAGAAGAACGATTAAACCATGTTTTGCTGGAACGTATGCTGGTAGAGGAAATTATTCCGATGGCAGAGAAAAAATATCAGTTTGGCGGTCGGAAGAAAACCTTATGAGCAGACCCATCTGAAGGCGATGGACGATCCGGACTTTAATAACTATTTTCATACCTTTTTCCGGTGCATCGGAGATAATGACTGTTTCCGTTCCAGATTACTGGAAGAGGATGCAATCATCCAGGAGAAAGGTGTCCATGAAATCAGGAAAATCTATCCGGGCGGACATGACTGGAATGTGTGGAGACCGTGCTTTACGGATTTTGCGCAGATGATTTTCCGGTAGGATTGTATAAAGTAAGAAAATATAGTCGAGCAGGAGCTGCCCGGCTATTGTATTTTATGCGAGCAAGGAGCCCAAGTCCGTGCCTGCACGAAATCACTGCCCCTGCGTGCCTCTCGCTTCACGATAAGCAGAAGGGGACATCCCCAGTTTCTTCTTAAAACTGTTGCTGAAATAATATTGATTCGTATAACCACACTTTGTGCTGATCTCTTTTAACGAAAGACTGGTGGATTCCAGATAATGACAGGCACTTTCGATGCGAAGCGCAGTGATGGTATCACTGATGCTTTGCCCGGATACCTTTTTGAACATAGAACTCAGGTATGCAGGGCTGATGTTGGCATGTCGTGCGATATCATTCAGGCACAGGGTGTTGGTTTCAAAGTTTTCCCGGATATATCCAAGAGCCATGGTATATATCTGATTGTGATAGTTCTGTAAGGATGAATCCATCTTTTCGCATACGGAGGCACATAACTGCGTCAGCCATTTTACAAATTGTTCGTAGGTGCGGAAGGAATCAAACCGGGTATAGACCTGGATGATTTCCCTCTCCAAATCTCCGGTATCCAGGTTCATCTCGTATAAGAATTTCAGAATTCGTCCCAAAAGGGAGTAGATTCGGATGAAAACCAGATTTTTGTCCTGAACCTGTCCTAACAGATTCTGAAAATAGCAGGTAAGCCATTCTTCGATAGCAGTCATGTCTTTGGAACAGATAAGACGTATCAGTTCTTCGTCGGTATTTTCGGAAAAGGACAAAAGATTTAATTCTTTACCAAGTGCTTCTCTCGCATCGAAAATATTTTTGTGTGGGAAGAAAAATAGGTATTTCAGCGAGTGGGAAGCACTGGCAAAGGACACCGGGAGCTTCCAGATGCTGTCAGCAAGACTTCCGATTCCGATGTTCAGAGAAAGCACATTGTTTTTGCAGGACTCGACAATATTGGAGGCTACTTTGTGTATGGATTGAAGAAAATGCTGGGGATGTTTTGTGTTCTGGCCGATGATGCAGACGATCCCGCTGAATTCTTTTAAATAAAAAACATTGTCAAAAATCTCCATTTCTTCTTTTACCAGATTCAGGATATTCAGAAGCTGGATCTGGTATTGGGTAAAGTCCAGTTCGGACTTGGCAGGATCGGGTTCTGTTTCCAGGATCAATACGTGAAAAAAGTCATAGTCTGATCTCAGATCCAGATATTTCAGATGCTGGCTCAGATGAGTGGCCGGATCCTCACCGGGATAATGGAGCAGATCATGAAAGAATTTTTCTGTCATAACAGGCCGGCTTGCTTTTACCAACTCCGTATTTTTTTGTGTACGGTCGATATCCGTAAAAGCATTTTTGATTTTTTCCGTAAGATAATGATAATCCAAGGGTTTCTCGATATAGTCATATACACCAAGGCGGATCGCCCGTTTGGCATATTCGAACTTGTCATAGGCACTTACAAGAATAACTTTTATGAAAGGCTGGATCTCCAGAGCTTTCTGACTCATGGAGATCCCATCTAGATCCGGCATCTCAATATCCGAGATGATCAGATCTACATGGGTGTCTTTCAGGATGTCCAGAGCGGAAAGACTGTTATATTCTACGCCAATCACAGTGGCATCCAGAGCACTCCAGTCAATATTTTTTTCGATGCCTTCTGCGGTGAGGCAGTTGTCATCTACAATCATTACATTCTTCATCATATTTCTCCATCTGATCAAATTCAATGGTAATGGAAGTGCCTTCATACAGACAACTTTCTACAGATATCCTACCATTTCCAAAATAAGGATTGGAGATTCGTTTGTTTACATTTCCAATACCAAAGTGTTTTTCATAATTAACAATTTTTTCATCCAATGTTTTCTGCAATTCTAAAAGCTGTTCTTTTGCCATTCCGATTCCGTTATCTGTGATCACAATAATAACCGTATCATCTCCGTAGGAAAGATCAATGGAGATATGAACCTCCGGCGTTTTCTGAGAGAGACCATGCATAATACTGTTTTCCAGAAATGGCTGCAGTGTGAATTTGCAGATCAGGAAGTTGTCAATGCCGTCTTCCATATTGATCTCCCAGGTAAGATTATCATTATGGCATAATTTTTCCATTTCCAGATAAAGCTGTGCGATGGTCAGTTCGTCCCGGATGGAGATCAGGTCTTTCGACTTTCTGAGTGTCATGCGGTAAAAACGTGTAAGATTCGTCAGCATCTGATTGGCAATATCCAGCTTTCCAAGGGACTGACAGGTCTGGATGGATCCCAGAATATTATAAAGAAAATGTGGATTGATCTGGGATTGGAGAAGCTGGTATTTTAACCGTTCTTCCGTCAGTGACAGTTCCAGAATAGACTGCAGATTGTCATTCAGGGAATGCTGCATTTTTTCAAAGGTTATCCCCAGTTTATCAATCTCATCGAAGGTTTCAGGTGCACGATCCTGTGGTACCAGTGCCTTCATGTTGGTGTCGGATGCATCTAATTGTAGTGTTTCCATAGCCCTGGATAGTGTCTTGATTCGTCTGGTAAGATTCTTCGAGATCAGAACCACAACCAGAATCGTCAGCGGAAGAGAGATCAGGATTGTCAGGAGGATACTTTTGATCAGTATATGCGTGTTTTGCATGATATAAGAATCAGGTATCTCTGTCACCTGTAGCCAGCCGTTTCGTAAAGTAGTAGTGTGATAATTAGTGTGAGATCTCTTTTTTAGAGAATCTCCCTTGTGGTATAAGAAATCCATTTTTTCTTCGTCAAGAGAGTCGGAAAGCAAAGAAGGATTGTTGCTGGCAACGATTTTTCCGTTGTCTGTAAGGATATAGCTGGTGATCTGATTATCCTGGAAAATTTCCTGTAGAATGGAGGAAAATTCAGATGCGTCCAGATGAATTATATAGGCATACTTTATGCTGTCTGTATCCGGATGTTTTAAAACTCTGCAACAGGAAACAGAATTCGTAATATGGTAGCTGTTATTCACAAGAAACGGAACAGACAGCAGATCCTGATAAAACCAGACAGAGGATGTTCCCGGATTTTCCAGAACTTCTTTTGGAATCTGAAAGTCAGAAAGCTTAGACACAGGAAAAAAGTATAAGCTTTCGCTGGATGCCATATGCTCGTCCGGAAGAAATATATTGATATAGGCCAGATCAAAGGATGTCTTAAACATGGACAGATTGCTCCGAATCTCGGAAAGCATAGCCAGAGTGTCCATGGGTGCATCTGCCTGCATCAGGTTGTACATATTATATTGAAGCGTATCGGCTATATTTTCCACTTGCTGCAAGCGGTCATCAAACTGTGTACGCAGCTGTGCATCAGCAGAAATAGATGCATTCAGAATCTTATCTTTAGCAATGTTATAAGAAACAGCATAGGAAATTCCGCCTATGATGAAAATAGGAATCAATGTGCACAGCAAAAACGCACATAAAATCCTGTTTTGAAAATGGGAAAAGTATAATCGTGGACCTCTGGCAATGTCATTAAGTTAAGAATTTTGACATAATTATAAAACACATCATATTTGCAATTGTTTGATAAATATGATGTGTTTTTTCTTTTGTCTATTTTGCAGTACAACAAAAAGACAGATTGTTTATCTGTCAAAAAAACCTTATAATTATCTATGATTAAGCCACTCTATATAAAAAGCTTACAGATGCCTGGGGTTTGACTTTGCGAGGGTCTTTTCGACCAGGTCTTACTGGTAATACATGCTTTTCTATTAGGTTAATCACATCAGGTGGACTAAGATTGCGTTTATTACGGAGATATTCTCTACAAATATAAATGGCGATTGTAAAGTTCACCTGTTTTGTTTTATCATTGTTTTTCATTTGTTTTATTACATGTGTTGTTATTAATTCACAATAGTTATACAAAAGTAATCGCGCATATATTTCTTGTTTAATAAAATCTGGTTTTCGTGCATGGAAACTTGTTAATCCTATGGCATATTTTAATTCTCTGAATGAAGTTTCTATTCCCCATCTCAAATGATAGATTTCCTTTATTTTTTTTACATCAAAAATATTTCTATCAAGATTTGTAATTATTATTTCATAAGAATTAGACCCTATAGGAAATCTAATAATACGAAATGATAATTCGTATGTTTTATCACTTTTTCGTGGAAGATAATCAAACACTTGATTTGCAGGCATCCACTTATAGCCTGCATTTTTTGTGGTCTTTGTATTTTTCCTCGAAAAAATCTGAGTGATATCTATATCAAACTCATCATTTGGAGGAAGATTTAACCCAGATGCAATTCCATTACTATTTTTATCTTTGACACGTATAGCGAATTTCCATCCTTTTTCAATTGCATGTGCAAAAATGTTATAGTTTTCATATCCTCTATCAGCAACAAGAATAACATTCTCTAGTTTCGACCTGTCAATCATTGTTGCACATGCTCTAGCCTCGTTGTAATCCGCTGCTGTTTGCACTAAAACATCGGTGTATATACGATTCAAAACATCATAAAAGGCATTTAGATGTAGTTTATTAACAATTGAACCATACTGATTACGTTCCCAAAAAGTTTCTGGATCCTTTTGATTGGCTGCAATGGTCAAGTTACTTCCATCACATGCAATTAAACGATAACCATGATAATTATTAGTAGTTTGAAGGTTGTCAGCCGTAAAAGATTTAAACAAATATTCAAAAACCTCTGGAAGTACTTTTGAACATTGTTGCGTAAATGCTGACACAGACGGAGTATTTTTGTTAAAATCAAAGAAATCAAGTAGTTCTTTACTCATAGTAGCTCCACCCGAATTCATCATGATTCCTATAAAAGTTTTGAAATCAATTTTCCGTTTTCGAGAGAAATCGACATTGGGGTTTCGAAGAAATAAACATGGATTGTTAGCTAATTCCGAAATATGATTCTTTAGAGAATCTGAAACCTGATTAATATAATTGCTCATATGCGTTACCTCCTTGCAATCAAGATGTTCTTATATTACAAGGGCCGCTTTCGCTACCTCATTATCATTCAATAGCGAAAGCGGCCGCACATTTCGAATCATATGTCAAGCATTTATTACAAAATAAAAAGACCCTAGCATCATTTCTGATGCTAAGATCTTGATTGGTCATCTTAACTTAATGACATTGCTCTTTCGAGCTCTTTTCGCTTTGTACAACATTAAATTGTAGATGATTACTGTAAGAGTGAAAGCACTCCCTGTGTAGACTGGTTTGCCTGTGCAAGCATAGACTGTCCAGCCTGAGCAAGAATGTTGTTCTTGCTGTAGTTAACCATCTCAGAAGCCATATCTGTATCACGGATACGAGACTCAGCTGTTGTAGTATTCTCAACTACGTTATCAAGGTTGTTGATTGTGTGCTCAAGACGGTTCTGAACTGCACCGAGTGATGAACGCTGTGAAGATACCTTTGAGATAGCATCCGAAATAGCGTCTACTGCGTATGTTGCAGCATTTCCTGAATCATCCTTGATGTTAAGTCCTTTGATACCAAGACTTGCAGAATCCATTGAATCAATGTTGACGTTGATTTTGTTTGTCATATCAGCATCAGCGCCTACATGAAGATTGAATGATAAGGTATCTGCAACTGTAGCATATCCCTTATTTATAGTGAAAGTAGTTTTTCCATTTGCCGTAGCAGGATCTTCTACAGTGGCTTTGTGATCAACAGTACCAATATTGTTGGCAGCTGTTAATTCGCCTTTTATTAAGTCTAAAGCTTTATCAGCTGTGATGATTGAAGAATCATCCTTATCAACACCATTGTTCTCATCCATTGCTGTATAATCAGTTCCATTAATAGATGCTTTTGTACCAACCTTTATTGCCGTATCTGGAGCAAGTGCAGTTCCGTTTGTCTGATCACCATCTTTATACCAACCAGCAGCTTTTCCTCCATCAGCATCCTTATAAGTATAACTGTTACCATCAATAGTCACTTCATTACCTGCTGTTGCAAATTTAGTAAGTGCAGTCTTAATATCAGCGTCCGTCGAACCAATCGAATACTCTTTACCAGCTATTGTAACTTTGTCGCCTGCTTTAAGCTCATCCATTACAAATGTAGCAGACTTTGCACTATCTGTAAGAGTTCCCTTAAGACCTGCATCATGTCCATTCATAAAAACATTCTTTGTAGCGCCCTTGTCTCCCTTTAACAGATATGTCTCATTGAACTTTGTTGTCTCTGATACACGGTCAATCTCTGTTGTAAGCTGGTCAATCTCATCCTGGATAGCCTGACGGTCTGAATCCTTTGAGTTTGTACCATTGGCAGCCTGTGTTGCAAGCTCGTTCATACGCTGAAGCATTGAGTGAACCTCTGTAAGAGCACCCTCTGCTGTCTGTACTGATGAAACACCATCCTCTGCGTTTGTAGATGCCTGGTCAAGACCACGAATCTGTTTTCTCATCTTCTCAGAAATTGTAAGTCCAGCTGCATCATCAGCTGCACGGTTAATTCTGTAACCTGAAGAAAGCTTCTCTGTGCTCTTTGACTGTGCGCTTGTTGTTACGTTAAGCATTCTGTTGGCATTCATTGCCTGCATGTTGTGTTGTACTACCATAATATAATCCTCCTTGTCCCATATTCATGGGTTATTATGTTTGACCTCTGGAAATCCTTTTCCCGAGGGTTTTGCAGCTGCTTTGTGTTTATTTTTATTTAAGCAGTTGCGGTTTTCTATAACAAGCGGCTTCCCGGGTGTGGCTTGCGCCACAGCCGCCTATTAACATGATTAGTTGCTTTGCGTCTTTTTCTGACGTTCTTTCTCATTCCAGATAATTTGCTTGATTTGTTTCTTTGCTTCACTGGAAAACTCAGGTTCAGGATAATATGTATCTTTTCGCTTAGCCGGGTCCGGTTCGTTGTTGGATCTTGCGATATTCAGTTCTTTTGGAGCATCTATCAGTAATCGACAGTGCTTTCCGGTTCCACCCGCGAACACGATTCGGATATCATCTCCGATATTTACATATTGCCCTTCCTTTAATGATAATTTGAGCATTTTCTACCTCCATGCACTAGGGAATAGCTTTGTCCATGCTTTTCCGAAATATGCAACATTTTATAGTAAAATGTTACATTTTTTGCTTTACACCTACTATATCGGACACCATTTTCAGAACTTAACCCCAAGAAAAAATTTTTTTAAATAATTTTCTTTACCTTTTTCTATCATTTTTAATTAATCTCACTGGATTCAACTATATCACGTTAAAGATAAAGTAATTCTTGATGAAATATGACTAAATCGGCATAAATATTTGATGTTATTTAATCAGCTTCTGTTTTGACCCCTTATTAATCTGCGAAAAAATGTAACATTTTACTATAAAATGTTGCATTTTTTGCTTTTTATAATTACTATTATTTTGTTGTGGATTTTGGATATTCCAGGGAAGAGTCTGTCATGCGGCATGTGCCTGATAATATTTTCTACCGCAAAGGAGTATTCAATGGGAACTACACAGCCAATCCGAAATAAGGATGAACTAGCGGCTTTCAGGATGTACTATAAAGATGTCCATCCAAACCGCCGCAATTACTGTTTAATTGTTATGGGATTAAACACTGCACTAAGAATCAGTGACCTGCTTAAATTGAAGTGGGATAACGTATACAATTTCGAGCACCATGTATTTCGCTCTCATTTTCTTATCAACGAGCAAAAGACCGGCAAGAATAACTATGTCACTCTAAACTGCAATGCCACCGATGCTCTCCGGGCATATTTCAACGAACGGCATCCGACTGAACATGAGTTTATTTTTACAAAAGCCACCTGCAGGAGGCAGCCACTAAACAGAGTTCAGGCATACCGAATTGTAAGGACTGCTGCCGAGGAGACAGTTCAGGATGAACATATCAGCTGTCACTCTCTGAGAAAGACATTTGGATATCACGCTTGGAAGAACGGCACGCCACCTGCTCTGCTGATGGACGTCTACAATCACTCGTCCTATAAAGTCACGCAGCATTATCTGGGTATTGAGCAGGATGAACGTGATGAGATTTATATGAATCTTGAGCTATAAAAAACTAGGATTATAAAAACAGCCAGTGTTTCTCTATTTCAGAAACACTGGCTGTTCTGTTAGTCCGTTGTAAAACTCTACAGCCGCCGCAATATCCTTCTCATCCGGATGCCCCTTTGATACACCGCCAATCAGCTTGAACGGTCCGAACGTATCAAATCCCTTGCATGAAAACCTACCGACAATGTTGTCATGTTTGTATGCTATCACCTACGCAATTGACTTCCCTTCATCCCGGTAAATCAGATAGTTTCATTCCATCAATTCCACTGCTGTCTCTTTTTGCTGACAAATTCTCCATAGTAGCTTTTATATTTGATTCCTCTACATTTCATTCACAGTTATATCAATATGCACCCCCTTGTCCGCAGAGTTGCTAATTCTGCTGTTAACATTTCTCTATAATTTATCCTATTAAAATTCTATAAATACTGAAATCTCCTGTAATTACTATATTGCGCATAGAAATGTACACTGACATGGTACCTAAGATATCATATCTATTCCTTATAGGTAATGTATATCAATTGGTTTTATCAGTATCTAATTATGATACTACTCCATTTTCATCTCAAAATCAATCTAAAATGTTCAAAAAGTCCGTCGACCTACAACAACTCCGTCTCTGTAAACCCTTGATTTTACAGCATTCTATACTATCCCTCAATCTTTCTTTGACATCGACAGGTTTTCTAAGCAAAAATTACGCAAATTAATATAAAATAGTACTATTCAGATCAATATAACACCTTCTACCCCCTTGTATTTACTAGCATTAAAGGTCGACGGATTTTTTAACTCATTTCACCATATTCTAATCCACCTCATTACCTTTTTATACACATGTTTCCTATCGTATGAATAATATAATTGTTAATTATCAGCCTATTGCTATAATTATAATTCTGTGTTTGCTGCAAAATAGTTATAGTAAGCTGGTCAATTTCATCCTATAAAACCACGCAACATTATCTTTGTATTGAGCAAGATGAACGTGATGAGATTTATCTGAATCTTGAGCTATAAAAAAACAGGATTATAAAAAGAACAGAATTATAAAAACAGCCAGTTTCTCTATTTCAGAAACACTGGCTGTTCTGTTAATCTGTTGTAAAACTCTACTGCTGCCACAAGGTGTTTTTCATCAGAATGACCCTTTGATACACCGCCAATCAGCTTGAACGGACCAAACGTATCAAATCACTTGCATGAAAACTTACCGACAATGTTGTTATGTTTGTATGCTATCACCTACGCAATTGACTTCCCTTCATCCTGGTAAATCAGATAGTTTCATTCCATCAATTCCACTGCTGTCTCTTTTTGCTGACAAATTCTCCATAGTAGCTTTTATATTTGATTCCTCTACATTTCATTCACAGTTATATCAATATGCACCCCTTGTCCGCAGAGTTGCTAATTCTACTGTTAACATTTCTCTATAATTTGTCCTATTAAAATTCTATAAATACTGAAATCTCTTGTAATTACTATATTGCGCATAGAAATGTACACTGACATGTTATCTAAGATATCATGTCAATTACGTATAGGTAATGTATATCGGGCTGTATGAGTTGCGGAGTATTTACTTGAAGGTGTCAATTCCTTATAGGTAATGTATATCTGGAACATTTCTGATGCCAGAAATTTTTATTGAAGAAAAAGTGTGTCAATTCCTTATAGGTAATGTATATCAAATATAATAAACATATATCTGCTAAAGAATGTGAAATGTGTCAATTCCTTATAGGTAATGTATATCTAGTTAGAGAAGTAAATAGAATGGTAAATGATGGATTTATGTGTCAATTCCTTATAGGTAATGTATATCAACTGGTTTTATCAGTATCTAATTATGATACTACTCCATTTTCATCTCAAAATCAATCTAAAATGTTCAAAAAGTCCGTCGACCTACAACAACTCCGTCTCTGTAAACCCTTGATTTTACAGCATTCTATACTATCCCTCAATCTTTCTTTGACATCGACAGGTTTTCTAAGCAAAAATTACGCAAATTAATATAAAATAGTACTATTCAGATCAATATAACCCCTTCTACCCCCTTGTATTTACTAGCATTAGAGGTCGACGGATTTTTTAACTCATTTCACCATATTCTAATCCGGCTCCTTACCTTTTTATACCCATGTTTCCTATCGCAGGAATAATATAATTATTAATTATCAGCCTATTGCTATAATTATAATTCTTTGTATGCTGGAAAATAGTTATAGTAAGCTGTCAATTTCATCCTATAAAACCACGCAACATTATCTTTGTATTAAGCAAGATGAACGTGATAATATTTATCTGAATCTTGAACTATAGTAAGAACTGCTGCCGAGGAGACAGTTTAGGATGAACATATTAGCTGTCACTCTCTAAGAAAGACATTTGGATATCATGCCTGGAAGAACTGCACGCCACCTGCTCTGCTGATAGACGTCTACAATCACTCGTCCTATAAAGTCACGCAGCATTATCTGGGTATTGAGCA
>OGPZ01002504.1_pt1 | contig 11054 bp, 8 predicted proteins | sample 1553111 | NCBI WGS metagenome assembly OGPZ01 (sample SAMEA2579968, study PRJEB22360) | human gut metagenome
AAAGAGGAGATCCCAAGACACTTATTTGAGATCCCGATCCAGGCGGCAGTCGGCGGCAAAGTCATTGCGCGAGAGACGGTAAAAGCAATGCGTAAAGACGTACTTGCCAAGTGTTATGGTGGTGATATCTCCCGTAAGAAGAAACTTCTGGAGAAACAGAAGGAAGGTAAGAAACGTATGCGTCAGGTAGGCAATGTGGAGATTCCGCAGAAAGCATTTATGAGTGTATTGAAACTGGATGATAAATAAAGTATGAATGGTAACTATTCGGCAGCCTGCTGTCCACATAACTGTGAAGGTACTGAACAGTTATCTGTGAATAGTGCTCATCTCAACAGAAGGTTAAAATATTGAAGAAAATGATTAAGCGAAAAACAGTTATACTATGTATGTTATTGCTTGGAATTTCTGTCTCCGGATGTGGGAAAACCAGGGAGGTAGATGAAGCGTCCTCCAAAGTGATCCAGATCAGTGTTGCGCCGGAAGAGACAAGTCCCACTCCGGCACCGGATCAGGTAGCTTCCGCAGCAGTTACCACCAATGGTAATCTAACAATGGTAAATACGTATCTGGCAGAGCAGGATGCAGCAGGTATCTCATCTGCGGAAAGTTCAGACAGCCAAAGTGATGCCGACAGTACAGATAACAGTGTCGACTCAGCAGATAACAATGAGCAAGACAGCAGTACATCAGATACTGAGGAATAGAAAACAGGTCATAACAGGAGCAGATTACAATGGAGAGAAGGAATATCACAGATTCTCCCATGGAAATCTATGTCCACATTCCATTTTGCATAAAAAAATGTGATTACTGTGATTTCCTTTCCGGTCCGTCAGGTCCAAAGGAGCAGGCTGATTATGTAGATGCTCTGCTTGAAGAAATCAATGCAGCAGAAGAAGGAAAAGGAAGGAGTGTATCCTCTGTATTTATTGGAGGGGGCACTCCTTCTGTTTTGGATGAGAGATTCATAGGAGAAATTTTAAATCATATAAGACGAAAATTTCAGATTGCGGATCATGCTGAGATCACCATAGAAGTAAACCCGGGGACTGCAGACAGAAACAAACTGCAGGCATACAGAACATATGGAATCAACCGCCTGAGCATAGGTTTACAGTCGCCGGATGACAGAGAACTGAAGATCCTTGGAAGAATCCACAATTATGAGCAGTTTCTGGAGACTTACAGAAGTGCAAGAGAGGCAGGGTTCGACAATATCAATATTGATCTAATGAGTGCGATCCCGGATCAGACTTATGAAGGATGGATCCATAATCTTCGCACTGTTGCAGGACTGGATCCGGAACATATTTCCGCATACAGCCTGATCATTGAGGAGGGCACACCTTTTGAATCGCGGACGCTGAATTTGCCGGATGAAGATGCGGAGTACAATATGTATGAGGCAACAGCACAGATTCTGAGAGAATATGGCTTTGAGCAGTATGAGATTTCCAATTACGCAAAGAAAGGCAGAGAATGCAGGCATAACGTGGGCTATTGGATCCGACAGGATTATCTGGGGTTTGGCCTGGGAGCTTCCTCTCTTTATGGAAAGGAACGTTTTGCCAATACACAGGATATGAAAAAATATCTGGAAAACAGCAGAACACCGGAAAAAATAAGAGAAAAAGAGCCGCCCCTCACCAGAGAGGATGAGATGGCGGAGTTCATGTTTCTGGGACTTCGTATGACCAGAGGAATCTCAAAAGCTGAGTTTGAGCGGCAGTTTGGCAGTGAAATAGATGCAATATACGGGGATGTTCTGAGAAAATATAAGTCAATGGGACTGCTTTTGGAAGAAAAAGGAAGGATTTTTCTGAGCAGAGAAGGAATCCATGTAAGCAATTCCGTTATGGCGGATTTTTTGCCGTAAACGCCTTGACGAACAAATGTTCCTGTATTATACTGATGCCATGAGGATTGCGGGGCAGCGAAACTGCGCACAATCCATGAATATCATAACATACGAAAAAGGTGTAACTGTCAAGGTAAGAAACAGTTATTATTTATAAATGAGAAACAGGAGGCCCACAATGGCAGCAGATACAACGAAGAAGCACTTTATCAGGATCAGAGGTGCCAATGTTAATAATCTTAAGAATTTAAGTGTGGATATTCCCAGAGACAAGTTTGTGGTATTTACAGGACTGAGTGGCTCCGGTAAATCTTCACTGGCTTTTGATACCATCTATGCAGAGGGACAGCGCCGTTATATGGAATCTCTCTCTTCCTATGCAAGACAGTTCCTTGGACAGATGGAGAAGCCGGATGTGGAGAGCATCGAAGGTCTGCCGCCGGCCATTTCCATTGATCAGAAATCTACCAACCGCAATCCCCGTTCCACAGTAGGAACAGTGACAGAAATCTATGATTATTTCCGACTTCTGTATGCCAGAGTGGGAATCCCTCATTGTCCGAAGTGCGGAAGAGAGATTAAGAAGCAGACAGTTGACCAGATGGTAGACAGTATCATGTCTTTTCCGGAGAGAACGAAGATCCAGCTTCTGGCGCCTGTTGTGCGGGGGCGCAAGGGAACTCATGCAAAGCTTCTGGAGCAGGCAAAGAGAAGCGGATATGTACGTGTGCAGATTGACGGAAACCTGTATGAGCTTTCCGAGGAGATCAGTCTGGACAAGAATATCAAGCATAATATAGAGATTGTGGTAGACCGTCTGATCGTGAAGCCCGGGATTGAGAAAAGACTCTCAGATTCCATTGAGACAGTGCTGGATCTGGCAGAGGGCCTTCTGATGGTAGATACTATGGATGGAAATATCCATAATTTCAGCCAGAGCTTTTCCTGCCCTGACTGCGGTATCAGTGTGGATGAGATTGAACCGAGAAGCTTTTCTTTCAATAATCCTTTTGGTGCCTGCCCGGATTGTCTGGGACTTGGGTATAAAATGGAATTTGATATTGATCTGATGATCCCGGATAGATCTCTGAGTATCCTGGATGGTGCCATTGTGGTCACAGGATGGCAGTCCTGCACAAATGAGGGAAGCTTTTCCAGGGCAATCCTGGATGCTCTTGCCAGAGAATATGATTTCAGCCTGGCAACACCTTTTGAGGAGTATCCGGAGAAGATACAGGACATTCTGATCAACGGAACTAATGGACATTCTGTAAAGGTTTACTATAAAGGGCAGCGCGGAGAGGGCGTTTACGATGTGGCGTTTCCGGGGCTGATCCGAAATGTGGAGCAGCGTTACAGAGAGACAGGCTCTGATGCCATGAAGCAGGAGTATGAATCTTTCATGCGCATTACTCCATGTAAAACCTGTAAAGGTCAGAGACTGAAGAAGGAATCACTGGCTGTGACTGTGGCGGATAAGAATATTTATGAGGTCACCAATCTTTCCATAGAGAAGCTGAAAGCCTTTCTGGCGGATATGCAGCTCTCCGAGCAGCAGCAGCTTATCGGCAGACAGATTCTGAAGGAAATCAGGGCAAGGGTAAGTTTCCTGTCAGATGTAGGACTGGATTATCTTTCATTGGGACGTGCGACAGGAACTCTTTCCGGCGGCGAGGCGCAGAGAATCCGTCTGGCTACCCAGATTGGTTCCGGGCTGGTAGGAGTTGCCTATATTCTGGATGAACCGAGTATCGGACTTCACCAGAGGGATAATGACAGACTTCTTGGTTCTCTGATGAAACTGCGTGATCTTGGAAACAGCCTGATCGTTGTGGAGCATGATGAAGATACCATGCGTGCCGCAGACTGTATTGTAGATATAGGTCCCGGTGCAGGGGAACATGGCGGACAACTGGTTGCCATGGGAACTGCAGAGGATTTGATGAAGAATGAGGATTCCATCACAGGAGCTTATCTGAGCGGAAAATTAAAAATCCCGATACCTTTGGAGAGACGGAAGCCAACCGGTTTTCTTACTGTCAAGGGGGCGGCAGAGAATAATCTCAAGAATATCGATGTGAAGATACCTCTTGGGATCATGACCTGTATCACAGGAGTTTCGGGCTCAGGTAAGAGCTCTCTGATCAATGAGATTCTTTATAAACGCCTGGCAAGAGATCTGAACCGGGCAAGAGTGATTCCGGGAAAACATAAGGATATTCTGGGAACAGACCAACTGGATAAGGTTATCAATATTGACCAGTCACCTATTGGCCGTACTCCACGTTCCAATCCTGCGACTTATACCGGGGTATTTGACCAGATCAGAGATCTTTTTGCAGCAACAGCAGATGCCAAGGCAAAAGGATATAAGAAAGGACGATTCAGTTTTAATGTAAAGGGCGGAAGATGTGAGGCATGCAGCGGTGACGGTATTATCAAAATTGAGATGCATTTCCTTCCGGACGTATATGTACCATGCGAGGTCTGCAAAGGTAAGAGATATAACAGAGAAACCCTGGAAGTAAAGTATAAGGATAAGAATATTTACGATGTGCTGAATATGACGGTGGAGGAAGCACTGACTTTTTTTGAGAATGTTCCTTCTATTAAAAGAAAGATACAGACTCTTTATGATGTAGGACTTTCCTATATCCGGCTGGGACAGCCGTCCACAGAGCTTTCCGGAGGAGAGGCACAGAGGATCAAGCTTGCCACAGAGCTGAGCAAGCGCAGCACAGGTAAGACTATCTACATTCTGGATGAGCCTACCACAGGTCTGCATTTTGCGGATGTGCATAAGTTGGTGGAGATTCTGAAACGATTATCGGAGGGCGGTAATACAGTAGTTGTGATCGAGCATAATCTGGATGTGATTAAGACCGCAGATTATATCATTGATATCGGACCGGAGGGTGGAGACAAAGGAGGTACCGTAGTTGCTCAGGGAACTCCTGAGGAGGTTGCACAGTCACCGGTTTCCTATACCGGAAAATATGTAAAGAAATATCTGAAATAATCTTGAAATCATATTGCAGGACTTTCTTTTTAAATGGAAGTTGTATATAATAGAAGAGATTATTTATAGCAATTCTCGTAAATAATATATTTTGATCCGGCTTATCAGGATGTGAAGCCCTGTTGGACTGTTTTGATCGCATTATTTTATGGAGTTGTTATAACTAAACCGGATAAGTCCCCGGTAGAGACTGTAAAAAGTAATGATCAGTTGAAGGGGATGAGGAGAACGTAAGAACAGAAAGGGGATTTCCATGCCGACAAGTGATATTGGAATTGACCTGGGAACCAGGAACAGTCTGGCTTATTCTACAGGAAAGGGGCTTGTGCTAAATGAGCCTTCGATCGTAGTTTATGATAAAAATACAGAGAAGATACGTGCAATCGGTGAAGAAGCCCGTCTGATGGAAGGGCGCATTACTTCAGATATGGAGATCATCCGTCCCATCAGACAGGGCGTGATCGTTGATTATACAGTTACAGAGAAGATGTTGAAATACTTTATATCCAGAGCAATAGGAAGAAGAGCTTTCCGCAAGCCCAGGATCAGTATCTGTGTTCCCAGTGGAATTACAGAGATTGAGAAAAAGGCAGTGGAGGAAGCAACCTATCAGGCTGGTGCCAGAGATGTCTATATGGTGGAGGAACCTATAGCTGCGGCAATCGGAGCCGGTGTGGATGTGACCAAGCCCTTTGGAAATCTGGTCGTAGACATTGGAGCCGGAACTTCGGATGTTGCGGTTATCTCTCTTGCGGGGGTTGTGGTTTCCGCTTCTGTGAAAGTTGCAGGGGACACTTTTAATCAGGCTATACTGAACTATGTGAGAAAGAATCATGGACTTTTTATCGGAGAAGATATGGCAGAGAAGATCAAAATTCAGATTGGTACGGCTATAGAGGAATCAAATCCGAGAACAATGGAAGTAAAGGGGAGAAATGTGATCACCGGTCTGCCGAAGACAGTGACACTTACCTCAGAAGAAATACGTGTGGCGTTAAAGGATGCTACAAGCCAGATTGTGGAGACTGTTCATGGAATTCTGGAAAAGACACCGCCGGAACTGGCTGCGGATATTGTAGACAGAGGAATCGTACTTACAGGCGGCGGTGCCCTTCTTCATGGGATGGATACACTGATCGAGCAGAGAACCGGGGTAAGTACACTGACTGTGCAGGATGCAATGAGCGTGGTCGCAGTGGGAACCGGTAAGTATGCAGAGGTAATGGCACGTTTTGACGGATAAAGCAGGAGGTACTGCACAGTGCAGTGCCTTTTTGCGTTGTCAGAGGCTCAAAGAAGCAGGAGGTGTGGAGAAAAGCACATGAGTGAAACTGTCACAGGATACATAGATCATGTTATTTTCAGAAATGAAGATAACGGATATACAGTTATGGTACTGAAAGGTACAAAAAAAGAGGAAGAGCTGACCTGCGTGGGAAGTTTCCCTGCGATCACACAGGGGGCATCTATTGAAGCAACCGGAGTATATATCCATCATCCGGTATATGGCAAACAGTTTCAGATCAGTTCTTTTACAGAGAAGATGCCGGAGGATACATATGGAATAGAACGTTATCTGGGTTCGGGCGCCATCAGGGGAATCGGTGCTGCACTGGCTGCCAGGATCGTGCGGAAGTTTGGAGATGACACACTCCGTATCGTAGAAGAAGAGCCGGAGCGGCTTGCAGAGGTAAAGGGGATCAGTGAGAAAAAAGCCCGGGAGATCGCTGCGCAGGTAAGTGAGAAGGCAGAGATGCGAAAAGTAATGATCTTTCTGCAGAAATATGGGATTTCCCTGAACCTGGGCGCAAAGATTTATCAGAAATATAAGGAATCTGTCTATACGATCCTTCAGGAGAATCCTTACAGACTTGCGGAAGATATTTCCGGTGTGGGATTTAAGATTGCTGATGAGATTGCTGCCAGAGTCGGTATTCACGCAGACTCAGATTACAGAATCCGCAGCGGAATGCTGTATACTCTTCTGCAGGCTTCGGGAGAAGGACATACTTATCTTCCGAGGGAACAGTTATTTACAAGATGTGCCAGACTTCTGGGAGTAGATGAATCCTATATGGAGAAACATCTTATGGATATGGTTATTGACAGGAAGCTGGTGCTGAAAGAAAAAAGCGGAGAAACTATCGTTTATCCGGCACAGTATTATTATCTGGAACTGAACACTGCCAGGATGCTTAATGAACTGAATATTGTGTGTCCTGAGGATAAAGAGCTTGTCAGGCACAGAATTGAGCTGATCGAGAAAGAGACAGGAACTGTTCTGGATGAAATGCAGAAGAAAGCAATCACTGAAGCAGCGGATCATGGACTCTTTATTCTTACAGGAGGCCCCGGTACAGGTAAAACGACAACGATCAATGCGATCATCCGCTTTTTTGAGGGAGAAGGTGCAGAGATTCGGCTGGCTGCACCTACCGGACGTGCTGCAAAGAGAATGACAGAGACTACCGGATATGAGGCGCAGACAATTCACCGTCTGCTGGAACTGAATGGAATGCCGGAAGAAGAGAGGGACGGGCATTCAGCTAAATTCGAGAGGAATGCGCAGAATCCGCTGGAGGCAGATGTGATCATTATTGATGAAATGTCTATGGTGGATATCCATCTGATGCATTCTCTTCTTCTTGCAGTGGTAGCAGGAACCAGACTGATCCTTGTGGGGGATGAGAATCAGCTTCCGAGTGTAGGCCCGGGCAATGTGCTGAGAGATATTATCCGAAGCAGATGTTTCCATGTAGTGGAACTGACTAAGATATTCAGACAGGCATCAGAGAGTGATATTGTTGTAAATGCTCATAAGATAAATAAGGGAGAACAGGTTCAGATCAATAATAAGAGCAGGGATTTCTTTTTTCTGAAGAGATATGATGCAGATATCATTATAAGAGTAGTGATCGCGCTGATCCAGGAGAAACTGCCGCGCTATGTAGATGCCAAACCCTTTGAGATACAGGTACTGACACCTATGAGAAAGGGACTTCTGGGAGTAGAGCGGCTGAACCAGATCCTGCAGAGATACCTGAATCCGCCGGAAGACGGGAAATCCGAGAGGGCGGTTGGAGACCGGCTGTTCCGCACAGGGGACAAGGTCATGCAGATCAGAAATAATTATCAGATGGAATGGGAAATCCGGGGACGATATGGGGTTGTCATTGAGAAAGGCGTGGGAGTATTTAACGGAGACACCGGAATCCTCAGGGAAATCAATGAATTTGCTGAGACAGCAGAAGTGGAATTTGAGGATGGACGTTTTGCAATGTACTCGTTCAAACAGCTGGAGGAACTGGAACTTGCATATGCTATTACAATCCACAAGTCTCAGGGATCTGAGTATCCGGCAGTCATACTTCCATTGCTTTCCGGACCACAGATGCTTTTAAACAGGAACCTTCTTTATACCGCAGTTACCAGAGCAAGAAAATGTGTGACGGTTGTGGGAAAAGAGGAGACCTTTGCAGAGATGATACGCAATGAAAAACAGCAGAAGAGATACAGTGCACTGGATGAACGAATCAGAGAACTGAGTGAGACTACAGGGGATAATAATACAGATGGTGAAGAATGATATTGCAGACTGTGATCTGATGACTGAATAATAACAGAGAAAAAATTTATTCCGATAATATGAAAAAAACAGAAATACAGAGGATAGCAAAACAAAGAGTAAAATAGTGGAAGGAAATGGAAATGAAACGGTTTCTGAACATGGTTGCTGATATTTTTTACCCGAGATGCTGTCCGGTCTGTCAGAAAATACTGGCAGATCAGCGAAGGATGATCTGTCCGGAATGCGAGAAAGAACTTCGTCCGATTGGTCATCCCAGATGTTATAAATGTGGAAAACCCATAGAAATAGGGGAATACTGCAGAGACTGTCAGAAACACAGGCATATGTATGAACAGGGAAGAGGTATTTTTGTTTATGATGGCATAATGAGAAGATCTGTTACCAGATATAAGTACTATGGATGCAGAGAATACGGTGATTTTTACGCCAGAGCAATGTATCGATATGCACAGAAAGAATTGCGGGAATGGAAGCCGGATCTGATCGTGCCGGTTCCGGTACACAGGTCGAAGGAGCGGCAGAGAGGTTTTAATCAGGCTGCATATCTGGCGGAGAAACTCGGTCATTATACCGGGATTTCCACAGATGTCAATATTGTGCAGAAAGTTTTAAAGACAAAGTCGCAGAAAAAACTGAATGCTTTGCAGAGAAGAAAAAACCTGGAAAAAGCGTTCTGCGTGACCGGAGATGTCAGGGGAAAGAATATCCTGGTGATAGATGATGTGTATACAACAGGAAGTACGATCGATGCAATGGCCGGATGCCTGAAGAGAAAAGGTGCCGGAAATGTTTATTTTCTTACGGTTTGCATAGGCAGGAGATAAGAAAAAACACTTTTCATACATAATGATATATGTTACAATTAATCTGTATGATTATATGAATGATATCAGGTTGTTGCTGAGAACAGAGTGAACAGTAATAGCGGATTATAGCAAAAGGAAAAGCATACAGTAAGGAGTAATTTATGTTAAATGAAGAGAAGATAAAAATCATGAATAAACTTGCCATGTATGAACAGGGGGAAGGAAAGAAATATCTTCCGGTCAGCAGGTACTACCGTAGTGATTATATCGGACTTGCCATGATTAAGAATTTTTTCCTTGTTACGATTGGGTATTGCCTGATTCTGGCCGGTATCGCAGCATATTTTGCTGAATATCTGATAGATAATGTTCATAAGATGAACCTTGTTTCACTGGGCGTGGAAGTTATTCTGGGGTATGTGGCAGTGCTGGTACTGTTTTCTGTCCTGACATATATCCAATATACGGTGAAATACCACAAAGCAAAGAAAAGTGTGAAAAATTATTATGAAGAACTTACACAATTAAGTAAAATCTACGGTCGCGAAGATAAAAAATCTTCAGCCAGAGGAGTTACAGGAGGATATAAAAAATGACAGCATTACTCGAATTAAAACAGCGAATAAAGAATTTATACAGCCAGTATGAGATTTATATCCTGCCTGTCTTACGTTTCGTTCTGGCAATGGTTTATTTCATATGGATCAATACCAATATGGGATATATGAAGCAGATCGATAATATATTTATTGTTCTGATCCTTGCACTGATCTGTTCCATTCTTCCTTCAGGTGTAATGATTTTTGTAGGATTTGCCCTGATGGTCGCACATGGTTATGCACTGGGGATAGAAGTTGCAGGTTTTATGCTTGTGCTGATCCTGTTTATGGCAATTCTCTTCCTGAGATTCAGTTCAGACAATAATTTAGTACTTGTATTTACACCGCTTTCCTTTGGGTTCAGTGTTCCGACGCTTCTTCCTATCGGAAGCGGACTTTTGTGCAATGCGTTTTCTGCACTTCCTGCAGGCTGCGGAGTGATTATTTACTATTTTATCCGTTTTATACGTGTACAGCATAAACTTCTGGAAAACCCGGATGTTGCCATAGCTGACAAATTAAAACTTCTGACAGATGGAATCGTGCAGAACTGGGGAATGTGGATCACAGTGATTGCCTTTATCGCAGTGATTCTGCTGGTGAATCTGATACGTACCCGCTCTTTTGACTATGCATGGAGAATTGCCATTATTGCAGGTGGAGTTGTGTATGTTCTGATGATTATTGCAGGTGGATTTTATTTTAGACTGGATATTGATGTTGTTACGCTGATCATTTATACAGTGATCTCTGTGGTGATAGGATTACTTCTTGAATTCTTTGTATTTGGTGGTGACTATACCCGTACCGAGAGACTGGAATATGAGGATGATGAATATTATTATTATGTAAAAGCAGTGCCGAAAGCCTGTGTCACAACATCTGAAAGAAGTATAAAGAAGATTAACGGAAGTTCTGCAAAGGATGAAAGACCGGCACAGGATAACGTTGTTTCTTATGCGAATCCTATTTTTCATGGTGATGAGAAAGCAGTGACGACAGATGAGGCTGCAGCACCTGTAGAGAGAAAGAAAGATATTGACAGCGTGGATTTTGAGAAGAAACTGGAAGAATCATTAAAAAATCTGTAAAAAGCAGTTTCCGGTAACGATGAGACATACGAGCCAAAATTCCATTGCCACAGGCAATCTGGAATGAATTTTGGCTACGTTACTGTGAA
>OGPZ01002505.1_pt1 | contig 11054 bp, 4 predicted proteins | sample 1553111 | NCBI WGS metagenome assembly OGPZ01 (sample SAMEA2579968, study PRJEB22360) | human gut metagenome
GTAGCTCCAGCCAAAGCGCCGAGCGTCACGTCAAGACTGAAGGAGAGTTCCTGAAACTTGGCGCTGCGGACATTGGCCGCACCGTCGTCAGCCCAGGAGGGCAGGGCGTTGGTCTGTTTCATATAAAAAGCGGTGGTAGTAGAACCACCTATCGGACAAGGGTTAACGTCAGTGTGACAGAAATTGGATGGTGCTGGAAGGGGGCGGATCACCGCATTTTGCTCTGGCTCTAAGCAATGGGAGGTACGGGAGTACCCCCGGAAGCAGTCTGACCATCCCGACAAACCCTAGGCAGGGTGCAGGCGGCTGAGCAGAATGGAATGCATTGAAAGAGTGCAGCGGGCGTAAATACCCGGAAAAACACGACCCGGATCCTGGCTGCAGTCTGATCTCAGGAGACTTTCATGGCCGGAATTATCTTCGGTTGCATCATACTCATCCTCGTCGGATGGGCGATCGTAAAAGGGAAGTACGCGCCCTTTATTCTCATTGCAAGCGGCGTTGCCATGCTTGCTTTCTCTGTTTTCTTTGATACGGGCACATTCATGCCCAAAAAAGCGCTTCCGACTGGAAACGACTACCTGAACATTATCGAGTTCATCCGCTACATGTTCTCGACTCGTCTCGCCGGTCTGGGTCTCCTCATTATGACGATGGTGGGTTTTGCCTCCTATATGACCCATATCGGTGCGAATGATGCTTTTGTGAATATCGCGATCAAGCCGCTTTCAATCATCAAGAGCCCTTATGCGCTGGTGTTCCTGGCCTTCCTTCTCGGCAAGGCGGTCTCCATGGTGATTACCTCCGCAGTGGGTCTCGGCGTGCTCTGCCTTGCATTGATGGGCCCGGCGCTTGCAGCCCTCGGCATGAACAAGAAGGCAATCGGTGCGGTTTTTGTCACCTCCGGTGCGGCTTCACTCGTGCTCATCGGCGGCTCAACTGCGGCTGCAGCGAAGGCCTGCTCCCTCTCGATTCTTGATTACGTTTTTGTATTCAAAATTCCCGCAGCGCTTCCCACCGTTCTGGTTATGGGTCTTGCCCATGTTTTCTGGCAGAAGTATCTCGACCGCCGCGAGGGCTGGAATCCCCAAGAACATATGGGCGAGCAGCTTGTCTTTGAAGGCGAGGATGTGAAGAAGCCGAGCACTGCGGCGCCGAAGTTCTACGCCATTCTGCCTTTCCTGCCGATGATCTTTGTGGTGGTTTTCTCCCGCTACTGCATCGACTCCATCAAACTCGACATCACAACCCTCATGTTCTTCTGCGTTGCGATTGCGATGATTTGTGAAGCTGTGCGCTGGCGCGGCAGCATCGAGAAATTGGGGGCCGGACTGAAGGCGTTTCTGATGTCCATGGGCAAGGCCATGTCCGGTGTGGTGGCACTCGTTATTGCAGCCGGTATTTTTGCCGAAGGCTTCAAGGCGCTCGGCATGGTGGATGCGATCGTTAACCTCTCGAGCGCAGTCGGTGCCGGTGCGATCGGCATGTCCATCCTTTTCGTAGTGATCACGACGCTCGTCACCATCATTACGGGGTCGAACGGCGCGTCCTTTTACCCGCTGATCGAAATGGTGCCGAAGATCGCCAAGGACATGGGCGTCAACCCGGTGATGCTCGTTTTGCCGATGCATCAGGCTTCAACCATTGCCAGACCGCTTTCGCCCGTTGCCGGCGTTGTGGTCGCCATTGCCGCAATGCTCAAAATGTCGCCGCTTGAACTCGTTAAGCGTGCAAGCGTGCCTTCGATCGCAGGCCTGATTGCTCACCACATCTTCGCTTTCTGGCTCTCTCTTTGATTGATGTCTTCGACGAATAGGAAATAACAAAAAATGACGAAGGATCTGCAGAGCATTCTTCAGGCTCCTGAATGGTCGATGGATGACGCCTACGGCTCGGTCGGTTCAGAGAAGTGGAATCAAAGCATTGAACGCGCGGCGGCACTTCTTAATGCGCTCCATTCCATGGAACGGCCCGTTGCCCGTGAGGCGCTGGCTGATCATTTCAAAGAGTTCGATGAAGCCAATACATTAATTTCGTCGCTCGCTGCTTTTGCGAAGTGTCAGGGGGCAAAGGACGCGGGTGATGAAGAAGCTTCTGCAGCAGCAGGTGCTGTGGGTACGCTCCAAGTCAAACTTGAAGCCGCGTCACTGCCGCTCTTTGAGGCGGGTGAAGACCTGCCGGCAGACGATGCGCTTTGGCAGTCATCGCCGCTCGCTGATTGGCGCTTTGTGATTTGCGAGCGAAAAAATGAGTGGCACCGAAAGCTCTCGCCGAGCGATCGTGAGTGGCTCTCTGACTTCGAAGAAAAGTGTTTTCTGCCGCTTGGGGCTGTTTTTAAGGCGCTCCAAAAAGGGGTTGACTTCGAGGCTGAGAACAGTCAAGGCGAATCTGAACGTATCCGTGCAGCCAAGCTTGTATCCGTCATTAAAGGGGCGCCTGACCGGACATTGCGCCGAAACGTAAATATTGGTCTTGCGAAGTCCTATGGCGAACGGGCGGAACTTTACGCAGCGCTTCTCAATGAACTTCATGGCTTCCGGCTCGCCGCTTTCGGGCGGGCAGGCGTTGATGCCGTGGATGTATCTCTCGCGCAGAACCGCATGAGCCGAGGAGCGCTTTTTGCCATGCGGGAAGCGATTGTGCGCCATCTCGACGAGATTCGGGAGGCGGTACGGCTCAGAGCACCTTATTTTGAAAAGGATGCGCGCAGGCTCGCCGTGTATGACCTGATGGCACCGGCCCCCCAGCAGGGCAAAAACGCGGTCCCTGCGCTGATTCCTTATGCCGAAGGCATTGACATTGTGAAGAAGGCTTTGGGCGCCGTAGATCCGGAAATGTCGGATTTTATCGAATTGATGCTTCGCAGCCGCTGGGTCGATGCGGCGCCATCAGACAAGAAAATCGGCGGAGCCTTTTATTCGCGCTTCAATGAATTTCGGATCCCGCGCGTCTTCTCAAGTTATATGGGCACCATTACAACCGTGCTGCAGCAGGGACACGAACTCGGGCATGCCTTCCATTACTGGATCATGCGCGATCTTCCCGTGGTACAGACAGAATTCCCCATGACGCTCACCGAAACGGCAAGCACCTTTAACGAGGCTTTGGTTCGGCGCTACCTTCTTGAGCATGCCGCGAGCGACGCCGACCGTTTCTCTATGCTCTGGCAGGAGCTGCGGAGCGCCGCAAATTTCCTCCTCAACACGATGGTGCGTTTTGACTTTGAATGCGCCTTTATTGAGCAGCGAAAGGCGGGAGTGGTCCCCGCCAAGCGCTGTGTCGAACTGATGCGGGAAGCTTGGGGAAACTGGTACGGCGATTCGACCGATGGGGCTGATGATTATTTGTGGGCCTATAAGCTCCACTTCTATAAGACTGACCAGCTTCTCTACAACTATCCGTACACCGTGGGCTATCTGCTTTCCTCGGGGCTCCTTGCCGAGCTCAATAAGCGCGGTCCTGATTTCATGCCTTTTTACCGCGCAATGCTGCGCGATACCGGACGCGACACGGTCGACGGCATCGTGCGCCGTCACTGCGGTGCGGATGCTGCGAGTCCCGCTTTTTGGGAAACCGCCATGCAGGCGCCGCTCGCTGCCGTGAAAGCGTTCGCGGCGCTCAGCAGCAAATGACCGATATGAAGCACTCTCAATTCCAAAACTTCAACCGTTTCCAAAGGAGGAAAACCATGAAGCATACTGCACTCCACCTTGCAGTCTTTGGTGTTCTGGCCGGCGCAGCGCTTGCTGCGCAAGCGGCCGATGTTCAGATCTACGGCCGTGTCGATGCAGGCTTTCTTTATGAACATAAGAAGGGTGAAGACACCTTTACTCAGAAGGCTGGCGGCCGTGCACATAACCGAATCGGCTTCAACGTCGTTGAAGATCTCGGCAACGGCGTGAAGGTCAAAGCCTATTTAGAGAACGGCTTTTATATTGATAACGGTCAATTTGATGACAGCGAAATGCTCTTCAATCGCCGCTCGATTCTCGCTCTGCAGGGTTCATTGGGTGAAATCGGCTTCGGCCGCATGGGCACGGTTCAGTCCACCGTGGCGCCTTATACCATGGGCCTTATCAAATATGATCCGTTCGGGACCTCATACGGCAATGCTTCAATTGGATCAACCTTCTCCAATACGGGCCGAACGAACAACACTGTGACTTGGATCTCACCGACGGCCAATGGGTTCCGTGTTGGGGCTTCTTATTCTTTAGGCGATAATTCTGACACCCTTTATGAAAATCTTGCCGACCGCAAACATACGGGTGCGCTTGCTGTGGACTACACCGGCAAGGATGTGTACTTGAGCCTGAACTACGGCAATGTGGATTACGGCAATCAAGAAGGGAAGTCCAAGGATTCAAACGGACAGGCGATTTCTTTTGGCGGCTGGTACCGCTTCATTCCGGAAGCAAGAGTCTTCTTTGGCGCTCAGTATTCAACCCATTGGGAAAAGGGTGCCGGCCTCTCGAGCGCAAAAGTGACAGCGGCAACGGATGATGAACGAAACGATGGGTGGGAGGGCTACAGCCTCCTGCTGGGTACGGATTATGTGATCGGGAGCCACAAACTGATTGGCGGCGTTCAGTACTACGACGGCGAACTCAGCGGCAATTCCGACTACAACTTCCGCCGCACCGTTTTTTCAGCTGCTTATGAGTACAAATTGGCGAAGAAGGTCTGGCTCTATTTTGCGGCGACACATTCCGTGGGCAGCGGGGAGCTGAAAGCGGCCGCAGATAAAGAGGGCCTCACCAAGACCACACAAGTCTTTACGGGTCTCAACTTCAATTTCTGATGAGGTTTATTCGGCGCGCTTGACCGGCCAGCATAGAAACGCTTCCTTTTTGGAGCCTCCCCCTTCTTGAGGGCAGTGAAAGTGTGCCATTTAATTTTGTCAACGCTAAATTGACATAACTAATAATTTATTAAAAGCACGCGAGGTAGGTGAAGAGCTCTCTCTTGCAAGGCAATCAGTGCGTTCTCTTCAATCTTGATGAACTTCGTGTTTCCAGTCTTTGGCTGGGATCACGAAGTTTTTTTATTATCCGCCATATCGTAATTAAGAATGTTTCTTTCATGATTTATTAAATATTGATATTTATTATTTTTGCTATATGAAATATGTTTCTTCATTATAAATGATAAGTGATGACAGGCCGGTTTTGAGAACCATTTAATTGTTTTCATGCGTTGTCAACATATTGATGGTTTCAACGACTCATATAAGAAGATGCGTTTGATAAAGACGCAGATGGGAGGTTGTACAAATGTGTGCTGACAGGTCGCATCTTTAAATCCTGTATTACTGACAAATATTAAATTTATTTAGAAATAACAGAATGTTGTGATGAAGGTGGGCCTGCCTTGGAAGTTATGTATCAACTCATAGTTAATATCTAACAATAAAATTATTTTATTAGACACATGAAGCTAACCCCTAGAAAACAATAAAAAGTTAAGTAAATCTCATGCACACTAATGCTATAAGTTTACGTTTATAAATTTCTCAATCATTTAAGACTAATTTCGTGCAAGTTGTGCTTTCAAAAGGAGGAAAAGTCAATATTTTTTGTGAGATGGGTATGTTTTTTGGCTGCTAAACGACGGCATGGAATACCCTTTGACTCTGGTTTAAATTGATTGATGTCAATATTAATGAGGAGGGTAATGACAGGATATATTTTGTCTTTTACTGCGTGAGTAGGAAAGACAAGGACCAACCAAAAAATATTCCCAGAGGACAATGAAGATGAATAAGACCTTCAAGACGAAGTGGAGTTCGTCGCGTCAGCAATATATTATTACCGATGAAAAGCATGTTCTCAAAGGTAAAGCATCCAAGAATACAGTGACCTTGGCTATTTCAGCCGTTCTTGCAATCGCGTCCGGCACTTCTGCGGCTGCGTATGTGGAAAAAGGTGTTGTAGGCAATCAGGCATCGTGGGAAAGTGCTGAATATCAAAAGGACTGGGGACTGGCAGCGATGAATGCCTCAAAGGCCTATTCTCTCGGCTTTAGCGGTCAGAATGTGGCTGTCGGCGTCATGGATTCCGGTGCTCTTTTACAGAAGCATCCTGAGTTGGCTGGAAATCGTTTTCATGCCTCTTCAGCCCAGGGCAAGTACGGCTCGACCGGTAATCGTTATCAGACAGGCGTCAGAGGAATAGGCGACGTCTTCAAAAACGGTGATTACAAGGAGGGCGAATCCTTTAATTTGGACGGCAACTTTATTGCCGAAAAGAACGACACTCACGGGACGCACGTGACGGGAACTGTAGGTGCCAATCGTGACGGCAGTGAATTTCATGGCGTAGCTTGGGGGGCCAATGTCTACGTCGGCAACTCCGGCGGAACGGACAACACCAACTATGGTCCATTCCAAGATTACAAGTACTTCCATGCAGCTTGGTCGTCTCTCGCGCAGGATTTAATTGCCGCAAATGGTACTGAACGCGGCGGTGTCATCAACAATTCCTTTGGTACCAATCTTCGTTATGGTGCTTCGGGCGGCACGTCGCTTCCAGTGAACTCTACTGCGCAGACGGAATATGAATACTTCCTCTTTAAGCAGGTCTATGGCGATAAAAAAACGTTTGTTGATGCAGCTTGGGATGCTGTTAAAGGCACCAATGTGGTTCAGGTCTTTACAACTGGCAACCGCGATTTTGCCAACCCTTACTATCGCCCGCTGTACCCGTATTTTTCCCCCGAAGCAGAACGGAACTGGATTGCAGTAGCTGGTCTGCAGAAGGATGGTGTCGGAACTGACGGTAAAGACACGTATAAATGGATCTCAAACTTCAATGAAGCTGGCAATGCGAAGTGGTGGACTATTGCAGCGCCGGGGCGTGATATTTACAGCAGTATCGTCTACGACGATCACTACGAAGATACTGATGCCCTGCATCCTCTGGGCACGCCGGGATATGCCTCTTACGGCGGTACATCCATGGCGGCGCCTCACGTCTCTGGTGCTATGACTGTTCTAATGTCTCGCTATCAGGATATGAATGCTATCCAGGTCCGCGACATCCTTTTCACGACGGCGCGCCATATTAATACGGACGGCTCTCTCTTCACTGGTTGGACTGCTGAAGACGGTGTGCCTGATGTTCTTTACGGTTGGGGTACGCCCGACTTGGATAAAGGCATGTTCGGTCCCAGCCAACTTCTGGGCAAGTTCGAATACAAGGTTAACAACCTGGACGTATGGTCGAACGACATCAGCCAGAAGGCTCTCGATGCACGCAAAGTTGAAGATCAGGCCTGGATGAAGGCCACAACGAACGGCACCGATACATCGGCAGTCTATGAGCTCGGTGAGGCTTATACCGGTATGAAGAATATCGAAAATGCCGTTATCAGCAAAGAAGATGCTGAGAAGTGGCGTCATGAGTACTACAAGAAGCGCGTAGAAGCCATCCAGAATAAGATCGACAATGGTCTTTATGACGGATCGCTGGTTAAGAACGGTGACGGTATGCTTGTTCTGACCGGCAACAATACTTTCCGGGGCGGCGTCACTCTTAATGAGGGCAGCCTTTATGGTTTCAACGACTCCTTCGGTATCACGGAGACCGCTGCGGGCAAGGCCAATGGCCTGGTCACCGTGAACGGCGGCAAGTTTGGCGTTATCAATAAGTACGACGACAAGCTCACATTGAAAGGCACAATCACTGACGGCGCATCTGATCATTCCGTCGATGCCGTGATCAATGCCGGCGGTACATTCCTTGTAATGGCCGGTCAGGACGTTGAGATGGGCACACTAACCTTCAAGGATGGTGCAGGCTACAGTGTCAGTTCGACTGACATTGATGTACTGAAAGCCGCTTACGAAGGTAATGCTCAGACGGGTACTGTGAAGCTCGATAAGCTCACAGGTCTTGATGCTGCCGCTGCGAACCCCGACTATGCGCTCTTCAAAACTGAACTCACGTTCGACGAGACGAGCTCAATTCTGACAGGTACGCTTTCGGCAGATAAGAGTCTCTCATTAGCAAACTATGGGTCTGGCAACGGCCGCAAGATCGGGCAGGCGATTGATGCTGAACGCACCGGCGCTCTTTTCGAGAGCCTCCTCAGTGCCTCGAAGGCTCAGGTCGAATCGACCTATGCGTCTCTGGGTGACGATTTCTATCTCAACAGCCGCAATGCTTCCATCGTCAACGGCTTGACCCTCACACGCGCGGTGAAGGATCAGGCTGCCGGCATCGGTGAAGGCCGCGTTGTTGAAATGGCCGACGGCAATGGCCGTCTATGGGTGACGGGCATCGGCGCCTGGAGTTCCATTGACTACGGCAGCTCTGACATGGACAGCAACTTCTATGCCGGCCTTATCGGCGCAGAGGTTGATGTCGCGGATTCGACCAAGATCGGAGTTTTCTTTGGTGCTGGAACAACGGAGAACAAGGCGGGGAGCTTCAAGGTTGAAAGCAACGACATTCATGTTGGGCTCTATGGTCTGACGAACGTTGAAGACATCGCTTCAATCCATTATGGGTTCATCTATACCCATCAGTCTGCCGATGCGAACCGCACGCTGACCGTCAAGGATCTGGCGGGCTACAACAAGTGGTCGGGCGACGCTGATGTTACGCAGATCTTTGCTGAAGCTGCTTTCAAGGGTTTCAACACTGCGGCGTATTCAGTGGAACCTTACTTCGGCCTCGCATGGATTCATGCTGAATCAGACGGTTATTCCGAATCTGTCGGCGGCATGACTTTCACAACGAATCCTGAAGATCAAGACCTGCAGGTGAGCTCGCTCGGTATTCGAGCCGGTGTGCCGTTCAGCTTCGGTGCTGCCAAAGTTACTCTGAAGGGCGATCTTGCCTGGATCCACTTTTTCGGCGATACCGAAGCTGAGGCCCGCATGAATCTCGCCGGTTCGGGTACAGCCTTGATCAAAGGCGGAGAGCTCTCCGACATGGCGACGGTTGGTCTGGGTGTCGAAGCTCAGCTCAGCAAGACCGCCACGTTCGGACTTTCCTACACGGGTGCTTATGACGGCGATGTAACTATGCACGGTTTGCGGGCCAATCTGCGCTTTGTCTTCTAACTGATAACGCCTTATTCGAACTGGTCGACGTCTTGAAACGGCGACAGGGGAATTAGGCGATTAAAGAAACAGGACCGCTTCAGTTTGAAATGACTGAAGCGGTCTTTATGAACGCCGGTAGGGCTGGAGCAATGTTCAAGGAATAGGACTACATCGGGGTTGGCAGCCAGATAGTTCGTGGCGTTTGACCGTTGGCCGAACAAGCACTGAAGATTCAAACGTCACGCCATTCATGTTCATATGGCGAAAGGCTTTCGAGCCCTTTGCGTGTGGGTGCATAAAATGAACGATATCGAGCGTCTAGATCAGCGTCTGCTGCTGACGGAGTCTGACAAAGGGCACAACGCGAAGCCATATTGAATTTAGAAAGCCCAATCAAAATTATCAGAATTGTGTTGGCACTTGGCGATTGGGCTGAGACTGACAGCAGCTGTTTAAAAGCAGAGCAGGGTACTGCTGACAATCGCCGCCAGATAGGTGTATATTCTCTCCATTAAATAAACACATGTTCATTTAATGGAGAATGAATATCATGCAGCGCAGAACCCTTCTGACTTCCGCCGTCGGGGCAGCCGTCGCAGCGACCTTTAGCACGACTGCAGGAGCCGTAAAGAATCGCGTTACTGGATCACTTCCCAATGTGATTGATAAAAACATCCGCATTTATGGCAACGACGCTTATCCCGTGCCGCACCGTCGTGCCATGGAGATTGGTGCCGTGCGCGCCCGCATGCCGCACGACTTCGTTCCGGGCAGGCGTTTTCTGCTTAAAAAGGGAGAAATAAGAACACCCGGCGGAGCGCCGCTTGAAAGCGATGTTGTGCTTGAAGAAAATGTGGCTCTGAAGATGCGCGACGGCACGACCATCTATACCGATGTCTTCCGCCCAAATGATGACGGCCGCCATCCCGCGATTGTGGCCTGAAGTCCCTACGGCAAAACGGTGGGCGGTCAGCGTCTGGATGACGTTCCCAAACGTTCCGGCGTTCCGCAGAATGCTGTTTCTGGGCTCGAGAAGTTTGAGGGCGCTGATCCGGCCTTCTGGACAGCGCAGGGCTATGTTGTGCTCAACCCGGATCCCCGCGGCGTGGGACATTCTGAAGGCGATATTTCCTACTGGGGGCGGCAGCTTGCAGAGGATGGATATGACTTCATTGAATGGGCGGCTGCGCAGTCTTGGAGCAACGGCCGGGAACTCCTGGCTGACGGTTTCGCAGTGGTTTATCGCTGCAGAGAATCCTCCGCACCTTGCTGCCATTGCGCCGTGGGAAGGTTTCTGCGACCACTTTGAAGAACCGGGCACGCGAGGCGGCATCCCCGAGCCGGGGTTCCCGGAAGTGATCATCAAAACCTTTGCCGGTCCGAACTATATTGAAGATCAGCCGCGGATGATTGCCATGCACCTCATAAAGGATGCGTATTGGGAAAACATGGCTGCGCGCCTGGAAAAAATCCAAGTGCCCGCGTATGTGGTGGCGAGTTATACCAATCCGGTGCATACACACGGCTCGTTTGCCGGCTTTATGCGGATTGCCTCCAAAGACAAGTGGCTTCGCGTCAACAACACCAATGAATGGTATGACCTTTATTCACCGAAGTACCGTGCGGAATTGCTGGCCTTCTTTGACCGTTATCTCAAAGGCATGGACAACGGATTTGAAAAGACGCCCCGCGTGCGTTATTCAGTGCTCGACTCGGGCGGCACCGCAGAGCGGGTGGATGTGCCTGCTGAGAACTGGCCGCTGCCGGAAACTACGCTTAAACGTCTGTATCTGGCCGAGGACGGTCGGCTGGCGGAGTCTCTTGCGGCGAATGCCTCGTCCCTGCAGTACGATTCGGCCTCCGGAAGCATCAAGTTCCGCTACGTTTTCCCAGAAAATGCCGACGTGGTGGGATACATGCGTGCGAAGCTCTGGATGGAGACGCCCGAATCTGATGATATGGATGTTGAGGTAGTTGTCCGCAAAGTGTCGCCGACCGGAGAAGC
>OGPZ01002525.1_pt1 | contig 10982 bp, 9 predicted proteins | sample 1553111 | NCBI WGS metagenome assembly OGPZ01 (sample SAMEA2579968, study PRJEB22360) | human gut metagenome
TAATACAATTTATCTACACAGATCGAACGCAGATTTCCCCTTCCTGAAATAGAACAATCATGATAAAACAAATACCATTCCCCTTTATATTCCACGATAGATCCGTGACTTGTTCCCGAACCCGTAGCCTCCAAAATCACTCCGCGATAAGTCCATGGTCCTAACGGGCTCGTACTGGTGGCATAATGCATTCTGTTGCCATTGGGATGAGGGACATTATCAGAATAAGACAAATAATAAATACCGTTTCTCTTATGTACCCAAGCAGCCTCGTGAAAATCGGAAAGCCCCTCCATCTTACGCGGCTTTTCTGCCAATTCTACCATATTATCTTTCAGTCGGGCCCCGATCCACCTGCCGCCCCCGCCATAATAAAAATACGCCTGACCATCATCATCCACAAATACACAAGGATCGATCATGGCAAAAGCATCACCGAGTCCCTCGATATATCCCTGTACTTTAAAATCTTTTGCCGGATACTTGCTTGTCGCAATTCCGACTTTCCACGTATTGTTCCAATCCGTACCGCTCGGATGAGGAAAATAAAAATAATAAGTTCCATTCTTATAAGCACAATCGGGAGCCCACATAAAACCGCCCTCAGGACGTCCCCACGGCACTTGACTCGAATTCAAAATCTCCCCGTGATCAGTCCAGTTTACCATATCATCCGTAGAAAACACATGATAACGATCCATCAAGTCACACCCTCGAGGCGGATCTACGTCGTGTGAGGGATATACATACAAACGCCCGTCTTTCCATACATGGGCAGAAGGATCTGCTGTAAATATATGGGTTACAAAAGGGTTAGGGCCCAAAGTCACCGGTGCTTTTTTCTTTTTCTTAGCATCCGCTCCGGACACCTCGAAAACCGTCATTCCGGCTACTGCTACCATAAGCAATGAGACAAACAGCAATTTTTTTTTCATATAATCATAATTTTAATGTGAATTAAATAATCTCTTCATCAGTTGTAAAAACCAAAAGTTTTTTTGTTTTCAGTACCGGAAACAGGTCCTATTCTAAAATCTTTAAAAGACGGATCTCCATATAGAACGACCTCTTCTCCGGCTTTCAGGTCCAAGCTAAAAAGAGTATCGGAAATTCGATCGATCTTATATCTCCGCTTCCCTTTTTGATACAGTTCTCCCGAAAAATCACACTCGACCAAACACGGTTCTCCCGCCAAACTGTGAATACGTATCCATGCGACCTTACCGTTTTTACGAACGGCACTCACTTCAAAGGCTCCTTCTGCCAGTAAATTATCAAAGGCAAAGTCCCTCCATATTCCGGGAATCGCCGGAAAAATACGAATTTTACCGCCCCAGCTCTGCAATGCCATATCCAATAAAGCCCGAGCAGCTGAAAGGGGTGTCTCTATCACCGGATTCCCGCCCTCCTGATAGCAAGTATTCGGCTGCATCGACTTTTGCATAAATTCCTCCAAATAAGCTAAAGCCTTATCCCCTTCCCCGACAGAAGCATATAAAGAAGCCGCCCCTGTACGCGAATATCCTTCAAGAGCACCTTTTATACTTTGCCAATGGTTTACGCTCTTAACGATCATCTCTTTACCTCCCGGTTGGTCTCGATTTACCAGATATAGCGGATAAGCCATCAACAAATGAGAATAATGTCTGTGCGACATATCATACGGTCGATTCCGACCTATCATCCAACCTTCATCCGGATCGAAAAGGAAATCTGTCAGTCTTGCATAAACATCTTTCCAACGAGAGCGCAAACTATCATTTTTGCCAAGAATAGAATCCGCTTCCAAAAGTGTTTTACACCCCCATTTCAACAACGACAAATCAAAATTGCAATCCGAGGCGCTGCCGTATTCCGGAGAATAGGTAGAAGGCAGATGAAACCGCTTATCATCTTCTTCTTTCAAAAAATGCAGATAATAGTTGACCGAACGTTTCAATATAGGAAACAACTTTTTTAAAATTTCCTTATCCATCGAATAACGATATTCCAGCCATATATTATGACAAGCCCATGTCAATAAACCGATCTCCGGACCGTCTTTCGAAGCTCCGGCTTCACGTACCCATCCGACCAAATCAGGAGCTGTAGCCCGTGCTAAAGCAGCAGAATTATATCTATATTTCTTCGGAACATTTAGAATCAAGTTCTTTTCTCCTGCAAAAATCGTATTGGACAAAGAGCGGGAAAGTTCCAAATGATTAGAAGGATAAGTTGTCCAATAAGAAAGCTGCACATTCAAATTCCACCATGCAGCAGGCCATTGCGTCAAAGCCATCCAAGGTCCTGTATTATCGATAATCCCCCGATCCGCACGGGTAGCCGATCCCAATTTATATAATTGTATCCAATAAAAATTCTCGATTCTCTTATCCGGTAAAGAAACAAAACTTTTCTGATAAAAGTTATTCCACCACTCCCGATGCGTTTTTTTCAACTTCGAATATGATGGTTTCAAGATTCGGTCAAGGTATTCTCGAGACAATTGCAAAGCATTATGATCAGGATAAGAATGGGCGCAAGTCACATATAGACTCCGGGCACTGCCTTTTCCCGAAATATGCCAACGGACAGCAGTCTGTCCGCCATTCAAATAAGTAAACAATGCCGTCCGGTTTTCTTCATCTACAACAGCCGAAGCATTTTCTTTATATTCCCGTACCACCTTTGAAGTATTCCCGCTTGCTTTAAACTTATCATACCGAGGAGAATTCGGAGAATCCGAGACCCATTGCCATGTAAACCCGTTTTCTCCGGACGACGCATCAGTCTTTACGATAATCCCCATATCAAGCGAATGCACAAAAACTTCAAATCGTATCGAGCCTTTATCCGTTATAATTGTCCCTGACGTCTCCGCATTATAAATATCCGTACGCATGTCACACTTCAGAATGCGACCGCACGGCTTCATCAAAAAATGTCCGATCATAAGACGGGAACGATTGAACAATATATTCCCGTCTCCTGTCTCAGGTACGGCACGATGATCGTGAACATCGCTCCGGCACACCTCAAAACGCATCGAATTACAATCTTCCTCATACACGATATACGTGCCTAACATTCCATTCCCCATAAAAGGAGACTGCCAGAGTTTCTCCGGTAAACGATTCCAAAGCAAGTCATATTTTGCCAGATAATTTTTCCAATCCAGATGTAGAAGCGTGGAACTCGCAAAAAGACATTTCGGGAATAAAAACGCAATGAATAATAGAGCGAAAAAACGTAATTTTAAATTCATAATCGTATATGTGTGTGTTCATCATTCCGGTACGAAACGAGTACAAAAAAAGAACGCAACAATTAAAATCCCGATTAAAAAAAACTTAGCAGGAAAAGATTTTATATATATCTCCTGCTATTTAATCTATTTTAAGAATCCGAAAATATTCTACCTCGGTTTCTTTCCGAAAAAATTATCTGTATCGACAATTAGCAGACCGCTATTTCAAGAAAACAAATAAAATTCATAAAAGAGTAGAATCTTAGACGGTAGGCATTAAGAATACACGATAAAAACTGACCGGAAGAAAACGCAAAGAAGACCTGACAATATTTTTTTGTCGGAAAATTTAGACGACTGGCTCTTATTGCTGTTCCCCATTCTGTTCAGGGAAAAGCAGTACGACACTATTATTGTTAAAATATCGGGATATTTGTCCCGGGAGCTTTTCAAAAGAAGAGTCGTAGGAAATCGCTCCCCGCCGTGCCGAAACAATCACCAACAAACATTCATAATTCATTTGTCCGGTCAGTATCAGCAAATCTTCCCAACTGACAAGGTCGGTATAAACAGCATTTATATCTCTATGTTTCTTTCGAATATATTTACGAATATATCCCGATGTTTGCGGATGTGCATAAAAATGAATCTGACAATCTAAATGCTTACTCATACGACACAAATGGGAAATCCACTTAACAAACCCGCATTCAAATTCCGCCTTCGGAGGAACAGCAACAATAATACATTGCAAAGAAGTGACCGGAATATGAAAACGAGCTATCATAACTTGCATACACGTTTTTTTCAACAGATTTTCAGACAATGTCCCCAGAAACGAATCGACAATACTCTTCCTATGATGCAATCCGATAACAATGTCCGTTACAGCATGCTCGTTTGCCGCATGAAAAATACCGGTCGCAATATTCAGGTCAAAACGCATTACGGTTTTCGGCTCTACATCCGCTTCTGTCATTATTTGAGCGGCCCTTTCCAGAGAATGTTTCCCTTGAAGTTCTTGTTTCAATGAATCGTTATCGTCATTTATAACATTAAGAGCGACAAGACTGTCTTTATCTTTTTTATCCCTTAACAACAAAGAAAAACCGACAAGCTGTTCCAAAGTTCTGGGATTAGCCAGAGGAATCAAAAATTTCTCTTTTTTCTGTATTTTTTCACTGACCACTTCAACGGCACGATCCATCACAATACGTTTCGCAGCATATTCGGTAATAAACGAACTTACTACACATGTTACAAGAATCAATAAAATCGTACCATTCAGAACATCTTCATTCAGCAAACGCTGTCCATCAGGAAGAATAATATTATACCCTACCAATACGGCAGCTAATGTTGCGGCAGCTTGCGCATTACTCAATCCGAACATCAACTCCCGCTCGACAGCCCGCATTTTATATATCTTCTGAGTCAACCAAGAAGCAATCCATTTTCCCGAAAGAGCTACGACAATCATTACAAAAGCTACTTTAAGTGAATCAAAATGTCCGAACAACACTTTAATATTAATCAACATTCCTACTCCAATCAGAAAATAAGGAATGAACAAAGCATTACCGACAAACTCCAAGTGACTCATCAAAGGAGAAACATGAGGTATCAACTTATTTAAGACCAATCCGACAAGGAATGCGCCGAGAATCCCTTCCATTCCGATAAGCTCCATCAATCCTGCGCCCAAAAACACAAGAGCCATGACAAAGATATATTGCACAATGTTATCATTATAGCGATGGAAAAACCATCGACAAATACGAGGGAAAAGATACATGATAACCAAACTCAATACAACCACCTTCACAAGCAGCCACACCCAAAACAGATCAGATGCTTCTTCCTTATATAAACCGCTTATTACCGCCAATACCAACAATGTCAACGTATCGGTGACGGCAGTTCCCCCCACGGCAATGCCGACAGAGCGCTGGCTATTGATGCCATATCTGAGAACTATCGGATAAGATATCAAGGTGTGCGAAGCATACATACTGGCAAGCAGCACAGAGGTCACGAGGCTATATTCAAGCAAATGCATATTAGTCCAAATCCCTATACCCAGAGGAAATATAAAAGCAAGAAGCCCCAACACCGTAGCCTTAACTCGGATACTTTTAAAATCCTCCATATTCATTTCCAGACCTGCCAGAAACATTATATAGTACAGCCCCACTTTCCCGAACAAATCAAAACTGCTATCTTGTTTCAAAATATTGAAACCATGCTGTCCTACAAGGACTCCTGCCAAAATCAGCCCGACAATATGAGGAATATGCAAACGCTCCAATATCACCGGAGCGAAAAGAATGATGACAAGTACGAGAAAGAATATTAAAGTCGGATCGGTAACAGGTAACTGTAAACTAAATTCTGAAAACTGCATACTTTTAAACGGATTGCGAATCGATTTTGTAAATAACTACCCGACAGATTATTATACACCGGAACTATACTCTCCCCAATATCAAAGAATTTTACCGAAATAAAAATCCAACACCTCTTTAGCTGCAGTAAAAGGACTTTGTATCGAATGCAAAACTCTATTTTCTTTTTCCTGGAGCAACGGTACTATTTCAGAGTTTTGATAAAAATGAGATTTCAACTGATCATTTATGGTTTCCAGCATCCAATATTTTGCCTGTTCTTGACGTTTATGCTCAAAATAACCGTTCTTCTTAACAAAAGCGATATATTCATCAATCATATTCCACACTTCTCCGATACCGATCTCATAGTACCCGGAATAAGTCAGCACTTGCGGTATCCAACCGGACGGAGTCGGTGGAAAAAGATGCAACGCATTGCGAAAATGTGCTTGTGCAAGTTTCGCCTTTTCGATATTACTGCCGTCTGCTTTGTTAATCACGATTCCATCAGCCATCTCCATAATTCCCCGCTTAATTCCCTGTAACTCGTCACCTGTTCCGGCCAACTGTATTAAAAGAAAAAAATCGACCATAGAATGCACCGCTGTTTCAGACTGCCCGACTCCGACAGTTTCCACAAATATATTATCGAATCCGGCAGCCTCACATAAAACGATCGTTTCACGGGTTTTACGAGCTACACCTCCCAAAGATCCGGCAGAAGGTGAAGGCCTTATAAAGGCATTATCTGCAACAGAAAGTTTTTCCATCCGGGTTTTATCTCCCAAAATACTTCCTCGCTACTCGGGTCTATCGCCAACACGGCAAGTTTACCTCCTTTTTTAAGGACATGAAGTCCGAACGCATCGATCGATGTACTTTTACCCGATCCGGGAACACCGGTGATGCCTACTCGTACCGAGCTCCCTGCATAAGGCAGACATTTCTCGATTACTTCTTGCGCAAGTATCTGATGATCGGGCAAATTACTTTCTACCAACGTAACAGCCTGACTCAACACCGTAATATCACCCTTTAAAATATGCTCGGTATATTCGGCTGCCGTATATTGCCGCCTGCGAACCTTTCTGATTTTATTTAAATACGGATTTACGGCAGGAGGTTGCGCTACACCCTTATTAACCGCTAATCCCTCATATTTATTATCGTTCTCGATGTGTTCCATAGTAATAATCCTCCAATAAAATAAAATAATATAATATATTATTCAAATGTCGCAACAACAGGCAATGATATCGTAGGCCTTGCAGGGTCGTTAGTAATAATGAAAATGCGATGGTTCAATAAGCGGCTGCGAGATTTCGAAGGCCTCACCGTTATTTTCATATCTATCGATTTTCCTGACTGTATACTCATCTGCGGGAGAGATACCGAAACAACTTGCGATTCGTTATTGACCTTGCGGATCTGGAGATTAGAAACGCCTGTATTAGTCAAACTCACCGATTTAGAAACAGCAGTATTTCCTTTTATAGTTCCGAAATCCACTAAATCGTTACCGATTTCGAGATGAGGAGCTTTTGCAATTTGGTCGGGAGTCATTCCCGAATAATCTTCCTGAATATCTGCAGAAACAGTTATTTTATTTTGAGGCTGCGGTTTATCGGAAGAAGGCAACTTTACCCAAAACTCATCCCGGCGGATTCCCCAATCCTTAGCCCTGTCGGCATGATAAGTTATCAATATCCGGCCTTTTTCTCCCGGAGACAAAGTCTCAGGCAATACCGAAACGTCCAAATGGCGAGGAACTTTGTCAAATTCTAATGTGAGAGGCGTCTTTCCGTTATTTATAATATCGATCTTCTCTACTTTGGTTTTATTGGTATATACTTCAAAAAAGGGAACATGTACGGCTTTCAGCCCCAAAGTCCCCATCGTATGTCCGTAAGCCGGAGCGACACTACGTTGAACCGGAATCACACTCCCCTTAATTATCAAAGTCGTACGTTCCGGATCGGTATTGGCATACACCGAAATATTCTTCTCAAAACTGCCGGGACGCCCTACTGCATTATAAGTCACTTTTATTTGCCCGCTGTCTCCCGGAGCTACCGGCTGCATCGGAAATTCAGGACGAGTACACCCGCACGATGCCGTCGCACGAGTTATAATCAATGGCGCATCCCCCGTATTCACAAACGAAAAAACACAACTTACACTCCCCAGTTTTTCAGAAAAAGAACCGAAATTATGCGTTGTCTCCCAAAAAGATATTTTAGCCGTCTTTTGTGCATAACCTCCGGAAACGAACAGAACTGCAAATAGCAATAAGGTAGTACTCCGTCTTATCATAAAATTCGTTTTTTTTTAAGGTTTTGGGATCACTGTTCCTGTAATTAACAATACCACCCGTTCCGGCTCTCCATTGGTATATACATAAATATTTTTCGAGAAACTGCCGGGACGGCCTTTCGGCTGATAAGTCACTTTGATCTGACCTTCTTTACCGGGGGCAACCGGCTTTACCGGATATTCGGGCTTGGTACACCCGCAATTTGCCGAAGCACGGGTAATAATCAACGGGGCATTTCCTTTATTGATAAATGTAAATACATGGGACACATCACCATTTTCCTCAGCTATCTCGTGAAAATCATACTTTGTCTGCTTAAATTCTATTTCAGCTTTTTTTTGAGCCAAAAGGACAGATGTTGCACACAACAACAAAATCATCAAACAATAAACACGCTTCATAATCGTTTTTAATTACATTAGACAATCACAAAAATACAATTTTATGTTTTAAAGACTCTCCTCTTTGCAAAGTTTATCATAAATAAACCGAAAAAGGGAAGCCTCATATAAAAGCTCGTCCGAATCTTACGACCAAAAATTATATATTTACACTCTTTTGATTTTGTGTAAAATGCAGACAGATGCTAACAAATTGGTATCTTTACCGACAAAATAAACAACAGTATGACCGATAATACAGTTCATTATTATAACCATTTGCTCGAAGTAACACAGCAAGCCCTTGTACGTATTCGAAAAAAAATCTACAGCATCGGAACTTTACGTCTATGCTGGGTTATTCTGACTTTAACCGTTCTTTATTTCTTATGGGGATACAATACCGGAATTATTATCGGTGTGATTATTGTCGGTATAGCTTGTTTTTTAGGAATGATGCGTATCCATGATCGTTTTTTTGCCCGAAAAAGTTTTTTGGAAGCAAAGATTTCCATTTGCAAAAAAGAGCTGCAACTGAAAAGATACGATTTTGAAGGAATCGATACCGGAAAAGAATATATAGATCCGACACATGACTTTTCGAACGATTTGGATATTTTCGGAAAAAAATCTCTTTTCGCCTAGCTGAACCGTAGTGCATCTATCATCTGACAGCAAACCCTAGTCGAATGGATAACCCATCCGCTAACCGATCCCGATAAAATACGCAACAGGCAACAGGCGGTCGAAGAACTTTCTCTATTGACTGAGCTCCGAATCGACTTCTTGGCAAACGGAATGACCTCCCGGGAAAGTAAAACAGATGCACAGATCATTTCAGAATTATCGAACGATTCACCGATTTATGTTTCTAAATGGCTACACATAATCTTGCCTTTTATCCCTTGGATTTTCGGAATTCTAATCCTGATGTGGATCTTCGGTGTCGGGACGGGAAACTATATCCTTTTCCTATTTTTAACATGTTTCTGCTATGCGACAATCCTTTCCGGACGAGTAAGCCGTACACAAAACAAACTGAACGAAGGGCTGAAATCTTTAAATACTTACGCCGGACTTATCGAACAACTCGAAAAATCGGAATTCTCGAGTTCGCTACTTCAGAACATCCGTACAGATTTGCACACAGAGGGAATTCCCGTATCATCCCGCATAAAACAATTAGGAAAATATCTGCGTAACCTCGATCAAAGATACAATGCCATAGGATTTGCAATATTAAACGGATTTTTCTTCTGGGATTTCAAACAGTTGGCAGCAATAGAAAAATGGATACGCAACAACGGGAAATTTCTACCCGGATGGATAGAAACTATTGCCCGTTTCGATGCTCTCTGCTCTCTCGCCACATTCCGGTTCAATCATCCTGAATATATATTTCCCGTATTGAACGACAACGATAATCCGGTAATGAAAGCAACGGAATTAGGACATCCGCTGATAGAACCCGAACGATGTGTTTGCAATCCTGTAGAGATGCTGCAACGCCCTTCCTTCCTCGTAATAACAGGAGCTAATATGGCAGGGAAAAGCACTTATTTGAGAACGATCGGAATCAATCATCTTTTGGCATGTATCGGTGCACCGGTCTGTGCAAAAGAAATGCAACTGTCTCCATGCAAATTATTTACAAGTTTACGGACAACAGACTCCCTGAGCGATCAGGAATCCTACTTTTTCGCTGAATTGAAACGGTTGAAACAAATTATAGACAGACTTGAATCGGGAGAAAAACTGTTCATCATCTTAGATGAAATATTAAAGGGAACAAATTCCACAGATAAGCAAAAAGGCTCTTTGGCTTTGGTTCAAAAACTGGTAAAACTCAATGCTGCCGGAGTTATTGCAACTCATGATCTGCTATTAGGAAGTTTAGCCGAAAAATGGCCGGACACTATCGAAAATTTCAGATTCGAAGCAGATATAAACGACAACGAGTTATCCTTTTCTTATAAATTGCAACCGGGAGTCGCACAAAATATGAATGCCTGTTTTTTAATGGAAAAAATGGGAATTATCCCCAAAGAATAGAAACTTGCCTAAGTGCCGATCTAAAATTTTTCAATAAACGAGGGTTTGATATAATCTATTTTTTGAATATCAAGACAATTTAATAGTCATTATATAATCATTCATATAATAACCGTTTCCTATCGGAAAGTCCCCGCTACGGGCAACGGAAAATCCCATGTGCTCATAAAAAGACTTGGCTTTATTATTCCGGTTTACATTCAACTCTACCGTACTACATTCTCCGGGACAAAGAGATTTTACATAATCAAATACCAACTGCACGAGATACTGCCCCACATGTTTCCCCTGAAAATCGGGAAGAACATATATTTTCTGCAAATGAAACAGCGCATCTCCCTGCCGCTCGACCGAGACGTAACCGCAAGGCAAATCTCCTTCATAAGCGATGAAGAAAACATGACCATCCTCAATCTGTTGCTGAAGACTATCAACAGAATACATCCAGTCAAACATCCAGTCAAGCTGATCGGAAGAAAGAATTTCTTTATAAGTAGGCAAAAATGATCTTTCCGCCAAATTCCTGATTAGAGGAATATCTTCTATTCCGGCTTTTCTCGAACATATCATAATAGTTTATTTCAAAAAATCCGCTAATTCACTTACGGTCAACATTTGCTGTT
>OGPZ01002526.1_pt1 | contig 10977 bp, 7 predicted proteins | sample 1553111 | NCBI WGS metagenome assembly OGPZ01 (sample SAMEA2579968, study PRJEB22360) | human gut metagenome
TTTCTCTCTATATTGAGACATCGGGACATAGATTACTCTTTGATACGGGAGCGTCCGATTTGTTTATCCGTAACGCCCGCCTGCTGCATATTGACTTGCAGAAAGTTGATTATCTGATATTATCCCACGGGCATAGCGACCACACGGGAGGTCTGCGTCATTTCTTGGAGCTGAACAAACAAGCAACAGTTGTCTGCAAACGCGAAGCCTTCTCTCCAAAATTTAAGGATGAACGCGAAAATGGAATGAAGCATACGCAGACTTTCGACCTTTCCCGTTTCCGTTTTATCGAAGAACAGACCGAACTGCTTCCCGGCGTATTTCTCTTTCCCTCTATTGATATTATCGACCATGAGGATACCCATTTCGAACGCTTTCGGGTTCAGAAAGAAGACGGTTGCCATATACCGGATACTTTTCAGGATGAATTGGCGGTAGTGTTGGTAGAGCCGGACGGTTTTTCTGTATTGAGCGCCTGTTCTCATCGAGGAATTACAAATATCCTGCGAACAGTCCGTGCGGCATTTCCCGAATCTCCTTGTAACTTACTGTTAGGCGGTTTTCATATTCATAACGCAGAAGAACGGAAATATCAGATCATTGCAGATTATCTGAAAGAATATCTGCCGCGTCAGATTGGTGTCTGCCATTGTACAGGAGTAGATAAATATGCTTTCTTCTACAAAGACTTTGGTGACAGGGTATTCTATAATTACACGGGAAAACTAATTCAAACTGATTTGTTGAAATAAAATATATATAATAATTTGATATGAAGAAACTAATAACTTCTTTAGCACTGGCATTGACCGCATTGTCCAGCTATGCCATTACTCCTTTGTGGATGCGTGACGCACGTATTTCACCGAATGGAACGGAGATTGTCTTTTGTTATAAAGGCGATATTTACAAAGTCCCCGCACAGGGTGGGACAGCCGTTCAGTTGACAACACAAGCATCTTATGAAGCTAACCCCGTTTGGTCGCCCGACGGAAAACAAATTGCATTTGCCAGCGACCGGAATGGGAATTTCGACCTCTTTATCATGCCTGCTGACGGCGGAACCGCCCAAAGGCTGACTTATCATTCCGCTTCGGAGATTCCTTCGGCTTTTACTCCGGACGGAAAGTTTGTACTTTTCTCCGCATCTATTCAAGACCCCGCAGGTAGCGCTTTGTTTCCTACCGGAGCAATGACGGAATTGTATAAAGTACCTGCTGGCGGAGGACGTACCGAGCAAGTACTCGCTACTCCTGCCGAATGGGGTTGCTTTGATAAATCGGGGAAAAACTTTCTTTATCAAGACCGTAAAGGCTTCGAAGATGAATGGAGAAAACACCATACTTCTTCTATAACCAGAGATATTTGGCTGTATAACACGCAATCGGGAAAACATACCAATCTAACGAACCGGGAAGGGGAAGACCGCAATCCGGTGTATGCGCCCGACGGCAATTCTGTCTATTTTCTTAGCGAGCGCAACGGCGGCTCATTCAATGTTTATAACTTTTCACTGAATACTTCGCAAACGTCGAATGTGCCTCAAGAGGTAAAAGCGATAACTACATTCCGTACGCATCCGGTACGTTTCTTGTCAATCAGTGATAAAGGTACATTGTGTTATACCTATGACGGAGAGCTTTATACACAGGAAGCCAATGCCCGTCCGAAGAAAGTAAACGTTGAACTTGTCCGGGATGATGAAAAGGAGATTGCTTCCCTCAAATTTTCTCAGGGCGCTAATTCCGCTTCCGTATCTCCGGACGGCAAACAGGTTGCTTTCATTGTGCGTGGTGATGTCTTTGTCACTTCGACGGATTACACTACAACAAAGCAAATCACGAATACTCCGGGAAAAGAAGCCGCTGTGTCCTTTGCCCCGGATAACCGGACGCTGGTCTATGCCAGTGAAAGGACGGGTAACTGGCAACTTTACACCGCCAAAATAGCCCGTAAGGAAGAAGCCAATTTCCCTAATGCAACTCTTATCGAGGAAGAAGTCTTGCTTCCTTCAAAAACAGTGGAACGTGCTTATCCGCAATATTCTCCGGACGGTAAGGAGCTGGCTTTCATCGAAGACCGTAACCGCTTAATGGTACTTGACTTAAAGACGAAGAAAGTTCGTCAAGTGACGGACGGTTCTACATGGTATAATACCGGAGGCGGATTCGACTATGAATGGTCGCCGGACGGCAAATGGTTTACTCTTGAATTTATTGGCAATCGCCATGATCCTTATTCGGATATAGGTATTGTCAGCGCACAAGGCGGTACTATTACCAACTTGACTAACAGCGGATATATTAGCGGTTCTCCGCGTTGGGTACTGGATGGAAACGCTATTCTTTTCCAAACTGAACGTTACGGTATGCGTGCGCATGCTTCTTGGGGTTCACAACAGGATGTGATGCTGGTATTCTTGAATCAGGATGCTTATGACCGCTATCGCTTAAGCAAGGAAGACTTCGAACTGCTCAAAGAATTAGAAAAGGAACAGAAGAAAGCGAAAGACGGTGACAAGAAGAAAGATGTAAATAAGTCCAAAAAGGATGAAGCTGACGAGGACAAGTCATCCGAAAATAAAGCAGACAAGAAAGATATAGTAGTAGAGCTTAACGGCATTGAAGACCGTATCGTCCGTCTGACTCCCAACTCTTCCGATTTAGGCAGTGCCATACTCTCAAAAGACGGAGAGAATCTTTATTACTTCTCAGCTTTCGAAGGCGGCTATGACCTTTGGAAAATGAATCTTCGTGAAAAAGACACAAAACGTTTGCACAAACTCAATACCGGTTGGGCATCATTGATGTTGGATAAGAAAGGGGACATTTTCTTGTTGGGAAGCCGGATGATGCAGAAAATGGATGCGAAGTCGGATGCATTGAAATCAATCAGTTATCAGGCTGAAATGAAAATGGACTTGGCTGCCGAGCGTGAAGCAATGTTCGACCATGTGTACAAGCAACATCAAAAACGCTTCTACAATCTTACTATGCATGGGGTCGATTGGGATGCTATGACGGCTGCTTACCGCAAGTTCCTGCCTCATATTGACAACAACTACGACTTTGCGGAATTATTGAGCGAATGGTTGGGCGAACTGAATGTTTCGCATACAGGAGGACGTTATTCTCCGAGAGGCGGGGGAGATGTAACTTCTAATCTGGGCTTGTTGTTCGATTGGAATTACCAGGAAAAAGGAATGAAAATCGCTGAGGTAATCGAGAAAGGCCCGTTCGACCATTCCCGTACAAAAGTAAAAGCAGGCTGCATTATTGAAAAGATTAACGGTGAGGAACTGGCTCCGGATAAGGATATTACTGCTTTACTGAATAATAAAGCCGGAAAGAAAACCCTGGTTTCGTTGTATAATCCGCAGAATAAGGAGCGTTGGGAAGAAGTGGTAATGCCTATCACTAGCGGAAGACTCAACGGTTTGTTATATAAACGTTGGGTAAAACAACGTGCTGCCGATGTTGAGAAATGGTCGAACGGTCGGTTGGGGTATGTACATATCCAGTCCATGGGCGACGGAAGTTTCCGTACTGTTTACTCGGATATTTTGGGTAAATATAACAACTGTGACGGAATTGTGATTGATACCCGTTTCAATGGCGGCGGTCGTCTGCACGAAGATATCGAGATACTTTTCAGCGGTCAGAAATACTTTACGCAGGTAGTACGCGGACGCGAAGCCTGTGATATGCCGAGCCGTCGCTGGAATAAACCTTCTATCATGTTGCAGTGTGAAGCTAACTATTCCAATGCGCACGGTACGCCTTGGGTGTACAAACACCAGAAGATAGGCAAACTGGTCGGTATGCCTGTGCCGGGAACAATGACAAGCGTATCTTGGGAAACATTGCAAGACCCTTCACTGGTATTCGGTATTCCTATTATCGGTTATCGTCTGCCGGATGGAAGTTATCTGGAAAATAGCCAGTTAGAGCCTGATATTAAGGTTGCCAATAGCCCTGAAACGGTAGTGAAAGGGGAAGATATGCAACTGAAAACGGCTGTTGACGAATTGCTTAAAGAGATAGACAGTCAGAATAGATAGTAAATAGAAGTAGGTTGATGCATATCCCCCGTTACGGAAGTGCATCAACCTACATGAATATATAATGAACTGGTTAGGACTTCTTTAACCGATAATCTTTCTTATATCTTCTACAATCAGTTCATCTGTCAGATGATTGGCACGAAGTAACTCTTGTATGTCGTACCGGTCTACGAATTCTTTCTTCGCTCCATAATTAAGGACTTTCATATCACTGGCACCGTAATAACGGGCAATCTTTTCACCGAAACCACCGTCCAACACACCGTCTTCCAATGTAATCACTAGTTGGTGGTCGGCTTTCAGTTCTTCCATTAGCTCATTGTCAATGCCGGTGATATATCGGGGATTGATAAGCGTTGCATCAATACCTGCCTTTTCTTTCAGCAATGACAGCACCGACTGTCCTAATCCGAAGAACGAACCTAACGCAAGGATAGCTACTTTCGAACCGCGATGAGCGACTTTATAACGATTGAGAACGCTGTAATCGGATTCCACAGACTCGCCACAGCTAATCACATCTGTTGCGGGCACACGGATAGCCACCGGGTGTTCATTCTGATGGATACCCCATTCCAGCATGGCAAGATATTCCTCTTTACAGGTTGGCGCTAAATAGACCATATTCGGAATATTACTGATAAGCGGAATATCGAAGAAACAGAGATGCGTTACATCATTCATACCGGATAATGTTCCCCAAAATACCAAGAGGACTGCCGGATTATTATTGATGCAGAGGTCTTGCGATAGCTGGTCGTAAGATCGTTGGATAAATGTGCTATATACCCCATAAACAGGCTTTCCCCCATTAGCGGCAATACCGGAAGCAAGTGCCACTGCATGTTCTTCGGCAATACCGACATCAACAAACTGCTTGCCGGCTTCCTGACGACGGTCGGGAGTAAACCCGAGAACGGCAGGAGTACCCGAAGTAATTGTTACCACCCGCTTGTCTTCTTTCATTTTTTTCAGCAGATATTGAGCGGTTACTTCGCTATAATCTTCCGCAGTTTCGCCAAACTTGGATTCTCCGGTTTCTATATTGAACGGAGTACGCCAATGGTAAGTCTCTTTGTCCAGTTCTGCGCGTTCATACCCTTTGCCTTTCAGGGTATTAATATGTACTACTATCGGATGTTGAATATCTTTCACTTTAGAGAAAGCCTCAACCAATGCTTCCACATTATTGCCGTCGTTCACGTACATATAATCCAATCCTATAGCCTTGAAGAAATTACATTCGCACTGACCGTTGCTGTCACGCAAATCTTTCAGGTTCTTGTAAAGACCACCGTGATTCTCGGCAATAGACATTTGATTGTCGTTGACAATAATAATCATGTTTGTACCAAGCTCCGCCACATAGTCCAATCCTTCGAATGCTTCGCCGCCACTTAAAGATCCGTCGCCTATCACGGCTATGATATTCTCATTACCGCCGGTCAGGTCGCGTCCTTTCGCCAATCCGCTAGCCAGGCTGACGGAAGTGGAAGTGTGACCGATAACAAAAAAATCATGCTTACTTTCATGTGGCTCGGAATAACCGGATACGTTGTCATACTCTGCCGGATAGAGGAAAGCATCTTTCCGTCCGGTCAGCATCTTATGCACATAACTCTGATGCGATACATCAAAAACAATCTTATCTTCCGGTGAATTGAATACATAATGTAAAGCGATAGTCGCTTCCACCATTCCAAAATTAGGTCCGAAATGCCCGCCGTGTTCACTCAACTTTTGCAGGAGTGATGCACGGATTTCATTACTTAAATCATTGAGTTCTTTAAACGATAACTTCTTTACGTCTGCGGGAGAGTAAATATTTTCTAAATACATATCAATTTGTTTTTTACGTTTATACCTATTATCTTTATCACACTGCAAAGATACTGCTGATTTTGGATTCGGTTTGTATATAGATTACGGATTATTTTACCTATATTACCGACCTTGGGAAATGTGACTGATGATAAACCTGAAAATAGTAGATAATAGACATTGGAGGACGACATATATGAATAGTGATTATAAAGTGGGTGATTTAATTTATGATGCCAATATTTATGATGCGATGAATACCAATCTGGATGATTTGTACTTTTATAAGCGGTGGTTGCCCAAAAACAAGGATGCCCGAATACTTGAACTTTGTTGTGGTACAGGCAGGCTTACTCTTCCCATTGCAAAGGAAGGATATGATATTACTGGAGTTGATTACACCCCTTCAATGCTTGCTCAGGCAAAGATGAAAGCTTCCGAAGCAGGATTAGAAATAAGTTTTATCGAGGCAGATATCAGAACTTTGAATTTGCCGGAAAAATACGACCTTATCTTTATTCCATTTAATTCGATTCATCATTTATATAAGAATGAAGATTTATTTAAGGTATTTAGCGTCGTTAAGAATCACCTCAAAGACGGCGGCTTATTTCTGTTTGATTGTTTTAATCCGAATATCCAATATATAGTTGAAGGTGAAAAAGAGCAGAAGGAAATTGCCACATATACAACTGATGACGGCAGGGAAGTATTGATAAAGCAGACCATGCGATATGAAAATAAAACTCAGATTAACCGTATCGAATGGCATTATTTTATCAATGGCAAGTTTAATTCTATTCAAAATCTGGATATGAGAATGTTCTTCCCTCAAGAGCTGGATTCATATTTGGAATGGAATGGTTTTCATATTATTCATAAGTATGGTGGATTTGAAGAAGAGGCATTTAATGATAATTCGGCAAAACAGATATTTGTTTGCCAGTGCTAGATAACTATTTTTTTGGGGCAATCAAGCTGATATTGGAATTTCGATCCAATACAGCAAGGCTTTTTTACCACTTTTTTCATAGCTGTTTTTATTTGAACTGTAATAAAGATACGTGTAAAAAATCTATCTTCATAGAGAGGAAATGATGAATCTGTAATTAGGGTTGTCATATCCGTAATCTGTCTACAACTGCTTCACATAATTCTGTCGACCTTTGTAGCGTCGATTAAATTCTATACTTCTAGAGAATTGGAATTATAAATTATATGTAGCAGCTATGGAACAAAAGAATAAATTAAAACTCAATTCGGGTGGTTTGCTCGTCTTTATCCTTACGGTCGGTGTGTTTGGCATTATAAACACCGAGATGGGAGTAGTGGGTATCCTGCCCTTGATTGCCGAAACTTTTAATGTCTCCGTACCGCAGGCCGGCTGGACGGTAAGTGTTTTTGCATTGGTGGTAGCTGCTTCGGCTCCAGTCACTCCTTTGTTGTTTTCGGGAATTAACCGGAAGAAAGTAATGCTGCTCGTACTGGGATTATTTACGCTAAGCAATATCATATCCATGCTTACCTCTAACTTTACCATATTGCTGATTGCCCGGATACTTCCCGCTTTCCTGCATCCGGTATATGTATCTATGGCTTTTACGGTAGCTGCTGCGTCTGTTAGCAAGGAACAGGCTCCCAAGGCTGTTTCTAAAGTCTTTATCGGTGTGTCCGCCGGCATGGTGCTGGGCGTTCCGGTGACCAGTTTCATTGCCAGTGAAGTTTCGTTCTCCATGGCGATGTTATTTTTCACAGTTGTGAATGCTTTGGTATTTGTGGCTACTATGCTGTTTATCCCTTCCGTGCCTGTAAAAGAAAAAGTATCTTACGGTGCGCAACTTAGCGTATTGAAGAAAACGGAGATGTGGCATTCAATCATTGCCGTGACCTTGATTAACGGAGCCATGTTCGGATTCTTCAGCTATATGTCAGACTATCTGAAAACAGTGACGGAAGTTTCCTACAATGTAATCAGTGCCGTCTTGCTTGTATATGGACTGGCGAATATTGTAGGCAATGTGCTGGCGGGGAGACTGCTTTCGATAAATGCCAGACGCTCAATAATCATCATGCCTTTTGCACTGTTAGCTTCCTATATCTTCTTGTTCTTCGTCGGAGAATGGATAACAGCTATGGTAATAATCATCCTTATTCTAGGTGTATTGGCAGGTATCGCAAGTAATAATATGCAATACATGATAACAGATTCCGCACCCGAAGCTCCCGATTTTGCCAATGGAATGTTTTTGACTTCCGCCAATTTGGGAACGACGATTGGTACGGCTATATGCGGAGCCTTCATCACGGAAATGGGTACCCGCTATTCTGTTTTCGGCGCGTTTCTTTTCCTGATTGCAAGCATTGTGTTCGTTTATTTACGTGTTCGTATGCCCCATTCCCGCAAACAGGTTAAAATGGAGATTTTAGCAGAATGATGAAAAAAATATAATCTGTAATTCGGGTAATAATGTCAGTAATTCATCTACATACACTCTCTTTATTTCACCGTATTTTTGCAATGTAGAAAGTAGACAATCAATTCTTTAATTATTAAAACGCAAGAGATATGAAACGGATTTTATTATTAACAACTGTATTTATTATGATGCTCGGAACTAATTTTTCTTCTGCACAGACAGATGCAGATAACTTTTATAAAAGTGATTTGGTAAGTGTGGAGAAAGTTTCTTTTTCCAACCAGTATAAAATGAAGGTAGCCGGAAATCTGTTTCTGCCCAAGAACATGAAAGAAGGGGACAAATACCCTGCAATCATTGTCGGACACCCTATGGGAGCAGTCAAGGAACAGAGTGCGAACCTTTACGCAACGAAAATGGCGGAACGAGGATTTGTCACACTTTCCATAGACCTTTCTTTTTGGGGTGGGAGCGAAGGCGAGCCGCGCAATGCCGTTCTGCCGGAAGTTTATGCGGAAGACTTTAGCGCTGCGGTAGATTTTCTCGGTACACGTCCGTTTGTCGACCGGAATCTTATCGGTGTAATCGGTATTTGCGGCAGTGGAAGTTTCGCTATCAGTGCGGCAAAAATAGATCCTCGTCTCAAAGCCATTGCAACAATCAGCATGTATAATATGGGTACTGCCAGCCGTAACGGATTGAAACATGCATTGACTCTGGAGCAGAGAAAACAAATTATGGTGGAAGCGGCAGAGCAGCGTTATGTTGAATTCCTGGGTGGAGAAACAAAATACACAGGTGGCACAGTGCACGAGCTGACAGAAAAATCCGGCCCGATAGAACGTGAATTTTATGAATTCTACCGTACACAAAGAGGAGAATTCACACCAGAAGGAGCAACTCCTTTGACAACAACTCATCCAACCCTTTCAAGTAATGTGAAATTTATGAATTTCTATCCTTTCGCAGATATTGAAACGATTTCACCCCGTCCCATGCTTTTCATTACCGGGGAGAATGCCCATTCGCGCGAATTCAGCGAGGATGCCTATCGACTGGCTGCCGGCCGAGCCTAAAGATCTGTATATAGTGCCCGGTGCAGGACACGTAGACCTTTACGACCGTGTAAGCCTTATACCATTCAGCAAACTGGAATCTTTCTTCAAGGAATATCTGAAGAAATAAACATGAATCATTATGAAGCACTATATAATAACAATCTTCGCTATGTTGGCATTATCGGTCGGTTCCGCATCATGCAGCGAGGATGAGCCATTGCAGGGAACAGGTCAGCAGACAACCCCGAATAATGGAAATAACAACTCTGGTAATAATAACAATAATAATGAAAACGTTCCAGTGAGCAACAATCTTAAAATAACAATCGGCTCCGCTTCGTTCAACGCTACCCTGGAAAGTAATGAGACAGCAAAAGAATTCAAGAAATTACTGCCTTTGACCGTAAATATGTCCGAACTGAATGGCAATGAAAAGCTATTTTATCTACAAAACAGCTTGCCGACAGCCTCTTTCAGTCCGAGAACCATTCAAACGGGAGATTTAATGCTTTACGGTTCTACTTGCGTGGTACTTTTTTATGAGAGCTTCTCGACTTCATATACCTATACCCGCTTGGGACGTATAACGAATCCTTCGGGACTGGCTTCCGCCGTCGGTGCAGGAAGTGTAAATGTAACTTTTGAAATAACAGACTAAAAAAATAAACTAATGGAACAAATAAGAAATAAAGAATACGGAGGCGAACGTCCTCTGTTTGCAACCCACGACCTTCAACTGGAAGATGTGACGATTCGCGCCGGTGAATCCGCACTGAAAGAATGTAGTAACATCATAGCAATTAACTGTCGCTTTGAAGGAAAATATCCCTTTTGGCATACCAACGGATTTGTAGTGAAGAACTGTCTCTTTACAGAAGGCGCCCGTGCCGCGCTATGGTACTCCCAAAGTCTGCAAATGGCAGATACCTTGGTAGAAGCCCCGAAGATGTTTCGCGAAATGGACGGGATAAAACTCGAAAATGTACAGTTGCCCAACGCTTTGGAAACATTCTGGTATTGCCGTAATATAGACCTGAAGAACGTGCAGATAGACAAAGCGGATTATCTTTTCATACATAGCGAGAATATCAATATCCAAAACTACGCCCAAAACGGAAACTATTCATTCCAGTACTGTAAGAACGTGGAAATCCGTAATGCGGTTATCAACTCCAAAGATGCATTTTGGAATACGGAGAATGTAACTGTCTATGACTCCGAACTGAATGGAGAATACCTGGGCTGGCATTCTAAAAACTTACGTTTGGTAAATTGCAGGATTTCGGGCACGCAGCCACTTTGCTATGCGCATGACTTGGTCATGGAAAATTGTACAATGGCAGAGGACGCCGACCTCGCTTTCGAACACAGTAGTGTGAAAGCAACGATTAACAGCGTGAAGAATCCCCGCACGGGGAGCATTGTTGCCGAAAGTTTCGGAACAATCATCCTGGACGAGAATCTCAAAGCACCAGGGAATTGTGAATTGAAACTTTGGGACGAACTGACTTGTTTTGATTGAAATATGAAGTACAACTTCGATGAAATAATTCCACGCCGAGGTACGAATTCCTATAAATGGGATTCTGCCGGAGATGCAGATGTATTGCCGATGTGG
>OGPZ01002532.1_pt1 | contig 10959 bp, 10 predicted proteins | sample 1553111 | NCBI WGS metagenome assembly OGPZ01 (sample SAMEA2579968, study PRJEB22360) | human gut metagenome
CGTCGGGTAATTTCACATCGCACAATACCACGTCGGGAGTTTCGCGTTGTAGTATCTTCAGTCCCGATGCGCAATTTTCCGCTTGCAAGACATCGTATCCCTCCAGAGAAATGATACGCGCCAACAACCCCCGTAGTTGCGGTTCGTCGTCTATGATTAGAATTTTCGACATAACTGCCATAATACCATTCTTTACTTGCAAAGATAGCTGTTTATCTTTATTTTGATAATTTATCGACCGGAACGGGGCAGGGCGGAAAATTATGACGTTATTTGCTGGTAAGGACTCTCCGACTATTCTGTTGTTTATTCTAAGATCAAGATGCGAGCATCTATCGCATCTTATCTCCTATATGTGTTCGCTGGAAAGTATTTATGAAATTTGCAGACGTTTCAATGCTCCAAACATGAAGAACATACGACTGAACTCCGAAGCATTTGTTGCCTCGAATTGTCGTTTGGGATAATATGTTCATTCTATTTTGTTGCATTGTAAATTTTCAAAAGAGGCGCAAATGTACAGAATAATTTCGCAATACTCCAAATATTTTTTATTGAATTCTTTAAATTACCCTATAAAAATCGCTGTGAGACTTAAGAGGATGTTCAATATGCTATGATTCGAATACTTGCGAATAATGGTTGGGAATATTTATCAAATGTATTATATGAAATCTCATTGGTGATGATTTCTGCTGTTATATTCAAATATGCCAATTGCTTGATTATCAGAATCTATTTTGGCTGAAAAAACAATTCAGTTCTATTCGAATATTATCTGTAATTTGGATAAGTTTAAGAGGTACTGATAAAATTTGCCTATTTTACCTCCGTTAAATTGTATGAGGGACAGAATTTGTCCTTTGTATCCGTTTCGGGAACAAACGGGGGACAAAATCAGGAAAAATTGATGCAATGCTTTATTATTCCTGTGTGTTTAATGTGGTGATTATCAATATTATCGAAATTGGATTGTTTCTTCTTTTACTTCCTATTGCATGTTATGCAATATATTGATAACCAATTAATTACGCGTGATTATTTCCCGATGCAAGATTTGAAAATTTTATAGCTATATTACTGTGTAATAAACTGTTATTGCGTAAATGTGCTTTCTTGAGCAACAAACCAGCAACAAAAAAATGTGCCTATTTTAAGTAATCTCTACAAAGTTATTTTCTAGCTACCCAAATTGTTACTATTACAGACAGAATAGCGACTAATACAGATGCAATAGTTGCTGCGAGCATTAATTTCGACATTCTATCTGCCTTTTTGTTTAGTTGGTAGGTTTGATAGTTGAAAAATGATGAGGTTGCTAATGTTTGGAATGTGTGTTCTTGATATGCTTTTATGCCATCATCTGTAATCTTAAAATTAGGAGCATATTTATTATCTGTTTCGATGGCTTCAACTAATCCTAATCTAATCATTTTTGAAATAACAAGATTTATTCGGGCTACGGATATATCCCAGATGAATCCTTTGGGAACATAGTTAACAATGGTTTCATTAAGTTCTTTAAATGAAATCTCATTCTTAAAGAAAAAAGCCTCCAATATAGCAGACATGATAAAATGTTCTTGATAAAAACGCTCTGATAATGTGCTTGCAGTATTTTTTAGGACAGGCTCGATATTACTATATGGCTCACATGATTTTACCAATTCTTTGAACGATTCGAACAACTTTGCCATACCCTCTTTTTCTTCTTCAGTCATACTTTCAGGGTTATTGAATATTTCCATTAGCGTCCTTTTCTTTGTTCCCATATAGCGTGTTTTGATAAAATTATGCTTTTAGTTTTATATAAAATTTGTTGTTCTTGTTGCTCAAATATTTCCGAGCAACAAAATAGCAACAAAAATGGAGTTATATATTATTGTTTAATGTTGTTAATGTGCTGATTAAAAGCATTTTATTGTATACATCTTCTTTGTGGCTCTATTTGTAATAAATTGATTATCAGTGATTTGTGTATCCTATTTCCCGATACAAAAATTCTTAAAAATATTACCCAGAACCTCATCCGTAGTAATCTCGCCGGTAATTTCACCAAGATAATGAAGACACTCACGGATATCCTGAGAGATGAATTCGCCACTGAGTCCGGATTCAAGACCTTCGTTCACACGCTCGATGGCTGTGCGGGCATTACGAAGGGCTTCGTAGTGACGGACGTTACTGACAATGACATCGGAAGTATTGAGGGTATTTAGATTTACAGTCCGGGTCAATTCCTGAATCAAGCGATCCAGATTTGCTCCGGTACGGGCTGAAATCGGAATAATCTCTTCACCGGAGGTAAAAAGCCGGATGGTTTCCTGAGGCGTCAATAAATCTTCCACCTGATCGGTTTTATTAAGGACGATGATTAACTTTGCATCCGAAGTGAGGCGGGATTTCACCTGATGATAATATTCTTCGAAAGACTCTACTCCCCGATTCAGATCGGTCAATAACAGGACGACACTAGCCTGACCGATTTTAGCAAAAGTCCTTTCGATCCCGATATTTTCGACCTCATCCGAGGTGGCCCGTATACCGGCCGTATCGATAAAACGGAAAGTGATTCCATTCAAATTGATCGTATCTTCGATCACATCCCGGGTTGTACCGGCAATATCCGACACAATAGCCCGGTCCTCACGCAACAAAGCATTCAACAAGGTACTCTTTCCTACATTCGTATTGCCGACAATAGCTACAGGTACCCCATTTTTAATCACATTTCCCAAAGAAAAAGATCTACACAAGCGGGTCAGTAATTCATCGATATTTCCGGCAATACGTCTCAATTCCGAACGATCGGCAAATTCAACATCTTCCTCTGAAAAATCCAGCTCCAACTCAAGCAAGGAAGTAATATGTAACAATTCGCCCCGCAATTTCATCAATTCAGCTGAAAAGCCACCTTTCATTTGCTTCAGAGCCATCCGATGCGATGCAGCCGAAGAAGAGGCGATCAAGTCTGCAACCGCTTCTGCCTGCGACAAATCTATTTTTCCGTTCAGGAAAGCCCGTTGCGTAAATTCGTCGGGAGTAGCCATCCTGGCGCCCTGATTCACCAACAGCTGCAATAAACGCTGTTCGATATACAATGAACCATGACAAGCGATTTCTACAGACTCCTCCCCTGTGAATGAATGAGGTGCATGAAAAATAGTCACCAGGACTTCATCCAACAAACAACCTTCTTCAAGGATCCTGCCGAAATGCACTGTATTCGCTTTCGAGCCGGTCAGTTTTTTCCCGGATGGAGACTCGAAAATCCGGTCGGTAAGAGCGATACAACCCGTCCCGGACATTCTCAAAACTGCGATAGCTCCGATTCCGGGAGCCGTCGATACAGCGCAAATTACCTCAGAAGTTTCCATGATAGCCAGAATTTATCGTTTTATAAAATCAATTTTATCATTTTTTTAGAAGCGTCATTCCCAATATGGCATAAAATATGCAAAACCTTTCCTAACAGCTATTTCTGACAAAAGTACTCTTTTTTGCTGACATGACAGAAACGAAGTTTTATACTTTTTTAAATACAGGTTGAAAACTATTGGAGAAATTAACACGTATATGAGGGAAATTAATAAACGGTGATATATGATAACAATCAGAAGAACCGGATATAATACAAAACAACTAAATAAAAACGACCTATTATGAAACGAGTATTATTTTTATTACTGGTATCTGTATTTATGCTGCCCGCTTTCCATAGCGAAGCACAGGTACAAGGAACACAAACTCCGACTCATTATCAGGAGCTAACCAAACAACAACAACGACAAGTGAAGCGGGATCTTCGCAAGAAAGCCCGTGAGGTTGCTAACCAACAAGCTTTCAACGCTGCTGTAGATGCTTTGAAAGACCGGAATTGGGTATTGATGGCCAGTACACTTTATGGCCCCAGAGGTTCAGCTATACCTGTATCCGACAATACCAACTTCATCCAATTTAAAGGCAATACCGTGTATGTACAGTTAGCTTTCAACGGCATTGCCGGTCCGAACGGTCTTGGTGGAATCACCGTACAGGGTACTCCTTCACAAATCACCACCAATACGGATAAACATGGAAATATCACTTATTCCTTCTATGTGAACGGAATCGCTTTAACCGCCCAGGTTGTGGTCAATCTGAGTGCAGGCAGTAACTATGCCAATGCAACGGTTTACCCGATGATGAACGGTAATAACCTGACTTTCTCCGGAACTCTTGTTCCCACCTCACAATCCGGAATCTTCAGAAGTGGATTCATCAGTTATTGACCGGAAGTTTATAAATTACGGCTTTACACTTAAAGCCGGTAAAATAAAAGGCGCCTTGCGGGGCGCCTTTTTACGATCGTTGTTAATCTAATTATTTTGCCTTTTCCAATTCGACAGTAAAGTGGCGCATGATCGGAAATTCTTTCGTAATTACATAACCACGGGTAATGGATTCGCGGCGATCATATACATTTTTCAGTGCAGCAGCTATTACATCCATATGATTATTGGTATAAGTACGGCGCGGAATAGCCAGCCTTAATAATTCCAGGCGGGGATAACGGTTTTCGCGGGTTACCGGATCCCGGTCGGCCCATATCTAACCGATCTCCACCCCACGGATTCCGGCTTCAAGATACAACTCTACTCCCAACGTCTGAGCGATAAATTCTTCTTTAGGTACATGAGTAAGTACTTTCTTGGCATCCACAAAAATCGCATGTCCACCGGCAGGACGCTGATAAGGTATTCCGTATTCATCCAATTTCGCCCCCAAATATTCCACCTGTTTAATCCGGGTTTCGAGGTATTCGAATTCAGTACCTTCATCCAATCCCTGTGCCAAAGCATTCATATCCCGGCCCGACATTCCGCCATAGGTAATAAACCCCTCGTTCATGATACAGAACATCTGGCATTTTTTCCACAACTCTTCGCTTTTGAATGCTACAAATCCACCCATATTCACAATCGCATCTTTTTTCGAAGACATGGTCATGATATCGGCATAAGAGAACATTTCTTTTACAATCTCTTTGATGGATTTGTTTTCATACCCTTTTTCCCTTGTTTTAATGAAATAAGCATTCTCTGCAAAACGGGCAGAATCGATCTGCAGGTTCACTCCGTACTTTTTACAAAGGGCAGATACTTCCCGAATATTCTGCATAGATACGGGCTGACCTCCGGCGGTATTATTCGTAACGGTCAATACGACTGCAGGGATCTTTTCTTTGGGATATTTTTTCAATACTTCCTCCAGCTTGGTAGGATCCATGTTGCCTTTAAACGGAATTTCCAACTGCGTATCAGCTGCTTCGTCGATAGTACAATCGATAGCCAAAGCTTTCCGGAATTCAATATGTCCTTTCGTAGTATCGAAATGGGAATTGCCCGGCAACACATCTCCTTCTTTGATAATGGTAGAATATAAAACATTCTCCGCAGCACGTCCCTGGTGAGTCGGTAAGAAATAATCGAATCCCAGAATTTCCTTGATAGCATTCTTCATCTTATAATAAGAACGGGCTCCGGCATAGCTTTCATCTCCCAACATCAGCTCAGCCCATTGTTTATCGCTCATAGCCCCGGTACCCGAATCGGTCAGCAGATCGATGAATACCTGGTCGCTTTTCAGGTTAAAAAGATTGTATTTAGCCTCTTTAATCCATTGTTCACGTTCTTCACGTGTACTTTTACGGATGGTTTCCACCATCTTAATCCGAAATGATTCTGAAAATGGTAATTCCATAACAATATAAATTAAGTTTTAAACAAAAAATAACAAAACAAAACCGGAAAGTTATCTATAACTCTTTACAGACATCCTCACCTCAGGACCTTTTAAACAGAAAATATAGAACAACAAGAATAAATGAGTTTCAGAAATTAAACTCATCGCGCTTTTTGATATTCAGAAAAAGCCGGTTTAAAGGCAATATGTTTCCACTGCGTTGCATACGATTGCAAAAATATAAAATAATTTAGAAATGACAAGTTTTGAACAAAAAAGATACTACAACTTTCACCGAACCACTAAAAAAATTATTGACCACACTATTCATATACCGTTCCATATAATCCTCCCGATTGACCAAAGGATAATATTAAAAGGATTTGTATGATTTGCAATTCTGCCTTCGTTAATTCCTCCATTTTATTCATTATTCACTCATTTTTAGTTATCCCATCCAAGTATCGTTACACAAACGCACAACTATAAAAATAATTATACAACTACTTCAATAGTTATTTTCAAAACAGCCGATAAGAAATTTTTAAAAACAAGCTATATCTTTTATATTTGCAAAAAATAAAGACGATGAACATCACCACTTACTTTTTGATTCCCCTTGTCTTATTTGTTATTTTACTGTATCCCTTGGTCAGGAAGGCTGTTGCTTTACTAGAAATTCTGGTAAATAAACAGGTACAGCAAACTACTCAGGAAAAACAAGCGAATACGTCGTCTACTTCACAAACGCTATTTAATCTGAAATTATTAGCTTATGAAAGGATTATTCTACTGAACATAAGGACCTGTCTCACCATCAAAATTCAGCAGCTTGTTCCAGTCAAATATGACATCCTTGATTCGCTGGTTGTATAAATCATTGAAGATAATAGCACCGATACCAACCTGTTTGGCAACTTCTTCCTTATCAGGAATATCAATTATTACTGATCAACGAAATTCGGAAAGAATTTGAATATAATCTATCCCAGCAGCTTTATTTAAGCGAAAATGCCTGGGAGGTCACGGTCAATTTCAAGGATAATATCATTACGCTGATCAATAGTGCAGCCACCTCCTGTCCTCCCCAAGCAACAGCCAGCGATCTGGCCCGAAAAATTTTAGAGCATTATATTTCGTCGGACCTGAAAGGAGATCAGATTTTAAAAATCGTCAAGGCAGAAATACAATAAAAGTGATAAAACTAGAGGCTAAAGGCTAGAGGCTAGAAGCTAAAGACTAGAGGCTATGACGCAAAGTTAAAATTATTTTTTCAGCTTTTAGCCTATAGCATTTAGCATTTAGCTTTATTGCTTTCAGCCTTTCCTACTTTTTCCGTCTTCCCTCTTTGGTTCGGTCTTTACGTACTTTTTGGGGCGTTTTACTATTTTTGGCTGATTTGGCATGGAAAGCTCCACCACCTTTCGGTTTACCTTTTTGATAGACAATATTCGAAGTCTGTACTTTTTCGTCGTCAAGTAAGACATCTGAGATCACCAGATTTTCCGGTAAGGCAGCCCATTCGACCTGCTGCCCGATCAGCTTTTCGATTTCTTCGAATTTCGGCTCTTCTTTTTCTGTCACGAAGCTGATAGCCGTTCCTTCCTTTCCGGCACGGGCAGTACGTCCGATGCGGTGGATATACTCCTCAGGAATAGAAGGTATATCGAAATTGATGACATGGCTGACATCCTGCACATCGATTCCACGTGCCGCAACATCTGAAGAAACCATGATCCGAGTCTTTCCTTCTTTAAATGCTTTCAAAGCATTCAATCGGGAATTCTGGGCCTTATTCGAATGCAGTACACTCAGTTCCCCCTTCCAGTGGTCGCCCAGTCTCTCCACAATCCGATCGGCATTTTTCTTTGTTTCGGTAAATATCATGACCCTGCGAAATTCTTCTTTATCCGTGAGAAGTAACTTCAATAAGTTGATTTTAGTCTGAATATTAGGAAGATCATAGCGCAGCTGGGTAACCAATTCTACCGGAGTCGTCGGGTTACCTGTCTCTATCCGGACCGGTTCCGGAGCCAAAAATTCTGCTGCCAATTCAGCAATTGTAGTTGAAAAGGTCGCGGAAAACAGTAAAGTCTGATGCTTCTCGGGTACTACCTCAAGAATACTTCTGAGCTGAGGCATAAACCCCATATCCATCAATCGGTCAGCCTCATCGACAACCACAGTCTTAATCTGAGGGGTACGGATAATGCCATTCATATAAATATCCATAAAACGTCCCGGAGTCGTTACCAACAAATCGACTCCCTCGTATACCGCAGCTTGCTGTGTCCGGATATTCGTTCCTCCGTAAATGCCGACACAACGGATATCCATATACTCCGTCAGCAACTCTACACTCTCACATACCTGCACCACTAACTCACGGGTAGGTACAATCACTAATGCACGTGGGTAATTTCCCTGCGCATAATGAAGTTTCATCAGCAAAGGAATCAGATAAGCCAAAGTTTTACCGGTCCCCGTCTGGGCTATTCCAATCACATCCTTTCCGGAACGAATGACAGGGAAAGCCCGTTCCTGAATCGGTGTCGGTTGTTCAAATCCGGCATCTTCCAAAGCCATCAAGATCTGTTTGCTAATATTCAATTCATTAAAAGTCATGTATACAATGCATTAGAAATTCAATTCATCGGTCGGATCTTATCCGACCGATCCTGTTTTTTCTCTACAAAAGTACAAAAAGTTATCCGGTAAGGAAACAATTTTCACAGACATTCTGAGTATTACAGAAATACACTTAATATCAATAGATTACACAAATAATTGATTTTATTAATTTTTTTATGTGAAATTCGCAAACGTTTTACTTGTTTATTCAGAGATTTAGTCCTATATTTATTCCACTGATAAACCATAAAACTTTTGAGATATGACTACAATGATTACCTTCAATGAGTTGAGACAAATCAAAGACATGTTGCCCTCAGGGAGTATGCAAAAAATTGCGGACGAACTGGGACTCGACGTAGAAACAGTACGTAATTATTTCGGTGGAGACCATTATGATGAGGGCAAGGCTGTCGGTTTACATATCGAGCAAGGTCCGAATGGGGGCATAGTAAAATTAGACGATACTACGATCCTGGAAAAAGCCAAAGAAATGCTTGAATGTTAAATAAAAGAGCATTTTGTATTCTTTTAAAAGTCAGCACATATACCTCCGGCAGATAAATACATACGATAGTCTATCGTTTTGAAGATATCAATATCTCCACCCCATCGGTATCCTGACCCGAGGTATATGACTTTCAGAATACAAAATGCTTTTTTACTCCAGACTTACTTGCAAATCTGTAAAGATCATCGCTTCCGGCGCATGATTGATAATATAAGCCGCAGGGAGGACCGAATTTTCTTCTGCATTGATCACTCTTTGTAAAATGCTTGTCTTTGCATTTCCCAATACAGGGATAAGAAGTAGTTTCGCATTCAATATCAAACTACCTGTCATTGTAATTCTTTTCTGTCCACTTTCCGGATGTTGGGATACTTTATAGCAACATTTTGCCGTTAGTAATTCCGGCGTTGAAGGAAAAATAGAAGCAGTATGTCCATCCTCTCCAATTCCCAGAATGATTGCGTCAAAACGAGGACAAGAGGCATATCCGGGTAGTTCCCATTTCACCAATTCCGAATAATGTTCGGCCTCTACTTCAGGCTCCCGTTCGCCATGAATACGATGGACATGGGCATGTGGAATATCCAAAGGCCGGAATAATAATTCATCCGCATGTTTGAAATTACTCTCCTCATCATCAGGAGAAACACATCGCTCATCCACCCAATAAAACCTCAATTGCTCCCATTTTATTTTCTCCCGGTATTCCCGAATCCAAAGCCCGAACATTTGTTGGGCCGTACCGGCACCCGACAATGCCAAATGGAACGGAGAGATTCCCCGCATATTCATCTTTTCTATCAATTGTTCTGTCATTGCACGCAAAGCATCTTCAGCAGAACCCAATACTTTAAGTCTCATCTATTTATATTTATCGTATTAAACTTCTTAGGGGGTACTTCAGCTCAAAATTACATACCCCGACAATATTCGCAATTTATGAATTTTTAAGAATTTTTCCAACAAAAAACAAGAAACTATCTCTCAAATTTTCTTTGTGTATTACGCAATCGTTCGGTTTAGGGTTATAATATCGACTTTTAAAGAAACAGATCAAAGTTTTTTATCTATTTTTGCAGTCCAGTAATCAGTTATGCTTCATCTTATGAATAAAATCATACTAAAACCAGGAAAAGACCGTTCGGTATTTCGTTATCATCCTTGGATATTCTCAGGGGCAATCGCCAAAACAGAGGGGAAATTACAGGAAGGAGACCTGGTCAGAGTCTATAGTTCGGACAATCAATATCTGGCGACAGGGCATTACCAGATCGGTTCTATCGCAGTCCGAATTCTCACTTTTGAAGATGAAGAAATCGGTTATTCTTTTTGGCTACAACGAATTACAGCAGCCTATCACATGCGCCGAGCTATCGGTTTGACCGACAGAGCAGACAACGATACTTTCCGGTTGATCCATGGAGAAGGCGACAATCTTCCCGGATTAGTCGTCGATTATTATGCCGGTGTTGCTGTCGTTCAATTCCACTCCGTAGGTATGTACCTGGAACGGGGAAATATCACCCGGGCCCTACTTGAAACTTTAGGAGACAGATTAACCGCCATTTACGACAAATCGGAATCTACCCTTCCCTACAAAGCGGCGATCGATCCACATAACGGTTATTTATATGGGAAAGCGGATCATTTTGTAGCACAGGAAAATGGGTTAAAATTCAATGTCGACTGGTTAGAAGGCCAGAAAACCGGTTTTTTTATCGACCAACGGGAAAACCGACATCTGCTCGAAAAATATGCCAGTAATAAACAGGTCTTAAACATGTTTTGTTACACCGGAGGTTTCTCTTTTTATGCCATGCGGGGAGGTGCCCGATCAGTACATTCCGTAGATGTCTCCACCCGGGCAATCGAATTGGCCAAACAAAACGTAGCACTCAATTTTCCCGGAGACAGGCGGCATGAAGCATTTGCAGAAGAAGCTTTCAGATTTCTGGAACAATCTCACAATAAATACGACTTGATCATTCTAGACCCTCCGGCATTCGCGAAACATCAGAATGTACTCAACAATGCCATCCAGGGATATAAAAAACTGAACCGGAAAGGCATTGAAGTCGTCAAACCCGGTGGGA
>OGPZ01002543.1_pt1 | contig 10918 bp, 8 predicted proteins | sample 1553111 | NCBI WGS metagenome assembly OGPZ01 (sample SAMEA2579968, study PRJEB22360) | human gut metagenome
TGGCGGGATGGGTTTCGAGCGCACGCTGGCGGATGATTTCCGGGTCGATGCGGAAGGTTTCGGGATTCACGCCGTAGGCTTCGGCGTGGTAGAAGCGGCCGGAGAAGTTGATTTTCATGCCATGGGTGAGGTGGCCGCCGTGGTCGAGGGCGAGGCCGAGGACCGTGTCGCCGGGTTTGACGAGCGCCTGGTAGACGGCTGCGTTGGCCTGTGCGCCGGAGTGCGGCTGTACGTTGGCGTATTCGGCGCCGAATAGGCTTTTGGCGCGTTCGCGGGCGATGGTTTCGATTTTGTCCACCTGCTCGCAGCCGCCATAGTAGCGGCGTCCCGGATAGCCTTCGGCGTATTTGTTGGTCAGTACGGAGCCTTGTGCCTGTAGGACGGCGCGTGGCACGAAATTCTCGGATGCGATCATTTCGAGTCCGTTTTGCTGCCTAGATAGTTCGGCGTCGAGGATTTCGGCGATTTCCGGATCCGCTTCGGCGATGGGCGCGTTGAACATGTCGTTCGGTGTTTGCGCAAGAGGTGATGCAGTCATGAAGCCCTCCTTGACTTCGGAATGATCATCCGCTGTACCGCGGGTTACAGAGCAGTGTACGTGTGAAAACGATCGGAGGAAAACCGGGTTTCGAAACATGTGGGAAATATGGCACCGCCTGCGCGCGAAGACATGGACGGCACGATCGCGGTGCCACGTGGAAAAGCAGGACCTTCCGTCGGCAATCGTATGGGGTCGGCGTCCCATTCCACGGACGCGAGGCGACGTTCTTCCCACCTGTGCCGGTACACTGAGAAGCACGTTTGACGTAATCTGTCCGTTCTATTGCTAAGGAAATCAAGTGACCACGTTCCACAGCACACGCAGCACCACCGATTCGCTTACCTCCAAGCAGGCCATCCGCAAGGGCATCGCCGATGATGGCGGCCTGTTCGTGACCGACTCCTTGGGTGAGACCCATGTGGATATCGCTTCCTTGGCCGGCAAGTCCTACCAGCAGATCGCGTTCGATGTGCTGTCCGTGCTGCTGCCGGACTACACCGAGGCCGAGCTCAAGGAGTGCATCGACGAGGCGTACGGCCCGCAGTGGTCCGACGAGAAGATCACTCCGGTCAAGCCGCTCGGCGATGACTATGTGATGGAACTGTTCAACGGTCCGACTTCCGCGTTCAAGGATGTGGCGCTGCAGATTCTGCCGCGTTTCATGGCGCGCACCACTCCGGCGGATGGCGACGCGGATGAGAAGATCATGATCGTCACCGCCACGTCCGGCGACACCGGCAAGGCCGCGTTGGCTGGTTTCGCGGACGCCGCGGGCACCGGCATCACCGTGTTCTATCCGGAAGGCAAGGTCAGCCAGGTGCAGGAGCTGCAGATGACCACGCAGTCCGGCTCCAATGTGAACGTGTGCGCGGTCAAGGGCAATTTCGATGACGCGCAGTCCGCCGTCAAGCGCATCTTCGGCGACAAGGAGCTTGCCGAACGTCTCGCCGATGATTCGCATGTGGTGCTTTCCTCCGCGAATTCCATCAATGTGGGCCGTCTGGTGCCGCAGGTCGTCTATTACTTCTCCGCGTACGCGCAGCTGCTGGAACGCCAGGTCATCAATGTGGGCGACGAGGTCGAGTTCGTTGTGCCGACGGGTAATTTCGGCGACATCCTCGCCGGCTATTACGCGAAGCTGCTGGGCCTGCCGGTCAAGCATCTTGTGGTGGCGTCCGACAAGAACAACGTGCTGTTCGACTTCCTGACTTCCGGCACGTACAACCGTCAGCGTCCGTTCTTCCAGACCATTTCCCCGTCGATGGATATCCTCATCTCATCGAACCTGGAGCGCATGCTGTATTACATGTCCGACAAGGACACGCGCCTGATCTCCATGCTGATGAACGATCTGAGCCAGTGGGGCGCCTACGAGGTTCCCGAGCCGATGATGAAGAAGATTCGTTCCATCTTCGGCACCGGTTGGGCCGATGAGAACCAGGTGCGCGAGATGATCGCGGACTGCTGGAACAAGAACCATTACGTGATCGACCCGCACACCGCATGCGGCTACTACGTCATGCAGCAGATGCCGCGCGATCCGCTCACGCCGCGCGTGCTGCTGTCCACCGCCAGCCCGTACAAGTTCCCGCGCGTAGTCAACGAATCTCTGGGTCTTGACGCGTCCGGCACCGATTTCGAATGCATGGACGTGCTTGCCAAGGCCACCGGCACCACCGCTCCGGCCGCGCTGCGCGGTCTTGAGACCGCCGACGTGCGTTTCGATAACGTCGTCGAAATCGACGGCATGGAAGGATTCGTCGAGCAGGCCGCGAAGGCGCTGTAAGGTTTCGACAGGCAAAACGGCAACGATACATAGAAGAATCGGCTGTCCGCGATACGCGGGCGGCCGTTTTTCATTGACGCTGGTACAGTGCGTTCCCGAAAGGCAGGAGAATCATGAGCGTAGCTTCAGCATCGCAGTCGGGCGTAACGGCAAATCGGCCGGATGAACCCGCGGAACCGAGGAAGGACCGGCTCATCACCCGTGACGTGGCGCTGGTGATGCTGGCGACGTTCTTCTTCATGACCAGCAACATGGTGATCACGCCGGTCATCGCCGGCTATGGCGAGTCGATGGGAGCGACGGGCGCGCTGATGGGCGTGATCGCCGGCGCGATGAGTTTCGTGTCTCTGTTCTGCCGTCCCATCGCGGGCAATCTGTCGGATTTGGTCAGCAAGAGGTTGCTGGTGGCTGCGGGAACGGTGCTGTACATCGTGGCGGGCGTCATGTATTGTCTTGCCGATTCGACGGGCATGCTGGTCGCGGCGCGCATGGTCAACGGGCTTGGCTTCGCATGCGGCACGGTTTGTCTGGCGACGTGGGTGTCGCTGCTGCTTCCGATCCGGCATATGGGCGCGGGCATGGGATTGTACGGCATCGTCAACGCGTTGGCGATTGCGGTCGGCCCGGCACTCGGCATCCGTCTGCAGGCGGCCGTCGGCTACCAGTGGACGTTCATCGCATCGCTGACGCTTAACGTGTGCGCGTTCGTGACGGTTCTGCTGGTGAAAAACGGTGGCAGGCCGGCTCGTAAAAACCTTGCCGCCCGGCAGTAGCCAGAAACGTCTTCGCAATCTGGTGGAGCCACGGGCCATTCCATTGGCCGCGGTGTTCATGATGTTCGCCATCCCTTATTTCGCGAACCAGTCGTTCCTGGTGGATTACATTTCCGCACGACATCTGCGTATCTCGTCCGACTTGTTCTTCGTGTTCTATGCGGCCGCGCTGCTGGTACTGCGGCTCACGTTGCGCGACCTGTTCGATTCGAAGGGTTTCCGTTTCTGGCTTGTCGTCTGTTCGTTTGCGATGTTGGCGTCGCTTGCCTTTCTCACGTTCATGACGAACGATTGGTATCTGCTTGGCGCGGGCATCGCCATGGCGGCCAGTTATGGACTGATGAGTTCCGTCACGCAGGCGCAGGCGGTGGTGATCGCCGGCCGGGAGCGCAGTGGCTTGGCCAACGGCACGTACTATATGGGCATCGACTTGGGTATGGCGTTGGGGCCGGTGCTGGCTGGAGTTCTCTATGGGCACCTGCCGATCGCATGGTTCTATCCCCTGTTCATGCTGGCGCTGCCGGTGTCTTGGCTGATCTACCTGTCCTTCCACCGTCTCATCCATCCGTCGCACAAGTAACGGACAGGCACCGCAGCCGGTAGGCACTAACTGTTCAGAATGGCGGAATACCAAGGTTTTCAATTACGGCCATGCTGTTATAGATCATATAATAACAGCATGGCCAAATCTGTGTTACTGTTATATATAGCTGTTGAACAGTTTGCGTACACTGTTCGGTCAGGATATATATCACTCGCAGAAAGGGATACAGTGAAGCTGAACATCTCATCCGCGTCCGGCAAACCGATTTACGAACAGATCGAAGATCAGATCCGAGCGGCGATCATGTCGGGCGAACTGCAAACCGGCGAGGCGCTCCCCTCCCTCAGGAAGCTTGCCAAGGAACTGCACATCAGCGTGCTCACCATCGCCAGAGCGTACAGCGAGCTGGCGGATGAGGGGCTTGTCGAGAATGTGCAGGGCAAAGGCACGTTCGTGCTGGCCCACGGCAACGAGCTTATGAAGGAACGTGCGCGCGAACGCATCATGGACGTGTTCCGGCAGACGGTAACCGCCGCCAAGGCCGCCGACATCAGCCTGCTTGATCTGCTTGGCATGTTCGAGAAGGCGTATAGGGAACAATCATGAGCCGCGTCTTCATGAGGCTCAACAAGATATGGACCTGATCGGCGTCATGAAAGCGTGAAGCGGTCGAATCACGCAATGGCCCGGAAACATCAGGCGATGATGCAAACCGTTACAGTATGACGGGCGCGTCGTGGAAGTCGAACATGACGCCGTCGGCCAGATCGCAGATCTCAGGCCAGTCGGCGTCGGAGGAATCGTCGTGCATGGCCCACACATGCATGCCGACCGACTTGGCCGAGCGCATGCCGACCAGCAGATCCTCGAATACGGTGCAGTCGCTTGGTTTGATGCCGAGACGCGACGCGGCCAGCAGATATACGTCCGGCTCAGTTTTGCCGACGTCGCCAGCATCGTCGACGCTGACCACGTCATCGAAATAGTCGAAAATGCCGACGTGCTTCATGGCCGGTTCGCGCAGCATCGGCGGCAATGACGTGGCCACGGCCAGTTTCGCGCCGCTCGCCTTCAACGATTCCAGATATTCGCGCGCATACGGTTTGGCTTCAACCACCGTGGCGTACATGACACGTGCCATATGGTCCCACTCCTCCATCAACGCTTCGGGAGTGTCCGACAGGCCGAATCGTGCGATTGTGTATTCGGCGATCTGGCGGAATTGCATGGCCGCGACCTTCTGCATGTAGTCGTCCGGCACCTCGATGCCGCGTTTGGCAAGGAAGTCGACGTCCACCTGATCCCACACGCCCATGGAGTCGAGTAGCGTGCCGTCAAGGTCGAAGATGGCGCCTTTGCCTTGGTTCGCCTTGGTTTCCTGTGTCATATCGGCTCCTTTGTTTTGCAATTACCGCTTTTGCGATTTGCGATTACTTTTTACGATTGAATCCGCCGTCAGTCAAGCACCGACGATTTGAGCAGTTCCTCGGCATGTTCCAGAGATGTTTCGCTTTCGCTGCCGGACAGCATGCGGGCGATTTCGTGCACGCGCTCATCCCCGCGCACCTGGCTGATGGTGGTGGCGATGGAACCATCCTTGGTTTCGCCTTTGGCAACCACATACTGTTCGTCCGCCCAGGAGGCGACCTGCGGCAGGTGCGTGACGACCAGAACCTGCGCGGATTGGGCGAGTTTGGCCAAGCGGGCACCCAGCTCCACAGCGGCCTTGCCACCCACGCCGGCGTCGACCTCATCGAAGATGAACGTCATCGGCGGCACGGTTCCGCCGGCCACGACATGCTTTTCAGCGGCCACCAATTCGAGCGCGAGCATCAGACGGCTCAGCTCGCCGCCGGATGCGCTTTTGCCCATCGGCAGTTGCGGGGAGCCGGGGAACGGGGTGAAGAGGAATTCGATGTCGTCCGCTCCGGTGGCGTCCAACTGTTCGCGTTCGGCCACGCGAATCTCAAGTTTCGAAGTGCCCATGGCCAGCGAGTCAAGTTCGGCGGTGACTTTGGAAGCAAGCTCCATGGCCGCGGTCCTGCGCCGTTTGCTTACAGCCTGCGCGGCTTTTTTCGCCGCGTTAAGCAACTGCGCCCGTTTGGCTTCCAGCTGTTCGACCTTTTCCGGGGAGGCGTCCAGATCCTCCAGATCGTATACGGCCTTGTCTCGCCATGCGATCACGTCGGACAATTCCGGCCCCCATCGGCGGGTCAGCTCGTCCAGCTCGTGGATGCGCCCGTTGATGGCGTCCAAATCCTCCATACTCGCTTCGTTGTCCACTTCTCCCGACAGGCTGAACACCACGTCGGACAAATCGGTGCTGATGGAGTCGAGCCGGTCGGCGAGTTCGGAGAACACGCCTTCCACATGGATGGCGCGCAACGCCTGCGAAGCATGGTCGATCAAATCGGCCGCGCTGGACGATTCGACATCGTCCACCACCTGCGAGGCGTCCAACGCGCCCAACGCTCGCGTCACGCCTTCGGCGATCTCGGCCGCGTTTTCGATGCGGTCGCGGCGCGCACGCAATTCGTCCATCTCCCCCGGCTGCGGGTCGACACGGTTGATGCGTTCGATTGATTCGCGCAGATAATCCGCCTGCTGTCGCATGGACGATTCCTGGCTGTTGAGCCGTTCCAACCGCTCGTCCATCGCGCGCAACGCGCTCCACGACTTGCCGTAGGCGGCCAAAGCCACTTCGTCTCCCGCATAGCGGTCAAGGAATTCGCGCTGACGTGAGGTAGTCGCTATGCGCAATTGGTCGGCCTGTCCGTGAATCGTCACCAGTTCGGCGGCGACGGAGGCGAGTACGGAACGCGGCACGCTACGTCCCGACAGCATGCTGCGGGATCGCCCGGAAGCGGGCACTTTACGCGACAGAAACAGCTCGCCATCCTCCGGTTCGAAGCCAGCCTCCCGTGCGGCGGCCACCGCGGCCGGCGACGAGGCGACTTCGAACACACCCTGCGCCCACGCCTCCTGAGCGCCCACCGAAACGCGGCCTCCATCGGACGGACCGCCGGAAATCAGTCGGATCGCACTGAGCAGCATCGATTTGCCGGCTCCCGTCTCACCGGTGATCGCCGTCATACCACCTGCCGGGGCGATCAGAGCGGAACGAATCGGACCGAGATTGTGAATCTCAAGCTCTTCCAGCATGCCCGGTCACTTCCCGCTTTCCGGTTTGCCGGTTCTAGGGAACGATTGCCCATGATGTATGCCACCGGTTTTGCGCGCCTGCTCGCGCCAGCCGACGACAGGCAAATCAAATTTGGTGACGAGCCGGTTCGTGAACGGCACGCCAGACAAACGAGCCAATCGCAAAGTGCATTTCGATTCACGCACTTCGACACGTGTGCCTTTGGGCAGTGCGCGTTGACGACGGCCGTCGCAGCAGATCCAGCCATCCGACGTGGAATCCTCGAGAATGTCGATGGCGAACGTGGAGCCGGAACCGATGATGAGCGGACGTGCGAACAACGCATGCGCCGCCAACGGCACCAATTGCAAGGCTTTCACATTCGGCCACATGATCGGCCCGCCCGCGGAAAACGCGTAGGCGGTGGAACCGGTCGGCGTGGATACGATCACGCCATCGCAACCGAATGAGCTCATCTCCACGTCGTCGACACGGATGGACAATTCCACCATCTTGCCACGGTCCGCACGTTCCAAAGTGATGTCGTTCAACGCCCAGTCCTCGATGGGTTCCGTCGCGCCCGGCAGCCATACGTCGACGTGGGCGATCATACGTTCGTCGATGGAATAGTCGTGGTCGGCGATCCGACGGATCGCCTCGCTCATCTGGAAGCTTTCAAATTCGGCAAGAAAGCCGACATGCCCTAGGTTCACGCCGAGGATGGGCACTTCAGTGCAATGAACCAGTTCGGCCGCGCGCAGAATGGTACCGTCCCCGCCAAGCACGACCACGATTTCCGTGTTTTTCGGCACTACTGGCGTCTTGCTGCCGAAATCGGGCGCTTCGATATTGTCGATGATCGTCACTTCGAAATCGGCGCGCCGCAGCTGTTCGACGGCTTCTTCGACCACCGTGCCGCTTTCACGCAGACGTGTATGCGTCACTACCACCGCATGCCGGGTACCGTGCATCGCAAGCCCTTTCCGAGAACTCTCGTACATACCACGTCCTCGACGGACGCCGATGCCTACCATTGTAATCGAACAAATGAACGAATGGCGGTAGCGGGTGTCCGGACACGCCGCAGACGTTTCCGTTCGTTCACGAGCCACGTACATCCCACCCGCAAAACCTGTTCGTCGTTTTCCCACGAATCCGCCGAACAGGCCGAATGGTATGTCTCTGCACCGTTCGTCACACTCCCGTCTACAATAGCTCAAGGAAACGAAGACCGTTTATACAGACAAGGAGCGAGGAACAGCATGTCCAACCTCGTCTTCGACGAGTCCTCCTCCAATCGCGAGGCCTCACATGGCTATGCCTGGTGGTTCTCCGGGGACACGTTCGAGAAGGCCATGGCGGAGGAGCGCAAGCCGCGCAAGCGCAGCCTAATGCACAGACTCACCACACATCCCGGACGTCTGACCATCCTGTACTTCATGATGTTGGGCGCATTGTCCACGCTGCTCCTGCTCACGCCCACCGCCACGCCGAAAGGCGAGCAAACGACATTCACCACCGCGTTCTTCACCGCGATCTCCGCGATTTCGACGTGTGGCATCTCCATCGTCAATTCGACGACGCATTGGTCCGCTTTCGGCCAGGCCGTGCTCATCTTCTCCGTGCAGATGGGCGGCTTGGGTGTCATGACGTTCGCTTCACTCATCGCCTTGGCCGTGAACCACCATCTCAAGGCCACGCAAAAGCTGCTGACGGCCAACGAGCTGGGCACCACGAAACTCGGCGAGATCAAGGGCGTGCTCACCGTGGTCATCGCCACCGCGTTCACCATCGAAGGCATCACGTTCGTGGCGCTGTTCCCCGGCCTGTACAAAGTCAATCATGGCAATGTGCGGCACACGCTGTGGGAATCGTTGTTCTTCGCGGTCATGGCATACAACAACGCCGGCTTCACCCCTGACGGCGCCGGCCTGCATGTCAACAATTGGGCTGTTGGCCTGCCTATCCTCGTCAGCGCGTTCTGCGGCACGCTCGGCTTTCCCGTCCTGCTTAACCTCATGCGCTCATGGCGCAACCATCGTCCGCCGAAGCGTTGGAGCCTGCATACCAAGCTCACGCTGACCACCACGTTCTGCATCGTGCTCGCCTCGTTCACCTGGTTCCTCCTCATGGAATGGAACAACAAACTGCTGTTCGCCACCGAAGGTGTGGAACCGCGGTTGTGGCATGCGATGGTGGCGGCCGTCATGCCCCGCAGTTCCGGCTTCGACCTGTCATGGATGCCGGGCGTGAGCGACGCGACGAAGGTGTTCCTGTCCATCGTCATGTTCATCGGCGGCGGCAGCACTTCGACCGCAGGCGGCATCCGCGTCACCACATTCGCCGTGATTCTGTTGACCTGCCGTGCCGCGTTCACCGGACGCCATGACGTCAACACGTTCCATCGTCGTATCCATTCGCAAGCCGTCATGACCGCTGTGGCCGTCACCACGTCATGTCTGATGCTTGTCACCGTGGTGTCCATGGCGTTGATGGCCATCACCGGCTGCTCGCTGAGCAACGCGCTGTTCGACACCTGCTCGGCGTTCGGTCTGGGAGGCTATTCGGTCGGCGTGGCCAGCGCTTCTAGTCCAGCGGTCCTGTACATTCTCGCCGCGACCATGTTCATCGGCAGGCTCGGTCCGCTCACCATCGCCTACGCGATCTCCAGGCCGCGCAATGTGGAGCCGGTCCGCTACCCCACCGAGCAGATCGTGGTCGGCTGAGCGGATTCGTCGATACGGTTTCTATACCCGCAACTTCCTATACTTGAATCCGGAACAGAACATCGAAAGGTACGCGAACAATCATGGCTAACAACACCAGAAGCGTTCTTGTGGTAGGACTCGGCCGTTTCGGCAGTTCCGTAGCCACCACATTGGATGCGATGGGCCAGGATGTGCTCGCCGTCGACAAGGACGGCGAACTGGTGAACCGCTGGTCGTCGCAGATTCCCACCGTGCAGGCCGACATGACCGATGTGATGGCGTTGGAACAGATCAATGCCTCCGATTTCGATACGGCGGTCGTTGCCATCGGCGACAGCGTCGAAGCGTCCGTCATCACCGCCGGCAATCTGCTGGACGCGGGCATCTCCGACATTTGGGCGAAGTCGGTGTCCAAGGAGCATGCGCGCATTCTGCAGCGTATCGGCGCACGGCACATCATCAACGCGGAGACCGATGCCGGCAAACGCGTAGGGCACTTGGTGTCCGGCAACTATCTGGACTACATCGAGCTTGAAGGCGCGTACAGCGTGGTGAAGATCCACACTCCCCCGCATGTCGTCGGTTACTCCATCGAGGATGCGCGCGTGCATGAACGGTTCGGCATCACCGTGGTCGGTGTCAAATCGCCGGGCAAGGAATTCGAATACGGTTCGAAAGAGCTGATTATGCACCGTAACGACGAGCTCATCATCATGGGCAAGCAGGATCAGATCGACAAGTTTTTGAGGGGCTAGGCCCGCGGAACATGCAAAAGGCCGGCGGTCCATATGGGATTTTTCATATGGACCGCCGGCCTTTCATTTTTACGCTATCGATTGGCGGAGAACGGTTTACGCCACTGCATACAGCAGATACTCGATGTTGCCGTGCGTGCCTTCGATCGGTGAGACCGCCGTGGCGCGTACATCCAGTCCGTTGGCTTTCGCGCAGGCGGTGACGGTGTCGAGCGCCTGTTTGCGTAAGGTTTCGCTTTCCACGATGCCGTTTTTGCCGAGGTTGCCTTTGCCGACTTCGAACTGCGGTTTGACCAGCAGCACGACGTGTGCGCCGGGCGCGGCGATGCGCGCGATGACGGGAATCACGTATGTCAACGAGATGAATGACACGTCGGATACGATCATGCTTGGCCGGTACGGCAGATCATCCGCTTCGACGTCGCGGATGTTGACGCCGCTCATTTCGATGATGCGCTCGTTGCCTGCGATGCGCGGGTCAAGCTGGCCGTGCCCCACGTCGAGCGCGATCACATGCGCGGCACCGCGTCGCAGAAGCACGTCGCAGAAACCGCCGGTGGACGCGCCGATGTCGAGGCAATCGAATCCTTCCGCGGAACGCAGGCCCGTCTGGGAGAACATGTCGAACGCGCCGACCAACTTGTAGGCTCCACGGGAGACGTAATCGTC
>OGPZ01002548.1_pt1 | contig 10901 bp, 9 predicted proteins | sample 1553111 | NCBI WGS metagenome assembly OGPZ01 (sample SAMEA2579968, study PRJEB22360) | human gut metagenome
AAAAAAGCCATAATCGGCTTTATAGGCAAACGCATCGATAGTCTCTACCAACGTTTTATGGTCCTGAGGATTAATTTTTCCCAGAACCTCCATCGCACACTGTTCCAATTTAGCTTTGTTCTCTTGAGGAGTCAACTCGTTACCACCTGTTTTGTTGTTGTCTTCCCCGCAACCGAATAATAAAACCGCAGCTAAAACCACTGTAAAAGCTCTTTTCATCAATAGTTTCATATCATTATTTTTTATTAAATAAATGCAAATATATAAATATTTCACACCATTGGTCAAGCATAATATTATTTTATTAATATTTTACTTTTGCAATACCGGTTCGATCAACGACGGATGTACAAATGCCGTTGCCACAGCCATGACCCCTTCTATCGATACGACGACACGGCGATCTCCCTTAATACGAATGAAAATACCCTCGACCCCCGAAAATACTCCTCCGACGATACGCACCCGATCGCCCTCCCGCAGAGAGACGATCGTCGGGTCTAAATAAACGATCTGTTCGTCATAAGCACCCGCCACCGCTATAAAGCTGTGCATCTGCCTGTCGGGAACAACCAAAGGCCTGCGAGTTTCCCGATCCATGATATAGCGTATGGGGACTTTCAAAGAGATATCCCGCTTCATCTCATCTAACTTTTCCCGAGTGGACCGGACAAAAACAAGATTATGAATAACCGGGACCAACTTTCTCACCTTTCGCTCGCCTTTTATTACCTCCTTATACGACATAGGTATAAAAGATTCCATGCGGCAGCGGTCTAAATATTCCTTCAATGCCATCTCTCGGCTGTATGTCACCCGAATGGCAAACCATTGCTTGGCCTCCGGTTCATTTTTCCCCATAACGAATACTGAAAATAGGTTTGCGCAAAGTTAATCAAATCGTTCAATTATAATTTAAAATAAACCGAATAATCGAAAAAACAAATAATCGGCATTTTTATGGCCTGTTTATTTCAAAAGATTGTTTCTTTCGATAAAGAGTCGTACTTTTGCATCGAAACAATCAACATTAAATTAAGTTTTCATTCGATGAATTTTGTAGAAGAATTAAAATGGCGCGGAATGGTACACACCATGATGCCGGGAACCGAAGAACTTTTTGAAAAAGGAATAGTCACAGCCTATTTAGGTATTGACCCCACAGCCGATTCGCTTCACATCGGCCACTTATGCGGCGTTATGATGTTGCGACATTTCCAACGGTGCGGTCACAAACCCATAGCGTTGTTGGGCGGTGCAACCGGTATGATAGGCGACCCGTCGGGAAAATCGCAAGAACGTAACCTTTTGGACGAAAATACCTTGCGCCACAATCAGGAATGTATCAAAAAACAACTGAGCAAATTTCTCGACTTCGACTCGGATGCTCCCAATCATGCCGAACTGGTGAATAACTATGACTGGATGAAAGACTTTTCATTCCTCGATTTTGCCCGTACCGTAGGTAAACACATCACCGTGAATTACATGATGGCAAAAGATTCGGTTCAAAAACGTCTGAACGGCGAAGCCAGAGACGGGCTCTCCTTCACCGAATTTACTTATCAGCTTCTACAAGGTTATGATTTCCTGCACCTCTACGAGACCAAGAATTGCAAGTTGCAATTAGGGGGATCCGATCAATGGGGTAATATCACTACCGGAGCGGAACTTATACGCCGCACGAACGGTGGGGAAGTATTCGCCCTCACCTGCCCGCTCGTGACCAAAGCCGACGGAACGAAATTCGGGAAAACCGAATCGGGGAATATCTGGTTAGATCCCGAACGTACTTCCCCTTATAAATTTTATCAGTTCTGGTTGAATACCACCGATGAAGATGCCGCACGTTATGTCAAAATCTTCACCATCCTGCCTCCCGCTCGGATCGATGCTTTGATCGCTGAACACCGGGAAGCTCCGCACCTCAGGAAATTACAGAAAACCCTGGCAAAAGAAATTACTTGCCTGATCCATGGGGAAGAAGCTTACAACCTGGCCCTGGAAGCCTCCCAAATCCTCTTTGGGAATGCACCCTCCGAGACCTTGAGGAAAATCGATGAAAATACTTTCCTGTCCGTATTCGAAGGGGTTCCCCAATACGAAATTGCGGCGGCCGATTTAAAAGCAGGTATCTCCATTGTCGACTTCTTAGCCGATAAAACAGCCATCATGTCTTCCAAAGGAGAAGCCCGCAGAGCTTTGAAATCCAATGCTATCGGTATCAATAAAGAAAAAGTACAGGGTGAAGAAACCATCATCGGTGAATCTCACCTCATCGACGGAAAATATATCCTCGCCCAAAGTGGCAAAAAGAATTATTTTCTCGTAATCGTTAAATAACGGCTCCATAAAATACAAGGCTACAAAAAAGTTTATTCTTTTTTGTAGCTTTGTATTCTTTAAGCAGTTATATACATGTTTATACTTATAAACTTACATTTTGGGTAAATTATGTATATAAACACCTTTTTTATTTCAACTCTCCCCCCAACTCAGTAACTCAATAACTCAGTAACTCATCAACTCAGTAACTCAGTAACTCCCTATCTGAAATGCAATCGGAAGCGTATAAGCCACCCTCACCGCTTTGCCTCTTTGTTTACCGGGTTTCCATTTCGGCATCACCGACACCACTCTCACCGCTTCCTTATCCAAAGAAGCATCTACTCCGCGCACCACTTTGATATTGCTCACACTGCCGTCTTTTTCAACCACAAACTGAACGAATACTTTCCCCTGTACCCCGTTCTCAAGGGCAATTTGAGGATACTTCACATGCTTTGAGAGCCATTTTTGTATATTCTCCGGAAATACCGGCATATCCTCGCTCGGCACGAAAGCGATTACTTCGTCTGTGTCGTATTCCTCATCGTAATTCAAATTGTTCAGGTCGAAAGATTCTTTATTATTACTTTCGTCATCTGCATCGATGATATCCAGATCGTCCGGCAAAGGATCTGTTTCATCCACAATTTCCAGTAAATCGAAAGGCTTCGGGGCTGGGGGAGGAGGTGGGGTAATCTGATGCATCATGGTGATCGGTACCATCTCGATTTCGGTCGGGATTTCAGATACCGTGACGAAATCAGCGGGTTGACGCCCGGAAACTTTCCATTCGAATGCGAATAGAATAGTACCCAGGGCAAGCATAAGACCTATTTCCAAAAAAATATTTTTTTTGTTTTCAAGGTCTGCCTGAGGTGATTTTTTTACTTCCATAATCTTTCATTTTAATGTTTCCAGACTTTTCCGGTTCATTAAAAATAAAAGAATATGTTTAAAAAACAAAATTATGAATGATTGATTTTAAGTATTTGTTAATATTAAAACGTTTTCGTTGAGGTGTTGTCTTAATATTAACAAATAGTAAAGAAACCTACTCCTCTGTTTCCGGATTGTTTTCGGTATAATCCTGGTATAAAAAGTCATTATAGGGGAATCGTGCCGAATGGATCTCTTTGACGATATCGTAAAGCTTTTCTTTCAGTTCTTCTATATTCTCCTTTTTAACGGCCGATATATATACGGTTTCACTTCCTTGTCGCGACATCCACATTTGTTTCAGGTCGTTCAGACTATAGTTTTCTCTGGTCACAGGGGTTAAATCGTCTTCCTCCTTCTGTACATAATGAAAAGCGTCGATTTTATTGAAAATGATAATCGTCGGTTTGGGTTCTTTGATCAATTCTGCCAGAGTAGCATTGACCACCTTCATCTGATCTTCGAATTGCGGATGGGAGATATCCACGACATGAAGAATAACGTCTGCCTCGCGCACTTCGTCCAACGTAGATTTGAACGATTCCACCAGGTGATGGGGTAATTTACGAATAAAACCTACCGTGTCCGCCAGCAAAAACGGCACATTTTTAATCGCAATTTTCCGCACGGTCGTATCTAGTGTAGCAAACAATTTGTTTTCTGCAAATACATCCGATTTACTCAGCAGGTTCATCAACGTCGATTTTCCGACATTCGTATAACCTACCAAAGCGACACGCACCAGTTTACCCCGGTTTTTCCGTTGAATGACCTTTTGTTTGTCGATCTTGGTTAGTTCATTTTTCAAACGGCTGATTTTATCCCGGATGATCCGGCGGTCGGTCTCGATTTCCGTTTCTCCCGGTCCTCTTAATCCGATACCTCCTTTTTGTCTCTCCAGATGTGTCCACATTCCGGTCAGACGCGGAAGTAAATACTGGTATTGAGCCAGTTCCACCTGGGTTTTGGCATGTGCCGTACGTGCCCGGCTGGCAAAAATGTCCAGAATCAGATTCGTCCGGTCCAGCACTTTGATTCCCGGAAAGACAGATTCTATATTTCGTAACTGTGTCGGGCTCAATTCATCGTCGAAAATAACCATATCTACCGGGTTTTCTTCGGTGTAAGCTTTGATTTCTTCCAGTTTCCCTTTGCCGATAAAAGTGGCATGTACCGGTTTATCTAAATTCTGTGTGAAAATTTTTACCGTTTCTGCTCCCGCTGTCTCTGCCAGAAATGACAATTCGTCGAGATATTCGGTCATCTGCTCGTAGGTGATCCCTTCCGATTGAAGGGCTACTCCTACTAATATCGCTTTCTCTGCTTCCTGATCCGTATAATACATATAAAATAATAAAATTTGAAGGCTGCTGCAATAACGTAAAACAGAGGCCTGCTGTTTCGGCATTCACCTTTTTCATGACAAAAGAAAGGGCTGACAAAAGATGACAGCCCTTTATAAATTTGATCGATAATCTGCTAATTGTTCGATAACTGGAAGTTGATCGGCAGAGTGTAGGCTACACGTACAGGTTTACCTCTCTGCTTTCCTGGTTTCCATTTCGGCATCGACTGCACAACACGTACAGCTTCCTTATCCAAAGAGGCATCTACTCCTCTCGCTACTTTTACGTCGGTAATAGAACCGTCTCTCTCGATCACGAACTGAATGAAAACTTTCCCCTGAATACCGTTTTCCATGGCCAGAACCGGATATTTTACATTCTTCGCAATCCATTTCGATACATTACCACCCGGGAAGCTCGGCATATCTTCAACTACCTGGAAAATCTCTGACTCTCCGGTATTCTCTTCACCATATTCTCCAAAATCGGCGACATTTTCTATCACCTGGTTCTCCGATTGGTCTTCTGCGTCTAAAATTTCAAGATCATCGTCGATATTGGTGTCATCCTCTACAATATCGATCAAGTCCGTCAATTTCGGGGCTGGAGGAGGAGGAGGTGGAGGTTTTAGCATTTGTTGCGTAATCGGAATAATCTCATCTTCTATCTGTTCTTCAGCGGGAGTCTGAAATGGAGTTACTTGTTCGGTGGAAGATTTCCATTCAAAAGCAAATAACAGCACCGCTAAAGCCAGAGTAAGTCCGATCTCGAAGAAAACGCCTTTCTTCCCTTCCAGATCTGCTTTCGGTGACTTTTTAATTTCCATGATATTAAATTAATGTATTTATGTTGTCTTTTTTCTAGGGGGTAAAAGTAAAGAAAATCGGATTAAATACCAATATTTCAAACGTTTTTTTTGAATGAAACGTTAAATTTTCAAGGAACTGTTTTGTCAAATCTTAAGGATTTTAACAATTTTACGATTTTTTTTCTCCAAGCTTATCGTATTTTTGTAATCTTTATTTCAACCGACATGCTTAAAATTTATTATTTACGGATTTCCGATTTTCAGCATCTCTCCGAAGATGAACTGTTTCCGTTAGTAGGTGAAGACACGGTCCGGAAAGTAACCGGATACAAAAATCCCGGAGTCAGGCGTACAAAATTATTGGGTGAGGGGATGATTCGGCGGTTATTGTTCCGTTTGTGGGGACTGCACAAAGAAGATTACCTCATCCGTATAGGTGAACATGGTAAACCATTGGTGGAGAGCCGGTTTTCGGTTTGGTATAATTTATCGCATTCCGGTGATTATATCGTGGCGGCTTTTTCGCATCTCGAAGTCGGAATCGATATCGAGCAAAAAAGGAAAGCCCGCATGGAAGTGGCCCGGCGTTTTTTCCATCCTGCAGAAATTCAGTGCCTGCAAAATCTTGCCGGAGATGCGCAGGATGAACTGTTTTTCCGTTATTGGTCCGTGAAAGAAAGTTTTTTAAAATACACCGGTAGCGGCTTATCCTCCCCCTTGTCCGGTTTCGAAGTCCGCTTCGACGATCATCGGCCCCGCATATTTCAGTCAGAAAACCTTCGAAATCTCTCTATCTCTGCCTGTCCGGTCGATCCCGCATACAAATGCTTCGTTTGTGCAGAGACTACCGAAGAACCCGGGATCTTTCCATTCCTCGTCCCGGATCTCTTCCTGCCGGATGAATAACCGTTGTTATTCGCTTCCTTCCGTTTAAAGTCCTTTTTTACACAGATATTCGGCAATCTGTACTGCATTCAGAGCGGCGCCTTTTTTGATTTGGTCACCTACTAACCAGAAAGTCAATCCTTTTTCGTCCGCCAGGTCTTTGCGGATACGGCCTACATACACCGGATCTTTGCCTGATAAGAAAAGAGGCATCGGATAATCCTGTTCTGCCGGATTGTCTTGCAATACCAGACCTTCGGCACGGGAAAAAGCTTCCCGGACTTCCTCTACCGAGAGCGGGCGTTCTGTTTCGATCCAGATACTTTCCGAATGGGCCCGTAAGGCCGGTACTCTCACACAAGTAGAGCTTACCCGGATATCCGAATGCATGATTTTCCGTGTCTCGTTGAACATTTTCATTTCCTCTTTGGTATAGCCGTTATCCGTGAAAACGTCTACCTGAGGAATCAGGTTAAAAGCCAGTTGATAGGCGAATTTCTCCACCGTAGGTGTTTCCCCTGCCAGGATTTGCCGGTACTGATTATACAGTTCGTCCATAGCTGCTGCGCCTGCGCCGCTCGCTGCCTGATAGGTCGATACACGGGCCCGGGTGATGTGGCTCAATGGTTCGATGGCTTTTAAGGCAACCACCAGCAGGATAGTCGTACAGTTCGGATTCGCGATGATGCCACGGGGACGGTCGAGAGCATCTTCCGGGTTGACCTCCGGTACCACCAAAGGTACCTCTTCGTCCATTCTGAAAGCACTCGAATTATCGATCATTACAGCCCCGTATTTGGTGATCGTTTCGGCAAATTCTTTCGAAGTACCGCCTCCGGCCGAAACGAAAGCTATGTCGATGTCCTTAAAGTCGTCGTTGTGTTGTAAAAGTTTTACAGTCAGCGGCTGACCACGAAACAGGTATTGGGTGCCGGCGCTCCGTTTCGAACCGAATAACACCAACTCATCCATAGGAAAATTTCTTTCTTCCAATACGCGCAGAAACTCTTGTCCTACTGCTCCACTTGCCCCGACGATAGCTATTTTCATATTTTCAGGTTTTAAAAATGTATGATTATTGGATTGCAAAATTAATGTTTTGATGATCTCTAAAAAATATCCCGGTCGTTTTTTTCATCAAACATACTGTGTGTTTAATTTTAAACATCGGCTTTCCCGATAAACCTGTGTTTCCTCGGAGATTCCGGTTGTTAGCGTTTACCGGTGGTCCAGATGATTTTTTTCGATCATAGCTTTATCTTGCTTCTTCAAGCCCGAATTATACCAGAAAATAGGTTGATCGTGATCGGTCAGATACATCCTTCGCCGGGCTTTATAATCAGGGCTGATCAGTGAGTAACCGGTATTCAGTAATGGGGTCGTGATAGAGGCCATGTCCAGCATCGTGTGAAAAGCCACGATTGTAGATACCGGTTGTGTCTGGTTGGCGAGTGCCGTTGCATATCGTTCCGGGAATTCCTGCCGGTACTGATCGGAAAACCATAAGAATAGTGGTATGTGCAATTGATAATACGTCGGATGGGGCGAAGCATGCAGGAAGCGTTTCCGGTCGTCGTCCAACAAATCTTCCCCGTGGTCCGGGCTATAGTAAAGTGCTGTCGTATGATTCGTCGAATCCAGAATCTGGATCAGATGGTGCAGAAAATAGTCCGTATAACGGATGCTGTTATCATATGCGTTGATCAGTTGTTGCCGGTTTTTCACCTCCACTTCTGTCGCTTCGTCCGGGGTAAAATGGGCGAACTCCCTCGGATAACGTTCAAAATAGTTGAAATGTGAACCATAGGTGTGCAACACAAAAAATAAGTTATCCGGTAATGAATCGATATAATGCTGCACCAACGGAAGCATGGCATCGTCGTAGTTATTGACGGTATAGATCCCTCCTGCCGATGCCGGGCGGATATTGTGGTGGAAATCCGCTTCTGCTGCAAAATAGTCGGTAAAAGTACGGTTAGGCGTCTGATTCGAGAGGAAAATCGTTTTGAACCCTGCTTCTTTAAAGGCTTCGACAATACTTTTTTGCCCATAGATGTCTTCGAAATGCTCGGCATTGGCGGCGGATAAAATCAGGGGAACACTTTTATGTGTAGCATTTGCCTGTGTAATGGCATCTTTATATAAAGCCAGGCCCTGAATCTGGGATAACAGGGGGTTCGTTTCCCGTTCATATCCCCAAAGGCTCCAGTTCACCGCCCGGCTGGCTTCTCCTACTACCAACACATAAATCTCCCTATCCGCCGATTTTACACTTTTATGGGCCTGGAAAGTGAAGTCTTTCGACGTGAGAGGATAAATCATACTCCGTTGCCATTTTTTCACGGCAAAACGAAGATTATAATAGATATTCACCGGGAATACGTCGTATTGCAATTTATAGCTTCCCGTATTCCTGTTCGTAGCCGTGAAGGTCAAACCGTACGAAACCAGCCCGATAATCAACCCGGTACAAGCCATCTTTTTCCGGAACACAGGCGTCAGATGCACCCTCTTTTTACAACCGATAGCTGCAATCACAATCGTAGGGATATAGATCACACAAACCAGGATGATCGCCGGCCACAGATTATTCAGCAATTCACTGGCTTCCGTCACGTTGGTCGTCGCCAGGTTCAGAAACATATCGACAGCGATCACCGATTCGCCGAACAGGTAGAATAAAACGATCTGAAAAGCATTGAAGATCAATTGCGGGATCAATATCAGCTGCATCAATCCGATATTTTTCAACCACGAGAATACAAAAAGATACATTCCCAACGGAAAAGTGACCAGGATCACCTTTCCCATAAAAGAATAAGGTTCTGTAAATACCAGCAAAATACAGGGAATCAGGTTGACGATAACGAAGAAACGGAATAACTGACGTGCATCGGTCAGAAAACGTCGGAATAACAGATTTATTTGATGTAACATAGTCATTGTTTAAAAAGCTTCGTCGATATTAAAATAAAAAGCACTTTGCCCTTTTCCGAATCCATAATCCAACCGGACATTTACCCGTTTCTTGAATTCCCACCGGTAGCCGATGCCGTAAGTAGGCAGCGTTTCCTTCCATTTGAAGTACTTGAATTTCGGAAACACATTTCCTGCACCTCCCCAAAGGGCGATTCCATGCCGGTTGTAGATATGTTGTCTTAGTTCTACCTGAGTTTGTATCAGGTCGTTGTCCCGGTATTGTCCTTCATAATAGCCTCTCATCTGATAAGAACCTCCCAATAGGGCGACCATACTCCAGGGGGTATTACCGTAATTGAATGTCCCCTGCAAATCGGATGCCAGAATGGCTCCTTTCCACAACTTATTGTATTGCCTGAAGAATACTTCTGTCCGTTTGAATTTGTTTCCCCAGAAATCCGGGAAAAAGAGCTGGTCGATTCTGGCATAAGTTCCCCGGTATGGATTAGGAAGAAAATCCCTCGAATCATAAGTCAGAAACAGACCGAATCCTTGTGTGGCGATATTTGCTTTTTCACCGTCCAGAAAACCGGGGTCTTTAAAATCTTTACCGTCGACATGCCTGAAAAGTCCCGTCACCCCCAGATAGGTGTTGGGAAACAGACGGCGTGAGAAATCCACCCGGATTTGTTTCTCCAGGCGTTTGTAAGTCGTGTAATGATCCTTCTGATTTCCGTTTGTATAACCGATACCCCAGTATTTACTCGGAAAAGAAAAGAAGTAAAAATTGATCCCGAGCCTGTATTTGTCTTCTTTAAAAATGGTCGTCCCCCGGATGCCTAACAGATAAAAACCGGTGGTAGTTACGTCCCCGTAAAAAGAAATGTTGGAAGGCGGAAGGGTCAGATGCTCCCGGTCTACCCGGTACAGTCCCGAAGCTACCAGACCTAGTCCCAATTTGGTGTCGCTCGAAAAATGCGGTCCGCCGATAACCGAGAAATCGAATCGTTTGGTTTCTTTCTCCTGGTTTGCTTCTGTGAAATAGCGGTATACATTTTTATACATCCTTTTGAAAAAGGCAGGACGTGACTCCAGGCTATCCACAGATAATGTGTCTGTAGTTGGGGTATTTCCATGGCTTATCGAGTAAGACAAGAGGAAGAATAAGATGAGGAGTACGCATTTTTGCATGCTTTTCTTTTTATTGACTTTATTTTCAAATGTTTAATGCACTTTTTTTCGTCCTGTACAAACCATTTTCGTACAAACTGTAAAACATTTACGCAAGAATGATGCCAAGGTTCAATAAATGAAAATGAATTTGAGATGAAAAAGATTTTTATTCTATGTTTAGGAATAGGACTCCTCTTCTCGTACCGAGGGTTCGGACAAGTGGGAGAAAAAGTTTTTTCTGTAAATATCCTGAATATGAATAATGACACTGTTGCTTTGCCGATGTTGGGACAGAAAAATTTGCTGATATTTTATGCTGATCCTTCACATCCTGGACAGAACAAAACCTTCCGCGATTATTTCAAGACTCATCCGGTGTCAGGGCTGGAAATTACATCTTATGGTATTGTCAATTTAGCTGCCGCTCCGATGCTTCCGAATGCTTTGATTAAGAGAATGGCTTTGAAAGAGGTAAAAGGAACGGATGGAAAAATTTATTTTGATCC
>OGPZ01002551.1_pt1 | contig 10888 bp, 9 predicted proteins | sample 1553111 | NCBI WGS metagenome assembly OGPZ01 (sample SAMEA2579968, study PRJEB22360) | human gut metagenome
GTGCGAGCAGAGCCCCCCAACCCCCCCGTGAACCCCGTCCCCGCCACTGAACCGACGGCATCGACGGAACCGGCTGATTCCGCGCAGTCGCAGAACTGATTTCCAACGTTGCCGGGGTAAGAACCCCGGCAACGCGTATGCAAAAAGACCGGTGGGTTTCATGATGGAATGTCATGAAACCCACCGGTCTTTTTTACATATGCCTATTCGTCCAGCTATCCGTTCAGCTGGACGGTTGTGGTTCCGCCACTTCCAAGCGGAACCACAACCGTATCGCTCTATGGGAGCGTCATTACTTGATGGCGTTCAGCCACTGCTCCTTGGTGGCCTTCTCCGCCTCAAGCTTGGCCTTCTTCTTCGGATCGGACTCAGCGGCGATCTGGGCGTCAAGTTCGGCGAGCTGGGCGTTGAGCTGCTCCTCGAAGGAGGACTTACGGGCGTCGGCTTCCGGATCGGACTGCTTCCAGGCGGCATCCTCAACAGCCTTGATCTGCTTGTCGACAGCATCAAGACGGCTTTCGATGCGGTGCATGTCATCGCGCGGAACGTAGCCGATCTGGTCCCATTCCTCCTGAATGGCGGCCAATGCCTGGCGAGCCTGCTTGGCGGCCTTCTCATCCTTGACCGGCACCAAAGCCTCAGCCTTGGTCAGCAGTTCTTCCTTCTTGGCGAGATTTTCCTTTTCGGACGAGCTAATCTGCTCGCGATCGGCCTGACGGGCGTTGAAGAACGTGTCCGCCGCAGCACGGAAACGTGCCCACAGCGCGTCATCATCACGACGGCCCGCACGACCGGCCTTCTTCCAACGATCCATCAGCTCGTTGAACTTGCGGGAGGTTTCCATCCAAGCGGTGGAATCCTTGATCTCCTCGGCTTCGGCGATGATGGCCTCCTTCGCGGCCTTGGCGTTGCTGCGCTCCTCATCGCGGCCCTGGGCCCACTTGCGGCGGGCGCTGTTGAACGTAGTGCGGGCGGAGGAGAAACGCGACCACAGGGCGTCGGCGTCGGCCTTGTCGAGACGGACGCTATTGTGCTGGTGATCCTGCCACTGCTGGAACAGCGAACGGAACTTGTCCGCGGTGGAACGCCAGTTGGTGTTGTCGCCCAGGGAATTGGCCAGAGCCTCGGCCTTCTCCACAATCGCGGTACGTTCGGCCAGCGCCTTGGCGACGGCGGCCTTGTGGGCCTCGCTCAGCTCGGCCTTCTTGGCCGCTCCGGCCTCCTTCAGTGCTTCGAACTGGGACTTGAGCGCCTCAATATCTCCGACGACGGCCGGCTGCTCGATTTCGGCGGAAAGCGTCTTGATGGACTCGTCGATCTCACGGTTCTTCACATTGCTGGACTTGAGCCTGTTGGCGAACAGGTCGAGCTTTGCCGTCAGATCGAGATAGCGACGGGCATACAGTGCCAGGGCCTCTTCCTTGGAAGCGTCCGGGAACTGTCCGACCTCGCGTTCTCCCTCGCCTTCCTTCACGAACACGGTGCCGTCATCGGCGACACGGCCGAACGCTTCGGCGGCCTTGATATCGGCTTCGGAGAATCCGGTGGAGGTTGCAGGACGCTGCGGAGCCTTCTTGGCGAAGGCCGCGGGGCTCGGCGCATGCGGCTTCATGGCCGCTGGGCTCGGGACGGCCGGTTTGCTGGCCTGGGTTGCGGGCGTCGCTGCCTGCTCGTTGGTTTCAGTGGTGTTCTCGGACGCGGTGACATTCTCGTCGGCCATGGCCAGCTCCTTACGTAAGCTTCATGTAGTGCAGAGGTGACGGTCCGTGACGTGCGCTTCCACACCTTGAAAAACGCGCGGCATTTTCCGTAACCTCATTTATTATAGAGAACCGTGGCTAAAGGTGCATCTATTTCAGGATTTCCAGAGTGGCTCCCCTCTGAACGTGTTGTGGAGCAGCGTGTCATCGACACGCTCCGTAATGTATTCGAGCTCAATGGCTTCATAGGCATTGAAACCCGTGCTGTTGAGCAGGGTTCCAGCCTGCTCAAGAAAGGCGAGACCAGCAAGGAGATTTACCTGCTGAGCCGTCTTCAGGAAGTCGGACACGAGTCCGACACTCCGATTGAGGATCGTCTTGGTCTGCACTTCGATCTGACCGTTCCGCTGAGCCGTTATGTCGTCGAACATTCCGGCGATCTGGCGTTCCCGTTCAAACGTTGGCAGATTCAGAAGGTCTGGCGTGGCGAACGCCCGCAGGAAGGACGTTTCCGCGAGTTCGTGCAGGCCGACATCGACGTGATCGGCAATGGCGATCTGCCCGACCATTACGAGGTCGAATTGCCGTTGGTCATGGTGTCCGCATTGGAACGTCTGCGCGAGTTCGGTCTGCCGAAGGCCACCGTGCATGCGAACAACCGCAAACTCTCCGAAGGCTTCTACCGTGGTTTGGGCCTTACGGATATCGAAGGCGTGCTGCGTGAGATCGACAAGCTCGACAAGATCGGCGCCGATGAGGTGGCCAAGCTGCTCGTCGAAGGCTGCGGCGCCGACGAAGCCCAGGCCCGTGCCTGCCTCGAACTGGCCGAGCTGACCGCCGCCGACGGCAAGGAACTGTCCGACAAGTTCGACGCATTGTGCGCCAAGCATGACATCGCGTCTGATTCCGACGCCTACGTGTTGGCACGCCAGGGACTCGACACGCTGGCGATGATCGTCGACGAGGCCGCGCGCATCCGTCCGGGCTCCGTGATCGCCGATCTGAAAATCGCCCGTGGTCTTGATTACTACACCGGTTCCGTGTATGAGACGTTCCTCGACGGCGCCGCCGCTTTGGGCTCCATCTGCTCCGGCGGCCGTTACGACAACCTCGCATCGCAGGGCAACAAGAAGTACCCGGGCGTGGGCCTGTCCATCGGCCTGTCCCGCCTGGTCTCCTACATGCTGCACACCGCAGGCGCGCACGCCAACCGTGTGTCTCCGGCATCCGTGCTCGTGGCGGTATGGAATGAAGCCGACCGCTCCGCGTCCAACCTGATCGCCAACCAGCTGCGCTCCCGTGGCATCGCGGCGGACGTGGCGCCGACCGCGGCCAAGCTCGGCAAGCAGATCAAATATGCAGACAAGCTCGGCATCCCGTACGTCTGGTTCCCGGCTGACGCTTCCGAAGAGGGCGCCCAGGACGAAGTCAAGAACATCATCACAGGAGACCAGCGGCCGGCTGACGCACAGTCGTGGGAGCCGGATACTGTGTATGCCCAGCAAACCGTTACCGTTGAAGCCTGAAATCGCAAGACTTCGCAACATACAAGAGGATAAGGAATAGGGGAAGCATGAGCCAGACGGCTTACAGAACACACCATGCAACCGAAGTGACCGAACAGCTCGTCGGTCAGAAGGTGACGCTCGCCGGTTGGGTCGACCGTCGCCGTGACCACGGTGGCGTGGCCTTCATCGATCTTCGCGATAACACCGGACTGGTGCAGGTCGTCATCTATGACGAGGAGATGGCCCGTCCGCTGCGCTCCGAATTCGTGATCCAGGTCGTCGGCGAGGTTCGTCTGCGTCCGGACGGCAACGAGAACGAGCATCTGGCCACCGGTAAGATCGAAGTCGTGGCCGAAAGCATCGAAGTGCTGGCCAAGTCCGATGCTCTGCCGTTCCAGGTCTCCACCGCTCTTGAGAACGAGTCCGAGAACAAGCTGCCGGGCGAGGACGTGCGTTTGAAGTACCGTTACCTCGACCTGCGTCGTCCGTCCATGCAGCGCAATCTGAAGCTGCGCGCCCAGATGTCGAAGGCCGCCCGCCATGCGCTGGAGGAAATGGGCTTCGAGGAGATCGAAACCCCGACCATGATCAAGTCCACGCCGGAAGGCGCCCGTGACTTCGTCGTGCCGGCCCGTCTGGTGCCGGGTTCCTGGTACGCTCTGCCGCAGTCCCCGCAGCTGCTCAAGCAGCTGCTCATGGTCTCCGGCGTCGAGCGTTACTACCAGCTGGCCCGCTGCTATCGTGACGAGGACTTCCGCGCCGACCGTCAGCCCGAGTTCACCCAGCTCGATATGGAAATGGCCTATGTGGATCAGGAAGATGTGATGGCCATGACCGAGAAGGTCATCGCCGCCATCTGGAAGTCCGCCGGCTACGACATCAAGCTGCCGATTCAGCGCATCACCTGGCAGGACGCCATGGACAAGTACGGTTCCGACAAGCCGGATCTGCGTTTCGGCAATCCGCTGATCGAACTGACCGATTACTTCAAGAACACGCCGTTCCGCGTGTTCCAGGCCCCATACGTCGGCGCGGTGCTCTTCAAGGGTGGCGCGGCCACGCCTCGCCGTCAGTTCGACGCATGGCAGGATTGGGCCAAGCAGCGTGGCGCCAAGGGCCTCGCCTATGTGGTGTTCGCCGAGAACGGCGAACTCAAGGGCCCCGTCGCCAAGAACCTGTCCGAAGAGGAACGCAACGGTCTGAAGGAAGCCGTCGGCGCCGAAGACGGCGACGCCGTGTTCTTCGCAGCCGGTCGCCGCACCTCCTCCCAGGAACTGCTGGGCGCCGTGCGTGTCGAGCTTGCCCGCCGCGCGGGCCTGCTCAAGCCCGACGATTTCGCCTTCACTTGGGTTGTGGACTTCCCGCTGTTCAAGCCGACCGATGACCCGGACGACGACGATGTGGCAGTCGGCCACTCCAAGTGGACCTCCATGCATCACCCGTTCACCATGCCGTCCAAGGATTGGATCGACAAGTTCGACAAGGATCCGGAACACGCCATGTCCGATTCCTACGACAGCGCGCGCAACGGCAACGAAATGGGTGGCGGCTCCGTGCGTATCCACCGCGACGACATTCAGGACCGTGTGCTTGACGTGCTTGGCATCACGCCGGAAGAGGCCGCAGACAAGTTCGGCTTCCTGCTTGAGGCATTCAAGTACGGCGCTCCGCCTCACGCCGGCATCGCTCTCGGCTGGGATCGTACCGCCGCAATTCTGGCTGGCGCCGACTCCATCCGCGACGTCATCGCCTTCCCGAAGGCAGGCGGTGGCCGCGATCCGCTGACCGGCGCTCCGGCTCCGATCTCCGCTGAGCAGCGCGCCGAGACCGGTGTCGATTACGATCCGGATGAGGACGAGGACTGATACGGTTTCGCCCATAGATGAATGAAAAATGTCCGAACATCAATGATGCTCGGACATTTTTTATTATTCGCGTTGTCTATTTTCCGTCGCTGTCATTACAGTGGAGCGTGTTTGATTATCCGGCAACCAGAAAGGGTTGAAGCACGGTATGAAATCGAAAACACAGGACAAGAAGCGACTGAACGCGGTCGGCATGCGCATATGCGCGCTGTTCGCCGTGCTCGCCGTGGTCTTTGCGGCATTCATGACGACCGTTCCGCATGCGCTCGCCTCCGAAACTGGCAATCCGGCCTCGGTCAAGGGCAAGACATATAAAATCGGCACCGACACCACGTTCGCACCGTTCGAATACCGTGAGAACGGCAAGATGACCGGCATCGACATGGAGCTAATCCGAGGCATCGCCAAGGAAGAGGGCTTTAAGGTCGAGATACAGTCGCTGGGATTCAACGCCGCGTTGCAGGCCCTAAGCTCCAACCAGGTGGACGTCGTCATAGCCGGCATGTCCATCACTGACGAGCGTAAAGCCTCCTATGATTTCTCGAATCCGTATTTCCAATCCGGCATCCAGATGGCCGTCGCGGCCAACAACGACGACGTCACCGGCTATAAGGACCTCAAAGGCCGGACGGTTGTGGCGAAAACCGGCTCGGAGGGCGAATCGTACGCCAAACAGCATGCCGACAAGTACGGTTACAAGGTGACTTCCGTCGACCAATCCTCAACCATGTACGAGATGGTCAAATCCGGCAATGCCGTCGCGGTGTTCGACGATTATCCGGTACTGGCATATGGCGTATCGCAGAACAACGGTCTGAAAATCGTGACTCCGAAGGTGCCGCACGGCGAATACGGCATGGCTGTGAACAAAGGCATGAACGCAGATTTGCTGGCCGCCATCAACGATGGATTGAACAAGATGATCGCTTCGGGAGAATACGAGCGAATCGTCGCACAATATCTTGGCAAGCAAGGCGCGAAAGAGCAGGCCAAATCGATTTCCGGCATGATCACCGACAATGGCGACAACAGCGCCGAACAACAGAAGGTCGGTTTCCTCGGACTGGTCAAACAGTCGATGCCGGCATTGCTGACGGGCTTGAGGAACACGCTGCTGATCACGCTGCTTTCCTTCGCGATCGCATTGGTGCTCGGCGTCGCGTTCGGCCTGATGAAGGTTTCGGAAAGCAAAATCGCCGCAGGATTGGCCAATGTGTACATCGCGGTGTTCCGCGGCACCCCGATCCTGGTGTGGGCGTTCTTCTTCTACTTCGGCGTGCCCCAGCTCATCGGACATAGCGTGAACATCTGGGTCGCCGGCGCATTGACCTTGTCGCTCAACTCCGGCGCGTACCTGGCGGAAATCGTGCGTGGCGCAGTCCAATCGGTCGATTCCGGACAGATGGAGGGCGCACGTTCGCTGGGACTCAACCACAGGCAGGCCATGCGCCGAGTGATTCTGCCGCAGGCCAGCAAAATCGCCATGCCTTCGATCATCAACCAGCTGGTCATCATGATCAAGGACTCCTCGCTGCTGCTCGCCATCGGCTTCGGTGAGCTGCTGTACCAGGCGCAGCAGCTGTACGCGGCGAACTTCCGCGTAACCGAAACGCTGCTGATCGTCGGCGTCATGTACTTCGTGGCCATCACCATCCTGACGTGGCTGGCCAACATCGTGGACAGGAAGGTGAACCGATGAACGAGAACGACGTGATCATCGACGTCAAGGATCTGCACAAAAGCTACGGGCAGACCGAGGTCATCAAAGGCGTCGACATGACCGTGCGCAAAGGCGAGGTGATCTGCATCATCGGACCGTCCGGCGCCGGCAAATCCACCATATTGCGTTGCCTGAACGGACTCGAACAGGCCACCGGCGGCAAGATCGTGGTCAACGGACACGATTTGACGGACAGCCATGGGAACATCGACCAGGTGCGCGAGCAGGTGGGCATGGTGTTCCAGCATTTCAACCTGTTCAACAACATGAGCGTGATCGACAACATCACCCTCGCACCGAAACTGGTGCATCATGAAACGGATGAGCAGGCCCGCGCGCACGCCATGGAACTGCTGAAAACCGTAGGATTGGCCGAAAAAGCCGACGCCATGCCGAAATCGCTGTCCGGCGGGCAGAAGCAGCGTGTGGCGATCGCTCGCTCGCTGGCGATGAATCCGAAGGTGATGCTGTTCGACGAGGCGACATCCGCGCTCGACCCGGAAATGGTGGGCGATGTGCTCGAAGTGATTCGCGACCTTGCCGCCAAAGGCATGACCATGGTGCTGGTGACCCATGAGATGGGCTTCGCACGCGAAGTGGCCACGAGGGTCATCTTCACCGATGCCGGCGTGATCGAGGAAGAGGGAACCCCTGACGAGATCTTCAACCATCCGAAGAGTGAACGATTGAAGACCTTCCTCTCCAAGGTGCTGTGACATTGCTCCGGCGGCGATCCGTTTGATGAATATGTTCGTCAAACGGTATGAAATGTCTCATATTCCGGACGAAATGATGTGAGCGGGCAGTATAGGAAACATGAATTTCGCATTGCTTTCTTATACTGCCCTTTATGTCTGAAATGAAAGAAACCGAAGCGAAGCGTCCCATCATGCCGGACGCGGGAGCGGATAACAGGCCGCTCGTCGAACTGACCCATGTCGAGAAGCATTATGGCGATCTGCATGTGCTCAAGGACATCAACCTCACCGTACGCAAAGGCGAGGTGCTCGTCATCGTCGGACCGTCCGGCTCTGGCAAATCCACGATGTGCCGCACCATCAACCGTCTGGAAACCATCGATTCCGGCGATATCCGCATCGACGGCAAACCGCTGCCGCAGGAAGGCAAGGAACTCGCCAAACTGCGTGCGGAAGTGGGCATGGTGTTCCAATCGTTCAACCTGTTCGCCAACAAAACCATTTTGGAAAACGTGACATTGGCGCCGATCAAGGTGCGCCACATGGACAAGAAGGAAGCCGAGGACCTGGCCATGGATTTGCTGGGCCGCGTCGGCGTGGCCTCGCAGGCCTCCAAAATGCCGTCGCAGCTGTCCGGCGGCCAGCAGCAGCGTGTCGCCATCGCCCGCGCCCTCGCCATGCAGCCGAAGGTCATGCTGTTCGACGAGCCAACGTCCGCTCTCGACCCGGAAATGGTCAACGAAGTGCTTGACGTCATGGTCGAACTCGCCCACGAAGGCATGACCATGCTGTGCGTGACCCACGAGATGGGTTTCGCGCGCAAGGTGGCCGACAAGGTCGTGTTCATGGCCGACGGACAGATTCTCGAACAGAGCACGCCGGACGACTTCTTCGAACATCCGAAGACCGATCGCGCCAAGGACTTCCTGTCGAAGATCCTCACCCACTGAAGTGACGGAACATAACGACAGAAGAAGGAACCTGATATGAAACCACTTTCGATCACGGCGAAACGCATGTTGCGCAGCGCCGTCGCGGCATTCTGCGCGTGCGCGTGCGTGTTCGCGGTATCCGCATGCGGCGCGGACGAAACCGGCAAGATCCGCATCGGCATCAAATTCGACCAGCCTGGCCTGGGCTTCAAGAAGAACGGCACCTACGTCGGCTTCGACGTGGACGTGGCCAAGTACGTGGCCAAGAAACTCGGCTATTCCGAAGACGAGATCGTATGGAAGGAATCGCCGTCCAAGCAGCGTGAGGCTATGCTGCAGAACGGCGATGTCGATTACATCGTCGCATCCTATTCCATCACCGACGAACGCAAGAAGGTCGTCGATTTCGCCGGCCCGTATTTCGTGGCCGGACAGGATCTGCTGGTACGCAAGGACGAAACCGGCATTGACGGACCTAAGGATCTGAACGGCAAGCGGCTGTGCTCCATGACCGGCACCACATCCGCCGTCAACGTCAAGGAGAAGTTCGCCAAGCAGACCCAGCTGATGGAACAGCCCGGCATGGCGGAATGCGCCACCGCATTGCTTTCCGGCATTGTGGACGCCGCCACCACCGACGACATCATTCTCGCCGGCCTCGCATCCGCCTCACGTGGACGCCTGCGCGTGGTGGGCAAGCCGTTCACCCAGGAGTATTACGGCATCGGTGTCAAGAAGGGCAACACCGAGCTGAAGAACAAAATCAACAACGCCATCACCGATATGATTCAGGACGGTTCTTGGCAAAGGGCCATTTCCGACAACACCAGGGGAGTGGCCTACACGCCGAACGCCAAGTACAATCCGCCGGTGCCGAATGGAAAGGGGAATAAGTGATGGACGGATTCCTCGCGTTGTTCAGCCAATACAACATTCCCGGCGCGTTTCTGGTGAACATCGAGCTGACCCTGTGGTCGGCGTTGTTCTCCACGATTCTGGGCGTCATCCTCGTGATGATGCGCATTTCTCCGATCGCCTCGCTCCGTACCGTTTCCGGTGCCTACGTCGAACTGTTCAAGAACCTGCCGCTGACCATCATCATGGTGTTCATGGTGCTGGGTGCGTACGCGCAGCTGAAGTTCAGCTTCTCCGACACGTTCGCCACCAACTTCTTCTGGCTGGCCGTGACGGGCCTGAGCCTGTACACCGCGGCTTTCGTATGTGAATCGCTGCGCTCCGGCATCAACACCGTGCCGCTTGGTCAAGCCGAGGCCGCCCGCGCGTTGGGCCTGAACTTCATGCAGGCCGCCACTCAGATCATCCTGCCGCAGGCGTTCCGCGGTTCCGTGGCGCCGTTGGGCAACACGCTGATCGCGTTGCTGAAGAACTCCACTGTCGCGGCGGCGGCATCCGTGGCCACCGAAACCTCGACGATGATGAGCGAAATGATCGAATACCACGCCGACCAAATCGTACCGATCTTCCTGATCTTCGCCTTCGGCTATGTGGTTCTGATCATTCCGATCGGCATGCTGACCACGTATCTGTCCAACAAGCTCGCGGTGAGGAGGTGACGCGACATGGCAAGCAATGAAAGCGCGGTGCTGTTCGACAGCGTCACAGCGTGCCTGGCGTGCGAGATGTTCTCCGGCCCGCAGCCGGACGCCGCAGCCGCGCCCCCGGCGGCGCCGGGGAACATCACCCATCCGTATCGTCAATTGGATCGCAGGCATCATCTTCGCGGTGGTGGTCGTGCTGATCCTCATGCGTCTGCACAATCCGCCGGACGGCGAGAACCAGCTGAGCTGGGAACTGTGGAAACCGGCGCTTGACGCCGAAGCATGGACCGACTTCTATCTGCCGGGACTGTGGGCCACGATCCGCGCGTCCGTACTGGCCGTGGTCGGAGCCGTGGTGTTCGGCCTGGTCTTTGGTGTGGGCCGACTGCTGCCGAGCCTGCTGATCCGTACCATTTCCGGCGCGATCGTGGAATTCGCACGGGCCGTCCCCGTTCTGCTGCTCATGATCTTCTTCTGGCGCTGGTTCGCCTTCGCAGGTCTGCCCAGCCCCGCGTATTGGGCGGTGGTGCTCGCGCTTGTGATCTACAACGGATCCGTGGTGGCCGAGCTGGTGCGTTCCGGCGTGGGCAACCTGCCGAACGGCCAGCGTGAGGCCTCGCTCGCCTTGGGATTGACCCGCACGCAGTCGCTGTTGCAGATCGAAGTGCCGCAGGCCATCTACGCCATGCTGCCGGCGGCCGTGACCCAGCTGGTCGTCGTGTTGAAGGACACCGCGCTCGGCTCGATCATCATGTACACTGACCTGCTGCAGGAATCACGTCGACTCGGCTCCATGTATTTCAACATCCTACAGACGCTGGTGGTGGCCGCGGTCGTCTATTTCATCGTCTGCTGGCTGCTAAGCAGGCTGGCCGAATGGCTGCCGTCGCGCATGCAGCAGCATAC
>OGPZ01002566.1_pt1 | contig 10850 bp, 9 predicted proteins | sample 1553111 | NCBI WGS metagenome assembly OGPZ01 (sample SAMEA2579968, study PRJEB22360) | human gut metagenome
ACACGTCAAAGTCCCTTGTTTCGTACACAGAAGTCCCTTGTTTCAAGGCTCACCCTGATATTGCACGATCATCCTCACCTGCAGCTCCGGGTTTGCCCCCATCCAGCTGGACAACCGTTATCCAACTGATGCCGGCATCGAATCCGGACCGTAAAGGGCCGTCTATACCTGCTACCCGTAACGCCTGACGTCGAATTCATTCCTCCTCCTCATCCCCATCGTTTCATTGCCCTATAAAGATAAGCAATAAATGCTGATATTCAAAATATAATGACATCTATTTCCTACCTCTTCCTACCTGTTTCTGCACCGATCTTCGCCAATCTTCCCGAAACGGTATTCCTACCTGTAGCGGGGCCTTATCTTCGTACTGTCATCGATAATGAAAAAAAATCCTTCATCTACACAATCCACTATGCAACAAACATATAGATTATTCTCCACAAACTTTCGTTGCCGGTTAGTCCTGCATCTTCCGATAGTAACGCGGACTGTAGCCGGGCAGCAATTCCGGATGGAACACCCAGATCAGGTCTTTCAGCAAGTAATCGGGATGCAAAGGAAATTCCTCATAATAAGGGACAAGTCCCGTATTGCAGGAATAAATCCGGCGGTTCTTAAAGGCATCGAAGTTCTCGTACGGCGCGTATTCGGCACGCAGGTCACCGTAGGTCATGTCTTCGGACTGGTTATACTTAATCAGCCACATATCGGCATGGATAGCCCGGTCGAGTACCGTCTCGAAAGCCAAAGGCGTACTTCCGGCTCCGGGGAGTTCCTTGAAAACATAATCGGCTCCGGCATCGGCATACATATTGGCGATATAGCTATCTCCCGCCGGCATAAACCAGGAAGCGCCGAACTTCTTTTCGGAGATAACGGTCGGGCGAGGCATATCGGCCGTGACCAGCTGTTTCAGATCGAGATAACTCTTTTCCGTTTGCCTGAAAATGGAATCGGCCAACGCTTCCTTACCGAACAGCATCCCGTAGAAACGAATCCATTCGGTACGTCCCAACGGCAGCGATTCCATATAATCGGCTCCCTCGATAATGGGGATTCCCAACTTCTCGACCGGCCCGTAGCCACTATTCTGGAAAGGGGAAACGATCACAAGCTCGGCCCCTTTGTCGATCATCATCTCCACATTAGGGGCGGTCGCCTCTCCCATATCGACAATCCGTCCGGCTTTCAGCCCTTCCCGGATGGCAGGGGTGTCCATATAGCGAGGCTCGCAAACGCCTATGATCCGCCCTGTCTCGCCCAACTGGTCGATAATAGCCGCATGCACGGATGTATAAACCACGACATTCTGTGCCGGAACCTGCACGACCGTTCCTTTCGGAAGGTTTTCGGGAACAGGCCGGTCACGGTCTACCAAAAGATACCGTTGCAACAGGCGCGTACTATCCCACGGATCACGCACTTCAATAGCCGTATAGCCATCGAAATGATGCACGGTAAACCCCTGGGCGTAGCGGATGGTGTCAGAAGAGAGGGAGTTTTCGGAATGGGAACTCTGCCTCATATTACAACTTAACGTGAGGCAGAGTAAAAGGAAAGAAGCAAGCAACTTCATTTTTATCGTTTTACAAATACAGCCTTAACAGGATTTAAACCAACTTCAAACTGGAATAACTTCTTACCACTCGCATCAAATGCATACACATCGCCATTCGTCTTATAATCGGAAGCAGTAATATAAATATAACCGGTCGTCGGATCAGCTCCGATTTTATAAGGTTTATCAATAGAGGTTCCATCTGTGATAAAGTTATCTGAAATAACCTTCTCATTTATTGCATCATAAGAAATAAATGAGATAACCTGGTTCCAGTTTGCATCATACTGTGAATAGATCATGTAAAGCTTATCGCCGACAGAAGCCATTTCTGTCGCATTCGTTTCTGTAATAGTCGTGACTTCATCCGTCTCGCTATCGATACGTTGGAAAGTATTCGGAATAGCACCGTAATCACCCATAGAAACCAAATAAACATCTCCCTGGCTGTCTGTCACCAAGTTTACAGGATTTGTTACCACTTCGATCTTCTTCGTCTCTTGGAAAGATGCTAAATCGATAACAGATACAGTCTTATCATACCCAACCGGAGTATTATAATCCAAACCACCGGAATTCGCCACATATAATTTATTATTGGCAACTACCAATTGCTCCGGATTACGGCCAACTTTTACTTTCTGTTCGATTTCTAAAGATGCCGTATCCAAACGGGCTACATAACCATCATACAAGGACACATATACTTTTCCTTCATTAGCTGTAAAGAAACGGGGTAATAAGGCATCGCCACTCGATTTGATCTGTTTGATAGATTTACCACTCAAGTCTGTCACTTCGATAATGCTGGAACCATAAACAGCTATATACATTTTAGAACCATATACAATCATATCGTTAGCCGTGTCACCCAATCCTTTTTCATTCACGTTCATGAAAGTATCAACAGTCATCGTCAACGTATTCAGATTGAAACATGAAAGGCCAGCATTGTTACTCCCCATCTTTCCACTATTCAGAAAATAGATACCACCATTATCTACAGGTTCCGGCTCCTGTTCCGGGCTGTCCGGTGTGAGGTCCTGGATTTTCACACTTGCCAAAGCCTCTGATTCTCCCTGTGCATTACATGCAACCACTATAATATATGTATCGGCAGTTACACTTGTTTCAATAGCATAGCTGTTTGTTCCGACTTCAACTTCACCCAATTTCGTATCTCTACCCTTTCCATCGGCAGACAGATAAATAACATATTTAGTGATATTGGATACATTTTCCGGAGCAATCCATTTCAATGTACCTTTAATTACTCCTTCAACCTGATCCGTGTCTGTAAAAGTGACCCCAGTCACAACTTCTGTCGGAACAGTAAGCTGATTTTCATCTTCATCCTTACATCCTGTAAAGACAAAAGACATCAGTGCACATAGGACTGAAACAAAAAAAACACTTTTCTTCTTCATACTATTTCTATTTTATCTAATTAATATGTAATACTTAAACTAAATCTCCATGAACGCCCCGGCATCGGATAATACTGAATAATGTCATACGTTTTATCTGTCAGATTCAGGATATCTCCCTGCACCTTAAACATACACTTCTTCAATGCAAAACTCCGGTTTACAGAAAGACTGTGTTCGAGATATGAATCTATTTGATTTGCCTCTATATTCTGCGGAAGGGCATAACGGTCACCTGCTGCCACAAGCGTATAGGTCACATTCACCCAAGGGTTTTCCAATGATGCCGAAACAGACCCCGAATGCCGTGGGGTATAAGGTATCTGGTTCTTATAGTTTTTTTCTTCCGGGTCAGTTACATCGATCGCATCCTGGTAGCTATAAGCAGACAAGAGCAAGAGGGAAAAAGTCTTATATAAAGGTATATTGGCACTTAGATTTACATCTATCCCCTTTATTTCCACTTCTCCCATATTCATCATTTTCCAGATGTACATATTCGGAATGGCGACAATCTTATCACTTACCTTATTATAATAGCCGTCAACAGAAACACTTAACAGGCGTATAAAAGGACTTATCTCATCATTCCATGTAAACCCGATATTATATTGAGTTGCTTTTTCCGGTTTCAAATTGACATTCCCCATACGCAGATAATACAGATCCGTAAAAGTCGGGACACGGAATATATCTTTATAAGAAGCCCGAATACGAAAAGACTGTTCCTGGAACGGACGCCAGGAGATACTTACTGCCGGAGAAAGCCTTTTCTTATCTGCCGGCCTATCTCCATTCTCAACCTTGTCCGTTATATAAGTGCTCAGCAAACTGGCTGTAGCTGTCAACACCGGGCTTTTATATTGTGCGGCAAATGCGGTAAGCGAAGTCCAACGTTTGGGAGTCGGAGCATTTACGAAATTGTTTACCAAAGTATTCCGCGCGATATCCGTATTCAACGAAAAAGAGACATAAGAACAGGGCGTATACAAAATTCCTGCCGATCCGTAATATTCGTTTTGAGTATTCAGATCTTCCTGTTTGCCTCCGGAATATTTATTGCTGATATCGCGATACTTGCTGAACGAATAATTGTATTTGGCATTTGCCTGGAATTTCAAGCGATCAAACCATTCGTTCTCATAATGAAGCTGTGTAAAAAAGTCATTATCCCATACCCGTTCACGGGCATTGCTATTATAAAGAATTACCGAACCGGGAAGTCCCCGTTCCGAATCGTAATAATAAACCTTGCCATTCAATTTTCCACCCCGTCCGAAATGACCATACACATTTCCTTCCAGACGAAGAGACTGAACATCGCTGTTCTTACGGATTTCTTCTGTAACCTCCTTACCGTTTATCAGTGTAAAAGGATAATTTCCTTTTGCACTCAACCAATCTGCATGCAGAGATGCGGACCACCGATTTCCTATTCTCTGCTCATAACGTACCACCGGGTTGAACAATCCGAATGAACCTCCTTTCAGTTTCACATAAGCATTATAAGATTTTTCCTTAAACAGGGGGGCCGCAGTCTTTATGCTCAACGCCCCTGCCGAAGCGTACATCCGTGCCGTCTGGAAGATATCGTCGGCCTGACCGATCGACAGGGAGATCATATCGACATTGTCCAGTGAAAAGCGACTGATATCCACCTGGCCGCTCTGTGCATCCGTGACCGTCACCCCGTCATAGCAGACAGCCGTATGTTTGGCACCGAGGCTGCGGACGGAAACGGTTTTCAAACCTCCTATACCTCCGTAATCCTGTACGGTCACACCGGAAAAGCGTTTTACGGCTTCCAACAAATCCTGCACACCGAGCCGTTCGATCCCGGCCTTGTCCATCACCTGGAGCGGCGTGCTCTCGCGGGTGGTGGAAGGGCGTACCTTTCCCAGCACCTCGACACCCGAAAGCTGGTGATAGGTCGTCGTGTCTACCTGCGCATACAAAGCGGCAAACGGAAATAGCCAGGCACATAACAGGCCCGACAATCGTTTTACAAATATATTCTGCATACCTTTTCGATTCATCAGTTCCTTTACCCGAGGAACCGGATACCGAATAATGGCAGGTTTTCTGGCTTGTTCCCCCCTTTTCAATTGATAATTGATAATGGACAATTACCAACTAACGGCAGCCTTCCCGGTGTTCAAATTGTCAATTCTCAATTGAACCACCAGTGGCAACAAGATTTGCCGGGGTTTCAGAACTTACAGCTACGGGTACAGCTCCGGACTTTCACCGGATTCCCTTTTACTAACCGTCAGCGGAAGCAAATACGGTTACACCATAATCCGATTGCAAAGGTAGAAAAAACAGATGAGTAATCCTTTTTATTTAACAAAGTAAAACATTTCATCTGTTTTTCGCCAACAAAACGGCATATCATGCTTAGAATCTTCTATCTCTATGGTTTACAAAATAAGCTATTCCTACTATTTTGGTTCATTTCAGAACTCGATTGGTTCATTTTAGAAGAGGTTGAAATTAGTTGAATATTTAACTAAGTACAAAAAGACTCAAAAAGTAATATTTCCGGTTTTCGGAAATTCATAATTCGTAATATTGCAGCTGAAGATTTGAATAGGATTAAGGAAAAAAGAGATTGTATGGGAGAAATAAAAGGTTATATCTCACAGGTTATCGGTCCGGTCGTGGACATTCATTTCGATAATGGCAAGGAAGAAAAGATAACACTTCCCCGCATTCACGATGCAATGGAGATAACCCGCCCCAATGGAAAAATCCTGATTGTGGAAGTCCAACAGCATATTGGGGAAAACACGGTCCGTACCGTAGCGATGGATACGACAGACGGACTGAAGAGAGGAATGGAAGCCATTTCGCACGGTTCGCCCATCACGATGCCGGTCGGCGACCAGGTAAAAGGGCGTTTGATGAACGTAACGGGGAATCCCATTGACGGAATGACCGAACTCGACAAGAAAGGGGCTCTTCCGATCCATCGTGAACCGCCCAAGTTCGAAGACCTGACCACCAGCCGTGAAGTCTTATACACCGGTATCAAGGTGATCGACCTGCTCGAACCTTACTCCAAAGGAGGCAAGATCGGTCTGTTCGGGGGAGCTGGCGTAGGAAAGACGGTCCTGATCATGGAGTTGATCAACAACATCGCGAAGAAGAACAACGGATTCTCCGTCTTTGCTGGTGTGGGTGAACGTACACGCGAAGGAAACGATCTGCTGCGCGAGATGATCCAATCCGGAGTCATCCGCTACGGCGAAGAATTCAAGAAAAGCATGGAGGCAGGTCATTGGGATTTGTCCAAGATCGATTATGATGAACTGGCCAAGTCGCAGGCGACACTGGTCTTCGGCCAGATGAACGAACCGCCGGGAGCCCGCTCTTCGGTAGCCCTTTCAGGACTGACGATCGCCGAGTCTTTTCGTGACCTGGCGGCAGAGGGGGAAACAAAAGACATCCTTTTCTTTATCGACAATATCTTCCGGTTCACACAGGCCGGTTCGGAAGTATCCGCCCTGCTGGGACGTATGCCGTCCGCCGTCGGTTACCAGCCGACACTGGCCACCGAGATGGGAGCCATGCAGGAACGCATCACTTCCACTAAGAAAGGTTCCATCACTTCCGTCCAGGCAGTTTATGTGCCAGCAGACGACCTGACGGACCCGGCTCCGGCAACGACCTTTACGCATCTGGATGCCACCACGGTATTGAGCCGTAAGATCACCGAACTCGGTATCTATCCGGCCGTCGACCCGTTGGAATCCACTTCGCGCATCCTGGACCCGTTGATCGTGGGCAAAGAGCATTATGAAACGGCACAGCGTGTGAAACAAATCCTCCAACGCAACAAGGAACTGCAAGACATCATCTCGATCCTCGGCATGGAAGAACTTTCCGACGAAGACCGCCTGACCGTCAACCGCGCTCGCCGTGTACAGCGTTTCCTTTCACAGCCGTTCTCCGTGGCGGAACAATTCACCGGCGTGCCGGGCGTCATGGTCTCCATCGAAGATACGATCCGAGGATTCAAGATGATCATGGACGGAGAGACGGACGAGATCCCCGAACAGGCTTTCTTGAACGTAGGCACGATCGAGGACGTGATGGAAAAAGCAAAGCGATTGGCTGAACAAGCAAATTAAAAATGGATATGAGATTGGAAATTGTATCACCGGACGGCATTCTTTTCGAAGGCGAAGCAGAGCGTGTTTCCTTTCCGGGCACGGCCGGTTCATTTGATATCCTCCCCCATCATGCCCCGCTGATAGCCACCCTCCGACAGGGAACCATCCAATATGAACACGATGGCAAAAAAGGCGAACAGGCTATCAAGAGTGGATTCGTAGAGGTTAAGGATGATTACATATCTGTTTGCATCGAATAAATAAAAGTATACGACATGACTGGGTGGTTAAAATTAAAGCTGATGGGATTGATTACATTTATCAATGCAGCCATCGGTGTGACGTTAGGAGGATTATTATACACGATCTGGCCGGATCATTATTTCAAATGGTATCCTTCCATTCCGATCTTTTACTGGGTGATGGCAATTGTGATGACCTATATACTTGACCGGAAGAAAAGAAAAAACGGCGATGTGACGATTACCGCTTTCATGGTAGTCCGTTTCTGCAAGTTCACCCTTGCCGTTGTTTTCCTGTGGCTTTATGCCGCACTGGTCAGAGAAAATTTGAGAATGTTCGGCTTCACCCTGATGCTTTTCTATTTTATCTATTTGGGATTGGAAACGTATACGGTTTATCTGTTCGAGAAGAAAAGAATGAAAAGAGAGAAAAAGGAAAATGATGAACAATATCAAAAATAACAGGTTGATATGGATAGTATTGCTGATGTGGCTCTGTTTTCTGGCCCCGGCTCATGCTGATTCCAAAGAGGAAGGCATCGATGTTCAGGATATTGTCTTTTCCCATATCCAAGACGCTTACACCTGGCATATTACTGAATGGAACGGAAAGGAGATCGCCATCTCTCTGCCGATATTGGTCAAAAGTGAAGAGCGTGGATGGGACATGTTCCTCTCCCACCATTTACATCACGGCCAAGCGCATCACAACTATTATATCGCTACAGAAGGCGAACACGCCGGCAAGGTGGTGGAAAAGAACAGCCGCGGAGAAGAGGTGCGTCCGGTCGACTTGTCGCTGACCAAGAATGTTTGCGGCCTGTTCCTGAGTTGCGGCATCCTGCTGTTCGTAGTTCTACGGACCGCCCATTGGTACAAGAGACATCCGAACCAGGTTCCGAGCGGGTTTACCGGCCTGATGGAAATGATTATTTCCTACATACAGGACGGCGTCATCAAGGAGTCGATCGGCAAAGAAGAGTACAGGCCGTTTTCCTCTTATCTGCTGACGGTCTTCTTCTTTATCCTGATCAACAATCTGATCGGAATCATCCCGGTCTTTCCGGGAGGGGCCAACATCACCGGCAACATTGCGGTCACGGCCGTCTTGGCGGGATGTACGTTTATCGCTGTCAACCTGTTTGCGACAAAGGAATATTGGAAAGAGATATTTTGGCCCAAAGCGCCGATCTACCTGAAACTGCCGTTACCGATCATGCCCTTTGTCGAGTTTTTCGGCGTATGCACCAAGCCGTTTGCCTTGATGATCCGTCTGTTTGCCAATATCATGGCAGGACATACGATCATCCTCGCCCTCACCTGCCTGATCTTTATCACGGTATCGATGGGGTTGTTGGTGAATTTCGGAATGACGATCGTTTCGGTGCTGTTCTGCGCGTTCATGAACTGTCTGGAATTGCTGGTGGCTTGTCTGCAAGCATATATATTCACATTATTGTCAGCCAATTATATAGGTTTGGCTAAGGTTAAAGATTAAATATATTAGGTTACTAATTTAAAGTTTAAAGCACAATGTTATCGACTATTTTATTACAAGCAGCTGCCGGAATGGGCATAGCGAAGATGGGAGCAACAATCGGAGCGGGATTTGCCGCTATCGGTGCAGGTATAGGTATTGGGAAGATCGGGGCGAATGCCATGGACGCTATTGCCCGCCAACCCGAGCAGACCGGGAATATTCGTACGAATATGATCGTGATCGCTGCTTTGATTGAAGGTGTCGCTTTGCTTGCTATCATTGTATGTTTGTTGGCTTTGTTTATATAATCGTTTATGGGACTCTTTAAACCGGAGATCGGGTTCGTATTCTGGATGCTGGTGGTCTTTCTGATCATTCTGGCTATCCTGGCTAAATATGCCTGGCCCGTGATTATCCGAAGTATAGAACAAAGAGCGGATTTTATCGATAGTGGGGTGAAATTTACCCGCGAGGCAAAACAACGGCTGGACGAAGTGGAAACAAAAGTGGAAGAGATGCTGGCCGAAGCCCATAGAAAACAATTGGCTGCTTTACAGGAAACCGAACGGATGAAACGGGAGATGATCGAGAACGCAAAAAAAGAAGCTGCCGATGAAGACCGGAAGATGATGGAAGAGGCAAAAGCTTCTATGGAACAGGCTAAACGGGAGGCCGAAAAACAAATGAGGCGACAGGTGAGCCGTTTGTCACTCGAGATCGCGGAGAAAGTATTGAGAAAAGATTTGTCGAAAGATACTGCTCAGGTAGAATTGGTGGATCGAATGTTGGATGAGCTGGAATCAGCTCAGAAACTGTAATGATATGGATGAAGGTTTAATAGCACGGAGATACGCTTTGGCTATGCTGAAAGTAGCACAGAAATATAATGCTGCGGAAGAGGTATATCAAAAAATGAAGACCTTCGAACAAAATTATATTTCCCATCCCGATTTACATAAGGCATTACTGAATCCGATATTGTCTCCCCGGGATAAAGAACAATTGTTGACGATCGCTATCGGGATCGAACCCGGAACGTTGTATCTGCGGGGAATCCGTTTGCTGATAAAAAATCACCGCGAGATGTATATCCGCTCTATTTGTCTGATGTACCAGAAGTTATACCGGAAGGTGTACCAGATCGGACGAATAAAGATTATCACGGCGGTTGCTTTGAAGCAGGAGACGCTGGACCGGATAAAAAAACTGGTGACGGACCGGACTTCCAGACAGATCGAATTTGTCGAAAAGGTAGATCCGGCTATTATCGGGGGCTTTGTACTCCGGGTAAATTCCATGCAGCTCGATTATTCAGTAGGCGGAGAGTTGAAAAAAATCGCAAAGCAATTGAAATAGGAGAGGATAAGTATAAATGATTAGATTATGATAAAACCAAGTGAAACATCAGATATTCTTCAGCAACAACTGGATAACGTTGATTTGAAAGCTGAATTTGAAGAAATTGGAACCGTATTGGAGGTGGGAGATGGCGTAGCCAATGTATTCGGGCTGGATAATGTAACTTCCGGCGAACTGATCGAATTTGAAAATGGGGTAAGGGGAGTTGCCATGAACCTCGAAGAAGATCAGGTGGGAGTCGTGCTTTTGAATTTGGGAGATCGTGTGAAAGAGAATTTTACGGCTAAACGCACCGGGCATATTGCTTCTATTCATGTGGGAGAAGGATTGTTGGGACGGGTAATCGATACACTGGGAGAACCCATCGACGGGGCAGGGCCGATTACCGGCGATCTGTTGGAGCTGCCTTTGGAAAGAAAGGCTCCCGGGGTAATTTATCGGCAGCCTGTTAAAGAACCTTTGCAGACAGGGATTAAAGCGGTGGATTCGATGGTACCTATCGGAAGGGGACAACGGGAACTGATTATCGGTGACCGGCAAACCGGAAAAACGGCTATCGCTATCGATACCATATTGAATCAACGTGAAAATTACCGGCAGGGTAAACCGGTTTATTGTATTTATGTCGCTGTCGGTCAGAAAGCTTCTTCTGTGGCAGCCTTGGTC
>OGPZ01002580.1_pt1 | contig 10815 bp, 10 predicted proteins | sample 1553111 | NCBI WGS metagenome assembly OGPZ01 (sample SAMEA2579968, study PRJEB22360) | human gut metagenome
AAATACACATCAGGCGTCAGCTTTTATGTTAATAACAACAACGATAACCTTATAGGTTCATCAGGTACAATTTCATCAAGTGACCTTGATGCATCCGAAAAACTTGTAAATACATATATGTTTGTTGTAAAAAGCCGCACCTTCCGTGACAAAATTGCAGACAAGCTTTCAAGCGAGGTAACATCATCACAGCTTAAAAGTATGATATCTTGCTCGCAGGTTGAATCAACACTTATCTTTCAGGTTAATGTTACAAGCACAAGCCCGCAACTTGCCTCAGATGTTGCAAACACAATTGCAGAGCTTGCGCCTGACGAAATTGTAAGGGTTCTTAAAGTCGGCGGGGTTGAAGTTGTCGACTATGCTTCAGTTCCTACCAGCCCGTCATCCCCTAACCTTGCAAAGAACATTTTAATAGGCTTTGCCGTAGCCTTTGCGCTTGCATTCATCATCTTCTTCACAAAAGAATTATTTGACACAAGAATTACACGCGAAACCGATTTAACAAAAGACTTTGATATTCCCGTACTCGGTACAGTTCCTCGACTTTTACCTGTTGAGGCCAAGAAAGAATCAATAAACGGTGCTACTATGGAGCAAATCGCAAAGCAAATTGATTCAGCAAAGAAAGGAGAGTAACTGCAATGGCATTAGTTAACAGAAATAAAAAGAAAAAAGAAAGCACTGTTCATTTTTCAAAAGAGGACCAAAGAAAAATTCTTTGTGCAGATTCCCCTTTCGTAGTTAAAGAAGCTTATAGTTCAATTCGTACCAACCTTCTCTTTTCGCAAAAAGGTGAAGATTGCCCTATATTCGTTGTTACAAGCCCTACTGCAAATAACGGTAAATCAATCAACAGCGTAAATATGGCTATTTCGTTTGCACAAATGGGCAAAAAAACACTTCTTATTGACGGAGATATGAGAAATCCGACTTTACACAGATTATTTTCAATTCCTGTTAAAAACGGACTTTCGGAAATTTTAGCCGGTCTTACAGACAGCATTACCGTATCTAAAACAGATGTTGAAAATCTTTCAATTCTTACTGCCGGTAAAATTCCGCCAAACCCTTCCGAACTTTTATCTAACGAAAGAACGGATAAGCTTTTGTCATTTGTAAAACAGCATTATGACTGTGTATTTATTGATACACCGCCTGTTAACCTTGTAACCGACCCTACTGCTTTTGCAACAAAAAGTACCGGCTACATTATGATTATCAAAGCAGGAATTACAGATACACCAAATACCAAAAAAGCTGTTGAAACATTAACATCGCTTGGTGCTAATATTGTAGGTTTTGTGTTAAACGATGTTGTTGAATCCGGCGCAATGAAATATTACAGCTACGGTAAATACAGAGGATATAGATACAAATCAAAATACGGTTATAATTACAACTACAATTACAAATACCGCTAAATAAAACAAGTCAGGACGATTTCAATGAATCAGCAAAAACGCTTTCAAAGCAATACAGAATTCATTATAAATTTAATATCGCTGTTTTTGGCACATACTTTATCAATCGCAATTTTCGGTGTGATTATCAAAAGAATTACACCGTATCCGAAAAACGATACGATTGAATACATATTTGTTTTGCTGATTAGTGCAATCATAGTATTTCTTTACTTTTCAGTTCGAATTAACTTTACCAAGCGTGACCGTACATTTGAACTCACTTCTACTTTAAAAAACTGCCTACTCACCTACGGGTTATTTGGTGCAATGCTGATTTTAACCAAAAATCCGATTATAGATTCGCGTTATTTATTTCTTTCTTCATTTATTTTTTATATTTTCTTTTCGCTTATAGGAAGATATGTATTTAAGCACTATATGATTAAAAAAATATCTAAAAGCAAGTTTGCAACACGAGTAGGCGTTATTTCCACATATGACAGAGCCTGTGAGTTCATTCCCAAGCTCAAAGAAGATTGGACTAACAATGTAACTGCGCTCGCGCTGATTGACGCTGATTTTAACGAATCCGGATTCGTACTGAAAGACGGAAAAAGTGTTTTTGAAATCAATGAAGTACCGGTAGTTGCAAATATTGAAAGCCTTATCGGCTGGATCAGAACAGCCAGCCTTGATGAAATTTACATCAATGTTGAATCAACCGATATGCTTCCTAACGCAAACGAACTTATTGAAGAACTTGAAGATATGGGAATTACGGTTAATATCAATATTCCTGCACTTGAAAAAATCGTTTCACAAAGTAAATACAATAATTTAAACTGTGTAGTTGAAAATGATTATCCTATTGCAAAATTTGCGCCTACCGTAATAAGCCCAGGCAAACTTGCATTTAAGCGTTTAGTGGATATTATCGGCGGAATTGTGGGTACAATCCTTTCTTTGCCGATAATTTTAATCGTTGCAATTCCGCTGAAACTTGAATCAAGCGGCCCGCTTATTTTTAAGCAGCAGCGTGTAGGTAAAAACGGGCGCATATTTAATATTTATAAACTTCGTTCAATGTATGAAGATGCGGAAGAAAGAAAAAAAGTTTTGCAAGAGCAAAACCAAATGGACGGACATATGTTCAAAATGGATAACGACCCGAGAATAACAAAGGTCGGCAAATTCATAAGAAAAACAAGCATTGATGAATTACCGCAATTTTGGAATGTGCTTAAAGGTGATATGAGTTTGGTTGGAACAAGGCCGCCTACCATAGATGAATTTGAAAAATACGAAAGTCACCATAAAAGAAGATTATCAATGAAACCGGGTATTACCGGCAAATGGCAGGTATCGGGCAGAAGCAATATTAAAAATTTTGAAGATGTTGTTAAACTTGACTGCGAATACATTGATGAGTGGTCGCCGATTCTTGATATTCAAATTTTGATTAAAACAGTCGGTGTTGTTTTAACACATAAAGGTGCAGAATAATAATACAGATAGGAACTTTTTATGAAAATCGCAATGTTTGGCCATAAAAGGATACCGTCACGCGAGGGCGGTGTTGAAATAGTAGTTGAAGAACTTGCAAAGCGCGAAGCCGCTTTAGGCAACGAAATTACTCTTTATAACCTACTTGGGCATCATGTCTCCGGCAGTAAATTTGACAGTCAGATAAAAAGCGATGATTTAAAAAACATAAAAATCAAAACTGTTTTCACTTTTGAAAACAGCAAATTAAATGCAATAGTATACAGCATATTATCGGCAATAAAAGTAAGTTTTTCAAATTGCGATGTAGTACATATTCATGCCGAAGGCCCGGCGTCTATGTCTTTTTTGCCAAAGCTATTTGGCAAAAAAGTTATAGTCACAATTCACGGGCTTGATTGGCAGAGGTCAAAGTGGGGCAGTTTTGCAACCAAATTTTTAAAGTATGGTGAAAAAAACGCCGTTAAATATGCTGATGAAATAATTGTTTTATCAAAAAATACACAAAAATATTTCAGCGATACTTACGGCAGAAAAACCGTCTACATACCAAACGCAGTTAATAAGCCGGAAATTAAAAAAGCAGAAAAAATAAAAGAGCTTTATAATTTAGATAAAAACAGCTACATACTTTTTCTCGGCAGAATTGTTCCCGAAAAGCAAGTGAGTCTTTTAGTTGAAGCTTACAATCACATTGATACAAATAAAAAGCTTGTAATCGCAGGCGGAGCAAGCCACACAAGTGAATATTTCAGCCAAGTCAAAGCTTTAGCAAAAGATAACAAAAATGTAATTTTTACAGACTTTGTTCAAGGTCAGGTGCTTGAAGAACTGTATTCAAATGCATATGTTTATGTACTGCCAAGCGACCTTGAGGGAATGCCTTTAAGCCTGCTTGAAGCTATGAGCTACTCAAACTGTTGCTTAACTTCAGACATTGCAGAGTGTACTCAAGTATGCGAGCAAAACGCAGTTTATTTTGAAAAAGGCAATCTTGACGACTTAATAAACAAACTTTTATATCTTTTGAAAAATGATAATGAAGTTCAAAAATACAAAAGCATTTCAGCAGAATTTATCTGCAAAAAATATAATTGGGATGATGTTGTAAAAAAGACATTATCGCTTTACCAAAAATAGTCGGAGTAATTATGAAAATACTGATGGTTAACAAATTTCTCTACCCTAACGGTGGGTCGGAAACATATATGTTCAAGCTTGGTGCTTACCTCAAATCAATAGGCCACGAGGTTGAATATTTCGGTATGGAACATGAGGGAAGATGTGTTTCAAACAGCCTCGGCCTTTATACCGAAACTATGGATTTTCATAATTCAAGTGCTTTAAAAAAAATCAAACTTTCACTGAAAACAATTTATTCAAAAGAAGCGAAAGATAAAATGCTTGCAGTTCTTGAAAATTTCAAGCCGGATGTCGTTCATCTTAACAATTTCAATTTTCAACTCACCCCAAGCATTATTTATGCAGTGAAAGAAAAAGGCATTGCACTTGTTGAAACTGTACACGACTGCCAAATCGCCTGTCCAAATCACAGAATGTATATTGAGCATAAAAGTGAAAATTGTGATGCTTGTTTAGGCGGGAATTATTTTAATTGCGCAAAAAACAAATGCGTTCATAACTCTGCTGTTCAAAGCCTTTTAGCAGCGGCAGAATCCTATATTTATCATAAAAAGAATACATACAATTTAGTTGACAGATACATTTGTCCAAGCAATTATATGAAAGAAACAATTGCAAAAGGCGGAATTGAAGAAAGCAGATTAACTGTACTTCATAATTTCATTGAAAAAAATAATAAAGATTACACCTTACAAACCAATGAAAAATATGTATTGTACTTTGGCAGAATCAGTATTGAAAAAGGAATTAAAACCCTTGTAGATGTAATTAAGGAATTACCGCATATTAAATTTGTTTTTGTAGGTGACGGTCCTCTTGAAGATTATTGCAAATCAATAGAAAATTTGGAACTTGCAGGAAGAAAAAGCGGTAATGAATTAAAGCAATACATTGCAAATGCGGCATTTTCTGTTTGCCCGTCTGAATGGTATGAAAATTGCCCTATGACTATAATCGAATCTCTTTCGCTGGCAACTCCCGTAATCGGTTCTGATTTAGGAGGAATTCCAGAATTGATAAGCAACAATTATACAGGTTTAATATTTAAGCACAATGATAAAGAAGATTTAAAAAAGAAAATCTCTTATCTTTGGGAAAATGATGAAATAATAAGCAAAATGAGTAAAAACGCAATCAATTCAAGCGATAACACAATTGAAAAATACACCGAAAAACTTTTGAAGATATATGGAGAATGCGTAAAACATAATGGTTAAGTTAGTATCAAAAATCATAAGTAAAATTAAACATCGTGAATATATAATTGATGAAAATATCACTGATAACGATTTATTTTCAATTGTATTCACAAGATTTTTTATGCTCATTCGCGGTTTTTTTGCAACAATAGGATTTAAAAAAAGAGGTAAAATTTCATTAATCGGAAAAAAAGTGTAGATTAAATCAAAAAGTCATATCGAGTGCGGGTCCGGTTTAACAATAAATGATAATTGCACAATAAATGCACTTTGCAAGGGCGGAATAAAAATAGGAAATAACTTTTCGCTCGGTCAAAACAGTATTATTGAATGTACCGGTGTTATCAGGGAACTCGGTGAAAGCCTTGTTATCGGCGACAATGTAGGTATTTCAGCAAATGCTTTTATTTCAGTCAGAGGTAAAGTTAAAATCGGCGATTCAACAATTTTCGGCCCCGGTGTAAGTCTGTTTTCCGAAAACCATATTTTTGAAGATAAAAGCATACCTGTATATTTGCAAGGTGCAACACGCAAAGGTATTGAAATTGGAAAAGACTGCTGGATAGGTGCAAATGCGACCATACTTGACGGTGTTAAAATCGGTGACGGATGTATAGTGGCAGCCGGTGCAGTAGTAAACCGCGATGTACCAAGCTATACAATAGTCGGCGGAGTACCCGCTAAAACAATAAAAAACAGATGATGGGATAATCATTATGAAAAAACTTAACGGAACAGTAATAGTTACATATCGTTGCAATGCAAGGTGCAATATGTGCAACAGATATAAAAAGCCCTCAAAACCTGAAGAAGAATTAACAATTGAAACAATAAAAAAATTACCGCCTATGTATTTCACCAACATTACAGGCGGCGAACCGTTTATTAGGGAAGATTTGGCTGATATAGTGCGCGAACTTTACAAAAAGAGTGACCGTATCGTTATTTCCACAAACGGATTTTTTACTGACAGAATCATTAAACTATGCGAGGAATTTCCGAAAGTCGGTATTCGCATTTCAATTGAAGGTTTAGAAGATACAAACAACAAAATACGCGGACTTGACGACGGATTTAACAAGGGATATACAACACTAAAAAAACTTGTGGAAATGAAACATCCCGATGTTGGCTTTGGTATGACTGTTCAAGATGCAAATGCAAAAGATTTAGTTGAGCTTTATAGACTTTCAAATGAAATGAATATGGAGTTTGCAACAGCGTCTTTGCATAATTCATTTTATTTTGTAGAAGCAAAAAATATTATAAAAGACAGACCAATGGTTGCCAAGGAATTTGAAAGCCTTATTAACGAGCTTTTAAAATCAAATTCGCCTAAAAAGTGGTTTAGAGCATACTTTAACCACGGTTTGATAAACTACATATACGGTCAAAAAAGATTACTCCCGTGCGATATGGCATTTGATACATTTTTTATTGACCCATACGGTGATGTTATGCCTTGTAACGGAACAAAAGAAAAAGAAGTTATGGGCAATCTTAACGAAACAAATTGGGATACTCTTTGGAGCAGTGAGCAGGCAGATAAAGTAAGGCAGAAAGTAAGACACTGTGACAGGCAATGCTGGATGATTGGCTCTGTATCCCCTGCTATGCATAAATATATTTGGGTGCCTGCAACCTGGGTTATTAAGCACAAATTCTTAATGTACTTTAAAGACAACAAATATTCAATGTATGAAAATAAAATTTGCCGCGATTACCGTGACGGAAAAGTAACTAAAGAGGAACTTGATAAGCTTTCAACATGTGACTTGAACGCAGTCGTCAATGACGGTCTCTCCGAATCATCAAGAAAACAGCTTGAAAATAAGTCAGGCGAAGAAATTGTAAACGAGGATATAAACAAGCAGTTTGCTGTTAAATAAGTGAAATGAAAAAAAGTATTAAGCTAAATTACATATTTAACGCAGGGTATCAGATATTTACTATAATTGTCCCTTTGATTACAGCGCCGTACATTTCAAGAGCTCTCGGTGCTGACGGAGTAGGTACTTACAGCTATACCTTTGCAATAGTAAGCTATTTTACATTGGCTTCCACTTTAGGTGCCGGAGCTTTCGGGAACAGACAAATTGCAATCTTGCAGGATAATCCTATCGAGAGAAGCATCGAGTTTTGGAATGTTTTTATATTCCGTTCATCCTCTACCCTGATTGTAACAGCATTTTATTTACTTTATGTCATCTTTATAGCACAGGACAAACAAATTGCTCTTTTGCAATCACTTTATTTATTAGCCGTTTTAATTGACACAAGCTGGTTTTTACAAGGAATGGAGCTTTTTAAAACTATATCCATTCGAAACTTTATCTTTAAAATCATAAATGTAATCTGTATTTTTGCATTTGTAAAGTCAAGAGAAGACTTGCCGATTTACATACTTTGCTTAGCCGGAATTACCGTTATAAGCAATCTCGCAGTTCTTCCGTACACAGCAAAACATATTGTAAAAGTACCGATAAAAAAGCTAAAGCCCTTAAAAAACACTAAGCAAATTTTACAGCTTTTCTTTCCGACAATCGCCTGCAATCTTTATGCAATTATCGACAAATCAATGATTGGTTGGTTTTCAACAAGTGTTGAAAACGGTTATTATGAACAAGCTGATAAAATTATAAATATGAGCCTAATGCTGATAATTGCGCTCAGCGGAGTAATGCTTCCGAGAATTGCCAACGAGGTTTCAAAAGGCAACAACGACAGTGTGAAAATGCATATGGAAAAATCCTGCCATTTAGTATGGATTTTAGGCTTTCCGTTTACATTTGGTCTTATTGCCATTTCAGACTTTTTCGTGCCAATATTTTTCGGAGAAGGCTACGACAAAGTAAAAATCCTTTTACCCGTTATGAGTTGCTTGTTTATTTTAAAGGGCTTAAATAATACAATAGGCTACCAATACTTGATAGCAACAGGCAAGCAAAATATATACAATCGCATTATCTTAATCGGCGGTGCTGTAAACATCACTGCTAATCTTCTGCTTATACCTAAATTGTACTCAATGGGCGCCACAATAGGTTCAATAATAAGTGAGGCAATTATTTGCATTTTATTGATGTCATATGTTTCAAATAAAAAGCTTCTTGAAATAAAGCCGATTTTTGCTTCTTCTGTAAAATGCTTTGCTTCATCGTTAGTAATGTTTGCGATGCTCCTTTTAATTAAACATTTTTATGCGGATAAAATTGCAAATCTTTTCTACTTAATAGTGACAATTATTATTGCCGCCATTATTTATGCAGTCGGTTTGTTAGAACTTAAAGATGTTTTGGTTGCAGATGTACTTAATTCATTTCTTGATAAATTTAGATTAAAAAAATCGAATAAGTAGTCGAGGGAAATATGAAAATTTTAATTGTTAATCCCATAATCTACACAAGCGAAACAAGGGATATTAAAAAAGTTAATACTATCAAGGACACGATGATTTATGATTTAAGCTTGGGCTTTATGCAAAAGGGCATAGATGTTACATTGATAGCATGCAGTGACTACAAGCCGCTGCAAAAAGAAAGCTATCCTTTTAATGTAGTTTGGCTTGATGCAAAAATAAAAAAACTTTTTCCGTCGAATACTATACCCTACTGCCCCGACATAAAAAGATACATAAAAAACAATAAATTTGATCTAATCATAACAAGCGAAGTTTTTTCTTTGAACTCCCTTATGCTCTCTGTAAGGAGCAAGAAAAATCTTATCGTTTGGCATGAGCTTGGTAAGCACAATAAGCTTATGCATCAACTTCCGTCTAAAATTTGGTACAATATCATTGCAAGATTGTTTTTCAGAAACACAAAAATCGTTGCAAGAAGCGTTCAGGCAAGAGCGTTTATATCGCAGTTTTGCAATAATGTCAGCGATACAGTAATCGACCACGGAGTTAACCTTGAAAAATTCAAATATGAAACTGAAAAAGAAAACTATTTTGCCGTTAGCTCTCAACTGATAAAGAGAAAAAGGATAGATAAAATCATTAAAGTTTTTTCTGAATATGTAAAAGAAGAGGACAGCACCTGCAAGCTGTACATTATGGGCGAAGGTGAAGAAAGAGAAAACCTTGAAGCACTCGCTGAAGAACTAAAAATAAGTAATAATGTAATTTTTACCGGAAAGCTTCCTCACAGTGAACTTGTAGGTATTCTCAGCAAAGCAAAAGCAATGCTTGTATATACTGAAAGCGACCTTAATATGGTATCAATAGTTGAGTCATTAGCAATGGCAACTCCTGTTGTAACTACTTGTGCGCCTTACAGTTGCCACTATATAAAGAAATACAAATTAGGAATTGCAGATGACGACTGGAACGCACGATCTCTGGTCAAAATATGTAATGATAACTCATATATTCAAAATTGTTTATCATACAGACCTACACTAAATACAGAATATAAGGTAGAACAATTTTTAAATGTTTATAAGCAGGTATGATTTATGAATTCAATTTGCTATGTCGTTCCTTACTTTGGAACACTTCCAAAAACAAGTTTTCGTTTATGGCTGAAAAGCTGTAAAGCAAACCCAACCGTAAACTGGATTATTTTTACAGATGATAAAACTGAATATGATTATCCTGACAATGTCAAAGTATACTACACAACTCTTGATGAAATCAGAGAAAGATTTCAATCATTTTATGATTTCCCCATTGTTCTTGACAGAGGCTGGAAGCTTTGTGATTACAAGATAGCTTACGGCGAAATTTTTGAAAAAGAGCTTAAGGGCTATGACTTTTGGGGTAACTGCGATATTGACCTGATGTGGGGAAATATAAGAAAATTTTACACAGATGAAATTCTTGAAAAATACGACAAAATAGGGTATCAGGCTCATTCTACTTTATATAAAAATACTCCTGAAGTAAATAAAAGATACAGGACTGTAATTGACGGACTTGACAACTATAAAATGGCTTTTTCCGAGTCTGAAGGTCACGCTTTTGACGAAGTTGGTATAGAAGAAATTTATAAAAAGCTTAATATTCCATACTACTCAAAAGTTGATTTTGCCCATCTTGCAAAATATGAAACAAAGTTTTATTTAGCGACTCTTCCGAAAGAAGAAGATTACAAAAACGACAGACAGGTTTTTACTTGGGAAAACGGCAAGCTTTTACGCCATTATCTACATAACGGTAAAATCATTGAAGAAGAATATATGTATATCCATTTTTGGTGCAGGCCTATGTCGTATAAGGTGAAGAATTTTTCGGATAATGCAAAATACTTAATTTACTCCGATGTTGTAACAGATAAGCCGTTTAAGCTTAATGAGAATCTAATTAAAAGAAAAGGCGTCAGCCACCCTGTTGCATTTTATGCTAAGAGTATTTGGCAAAACAGAAAAAAGCTTACATTAAAAAGAATTATTTTTAACATAAAAGGCTCACTGAATCGAGGTAATTAAATGAATATTGAATCCCTAAGGCGTGCATATATACAGTTTAAAATGCTTGCAGAAAGAAACGGATGGAAAAAAGCTGAATTTTTAAAGAAAAAAGGAATTTTTCATCATATAGGTGAGCATTGCTTTTATCAAAG
>OGPZ01002584.1_pt1 | contig 10809 bp, 5 predicted proteins | sample 1553111 | NCBI WGS metagenome assembly OGPZ01 (sample SAMEA2579968, study PRJEB22360) | human gut metagenome
TTCTACGCCACTTGAAATTGAACTTCCCGCCAACCCCGCCGTATACGAAACGTTGCGGCAGGCGCAGAATCTGCACGAGTCCGTCGGCCAGATCGGTCGGGTCGAGTCCCAAAGCCAGAATCACACCCGGCACGGCGATTGCGGCGACACGTAGGAATGTGGCCAACGCCAGATAGAGCGATCCTTGGGAGATGACGATGATGCCGCCCAGATTGGCCAGCACCGTGCCGGATGTCTTGCCGTACAACGCCACGGAAACGAAGCTGCCTGTGGCCGCTATCCATACCGGCCATGTCTTGCGCAAGACCGTCCAGGGAGCCACTCCGCCGATCCATAACAATAGCATTTCCAAACCAAACGCCACGGATGCCGAAACGACATCGAGGGTGAAGAACATCGGAATGCACAGGATCAACGCACCGATGAAACGGCTTACCGGGTTGATTTTCGCCACGAACCATGACGGTGACGCCGGCTTCGTTTCGTTACGACGTTCCTTGTGTGGCACCACGGTAATGGTTTCGAGCTTTTCATTGCCGTCGCGCCCACTGTTTTTGTTGGTTTCGAGCATGTCACTCCCCCTCTCTGACCAAAATACGGCGTGCGCCCAGCGCTTCGATGAGCGGCTCATCGTGCGTAATCATGATGACCGCGCAACCTTGGTCGCGCGCACCGGCGATCAATTGGACCATGCTGGTCCACGTGGTGAAATCCTGTCCGAATGTCGGCTCGTCCATGACCAGCACTTTTGGCGCGGCAGCCAGCATGGACGCCACGGACAGTCTTCTTTTCTCACCGCCCGATAGGGTGAATGGATTCGCTTTGGCGAAGCGGGAAAGATTCAGGCGTTCCAACAGCCTGTCGGCGATGGAATACGCCTCCTCGTCGGTTTTGCCCATGGATTTGGGGCCGATGGCCACCTCGTCTCGCACGGTGGATGCGGCGAACTGGTGTTCCGGCTCTTGGAACACCATGCCGATACGTCCCAGCAAGTCGCGGCTTTTCCATGTGATCACATTGTTTTCGCGATGGGGAGGTACCAGATCGTCCGCCATGCATACACGTCCTGCCATCGGTTTGAGCAGTCCTGCGAGAGTGAGTCCAAGTGTGGATTTGCCCACGCCGTTTCTGCCGGTCAACGCGGTCACCTCACCGGAATGGAATTCGAGGTCGATATGCTCGCCGAGCGGGAAATCATAGCCGAAGCTCAGATCCCGCGTGTAAAGCACGACATCCTGCGGTTGCCGGATTTGTTCCGGTTTGGGCGCGTGGCTTTCGATGGTGCGGCCCGGCACCCACGCACCGCCGTCGGCAAGCACCTGACCCATGTGGCCGAACACTTCGTCTGGAGTGCCGTCGGCGATTACGCCGCCGACGTTCGAATCGGCTTCGGGTTTGCCCAGCACGATGACGCGGTCGACCAGGTCGAGCCACACGTCGATATGATGTTCCACCACAACCAGCGTCTCATGGGTTTGTTCGAGGACGTGGCGGACAGCGTCGTGCACTTCCTTGACACCGTCCGGGTCAAGGTTGGCGGTCGGTTCGTCAAGCAGCAGCAGGCCAGGGTGCATGGCCAGCACGCCCGCCAAGGCGAGGCGCTGACGTTGCCCGCCGGAAAGTCCTCGTGTGGAGCGGTCGAACGCCATGTAGTCGAGCCCGACGATGTCAAGGGCGGCTCGTGCCCGGTTCCAGATTTCATCTTTCGGCAGGTTCAGGTTCTCGCAGCCGAATGCGGTGTCGTCTCCGGCACGTTCGAGAATCGTCTGCGAGTCCGGGTCCTGAAGCACCAGCCCGCAACGTCCGCGCGCTTGTCTGGCGTCGACGCCGTCGATGAGCAGCTCGCCTTCCTGCTCGCCTTCGTCATCTCCACCGAGCACGCCAGCCAAACCGGACATCAGGGTTGATTTGCCTGCGCCGGAAGCGCCAAGCAACAGTACCCGCTCCCCCGGTTTGATGTCGAAGTCGACGTGTCGTAGCGCGAAATCCTTACGTGAGGCGTGTCTCCATCCCCAATCATGTGCGGTCACGCCGGCCGCTGTTGTGTTCTGAACGTCAGTGGTCATTCGTCGTTCTTTCTTCTGATTGTCATGCTGTTGTTTCGTATGCCGTTGTCATGCGATGCGCCATCACAAGAAAATCCCGCACCACCTTGATGTGATGCGGGATTTGCTTGCATCGGACAATCAGACCAGTTCCTGCGTACGACCGGATTCGAAGCGGTCGAGCACGCCGGTCTTGGCGATGGCCACCTGCAGGAGGTACATCACCGCGCCGGCGAGCACCGCGCCGGAAATGGCGGAGGCGATCAGGTAGATGCTGACGCGTAGCGCGCTCCAAGCCGGATTGGTAAGCCAGTAGTACAGGCCGCAGCCGACGCCTGCAAGTGCGCCGGAGATCGTGGTGGACAGCAGGTCCCACTTCTTATAGGCGAAGATGGCAAGACCGATTTCGGCGCCGAGGCCCTGCACGATGCCGACGATCAGCGAGCCGCCGACGCCCCACTGGTTGCCCATGGTGAGTTCGAGCGCGGCCGCGAGGGTTTCCGCGAACAGTGCGGCTCCAGGCTTGCGCACGATGATGGCGGCCAGAGGGCCTGCGAACAGCCAGAAAGCGTTAAGCAGGCCTTCGAAGCCTGGAGTCACCGCCTCGAAGAGGGCCAGCGGCGCGGTGCAGACGATGTCCCAGCCCCAGAAGATCACGCCGGATGCGACGGCGATGATGGCTGCGACGACGATATCGACCACGCGCCACTTGTTGTTGTGTTTGCGAACTGCGGAAGACTGGTTTTCTTCAGTCATGGGATATGTGCCTTTCTCTTTTCGTCAAGGCACGGGAAATAGAGAGACGTCCGTGCGCCGGCATTACCCGGTATACGTTCATACGGTTGAAGCGGTTGCTTCCTCTCAGCCATTCGGCCCCCGTGTCTGCGCCTGATATTACACAGGACCCACGATTTACGTCGGTCTTGTCTCATAACGGATTCCGTATTCCGTGGCTGAGTCACATTCCGATGTGTTGTTTTGGAGGAACGCTCCAACCGTATGGTGATTTTATTGAGGCAGTCTCATCAGCGATTCGGCAAGATTCTTGAATGTTTCTCCGATACCGTCCGACCGCAACGCGCCCTCTTTGGTTAGGACTGCGGGCCGGCCTGCTTCGCCGGTTTCGCGCAGTTCAGGCTCCAATGGGAGTTGTGCGAGCAGTGGCACTTCATAGCCGAGGCTGTGGGTCAGCTGTTCGGATACGCGTGCGCCGCCACCTTCGCCGAAGATACGTAGCTTCTCGCCTTTGTGCTCGTAGTAGCTCATGTTCTCCACGACGCCGCGAACTTTCATCGGCACCTGCAATGCCACCAGGCCGGATCGTACCGCGATGTCGGAGGCGGATGGCTGCGGTGTGGTGACCACCACCAGTTCGGCGTTCGGCAGTGCCTGTGCCACGGAAATCGCCATGTCGCCGGTGCCGGGCGCCAGGTCGAGCAGCAATACGTCCGGCTCGCCCCACCATACGTCGGATAGGAATTGTTCCAAGGAGCGTTGCAGTCTTGGACCACGCCATAGGATGGCTCTGTCCGCGCCGGCGAACATGCCGATGGAGATCAGTTTCACACCCCATGCGGTGACGGGCATGAGCATGCCGTTGAGGTTCGTGGGCTGTGATTGCACGCCGAATAGCCTAGGCAGCGAGAAACCGTAGATGTCGGCGTCGATGGCGGCGGTATCGTAGCCGAGCGCCGCGAATGTGGCTGCCAGATTGGCGGTGACAGACGATTTGCCCACGCCGCCTTTGCCGGAGGCGATGGCGAAGATGCGGGTTTTGATGCCGGGTTTGTTGAACGGGTTCTGTTTACGTTCCGCTTTGAGGCCGGCCACCAGCTGGGTGAGTTTGTCTTGGCTCATGGAGCCGACTTCGATGCTGGGAATCAACGTGGCATCAGGATAGGAGGCGACCGCGCCGTTGATCTGGTTGGTGATGGTCTGCGACAGCGGACAGCCTTCCACGGTCAGTTCGACCCGCACCCGTACGTCGTACGTGTTGGTTTCGCCTGCCACTGGCGTGGCGTCAATGGCTGCGATCATGCCCAAGTCGGTGACGGACCTGCCCAGTTCGGGGTCAATCACTTTGCTTAGCCGTTCGTAGATGCGCGCTTCGATGGTGCGCTCGTCGCTCATGCTTCCTCCTTATGCCGCGTACCACAGTAGCGGTTCGCGGCACGGCTTGCCAGATGTGTGGCGATTATTCAACTGTTCCTGTGTCGAGCAGCTGTTTGAATTGGTCTTCGTTGAGCATGGGGATGCCCAGTTCCTCGGCTTTTGCGGCTTTTGAGCCGGCATTCTCGCCTACGACGACCCAATCGGTTTTCTTGCTGACGGATCCTGCGGCTTTGCCTCCGCGCAGAACGATGGCCTCTTTGGCGGAATCGCGGGAGAATCCTTCCAACGAGCCGGTGACCACGACCGTTTTGCCTGCCAATGTTTGCGGCAGTCCGCTGGCTTGGGCTTGTCCGACTCCTACGCCGGCTGCCTTCCATGCGTCAAGCACGGCACCGCGCCAATTGCCCGGCTCACGGGCCGCGGTGAACCATGTGACTACGGATTCCGCAATTTCCGGACCAATACCGTCGATTTGGGACAATTCGTCCACGCTGGCATGTTCGATGGCATCCAACGTACCGAACGCGCTGGCGATGGTGCGTGCGGTGGGCGGTCCGAGCCTGCGGATGGACAGGGCCACCAGAACGCGCCACAGGTCGGCATGGCGGGCTTTGTCCATTTCGTCGAGCATCTTGCGGGTGTTTTCCGCCGGACGAATGTACACCGGCTGCACGCTGGACGCGCCTCCACGGGATACCTTGATTTCCTCGCGGATGACCACGGCGTCATCCGGCACCACGTATTGCGGATATTCCGCGGTCTCGTCGATGTCGGCATCCTTGCGTTTACGGGCGGCGGTAGGCGCGGTCCAGAATGCGGGCACCTGATGCCATAATCCGGATCCGCCCACGCGTTTGCGCACTTTCTTGATCTTGCCGTTTGACCCGACGGTCTCGTGGATTTCGATGATTGGGGCCTCGCGCCAGACGCGCACATCCTTGAGGTCTGCGGACGTCAACGAGAACAGCCCGGCCTCGCTGGACAGCACAGGTGTCTGCATGGGCGGCAGTTCCAGTCCCGCCACCGTCTCGTACGGTTCAGGCTCCTCACCGGGTTTCACCACGATTTCGGTGATGTTCGGCGCATACGTGTCGATGGAATCGGGCCTGTCCTCTTCGGGATTCGTCAGCGCAATGGCTGATTGGTCGCCCAGATGTTCGATATCGAACGCCTTGCGGGACGCCAGATTGATGATCCGCTCGGTCAGCTGCGCCGGGCAGGATTCCACGTTCGGGCAGCGTATATCTTTGTCTCCCTCTTTGGCGGGAGCGAGTTCCGCGCCGCAACTCGGGCAACGCGTGGGCATCACGAACCGGCGGAGCTGGCCCTCACGTCCCTTGCGCCGCTCCAGCACCGGACCAACGAGCTCGGGAATCACGTCTCCCGCCTTGCGCACCACCACGGTGTCGCCGATGAGCACGCCTTTGCGTTCCACTTCAAAGGGGTTGTGCAGCGTGGTACGGGATACTGTGGAACCGGCCACGTACACGGGTTTCAACACCGCCACCGGAGTCACACGTCCGGTGCGCCCCACCTGCACAGTGATGTCAAGCAGCTCGGTATTGACTTCTTCCGGTGGATATTTGTAGGCGATGGCCCAGCGCGGCGCCCGCGATGTGGCGCCAAGGGAACGCTGCAATCCCAAATCGTCGACCTTCACGACGATGCCGTCAAGCGCGTGTTCGATGTCGCCTCGGTGTTCGCCGTAATAGTCGATCATGTCGAGGATTTCCTTGAACGACGTGACCTCACGGTTGTGCGGAGAGACGGGCACACCCCATTTCTTATACAATTCGTAGGCTTCGGATTGGTCGTTGACCACATCATGGCCGTTGCCGGCGTGCCCCGCACCCCAACGCAGCGATCCGATGCCGTGCGCGTAGAAGCTCAGGCGACGGGTTGCGGTGATACGCGGATCCTTCTGTCTCAGGCTACCTGCGGCCGCGTTGCGGGGATTGGCGAATGGCGCGCGACCGGCGTCCTCGTTCTCGGCGTTCAGCTTGTTGAAATCGTCCCATCGCATGAACACTTCGCCGCGGATCTCCACGAATTCGGGAACGTCTTCCTCCGGTCCGGCAAGGTTCTGCGGAATGGTGGAGATGGTGCGCACGTTGAGAGTGATGTCCTCGCCGGTCACGCCATCGCCTCTGGTCAGCCCCTGTTCAAGCACGCCGTTGCGGTAGATGAGGTTCAGCGCAAGACCGTCGATTTTCACCTCGCAGGTCATGGGCAGTGGTTTCGATTCGGGCCAATCCAATCCCCTGAGCACGCCGTCGTACCATTCGCGCAGCTCCTCGATGGAGAACACGTCATCGAGGCTCATCATGCGCGATGGATGACGTACGGAAGCGAAGTCGTTGGAGAACGTGCCGCCCACGCGATGGGTCGGTGACTGCGGTGAGTCAAGTGATGGGAACTGCGCCTCAAGCGATTGCAGGCAGCGCAATCTTGCGTCATATGCCGCGTCGGATGAGACGGGGGCATCGTCGATATAGTATGCGATCTGGTCTGATTCCACCCATGCGGCCACGCGCGCCCACAGCCTGGCCGCGGCTTCGGCGCTCATCGAAGCCACATCAACCTTGTCGAGGCGCATGGCGTCGGCATCGGTCGGCTGCAACGCGGCAATCCAACGTTCGCTGCCCGGAGTCAGCGAAGCCAGCCCCTCATCGGCCACGACGGCCGCGGAACTACCGTCGCTCTCCGGCGCGTCGAAATCCCATGCCAACTGTTCGGAATCATCACGATTCGTCATTGTCACCGCTTTCCCATCATTTCCGCCATGCCGCGCGGATGTCCACGCCAGCACCGATTATCGCACAAATGTTCGACCGTTTTGTTAGTTGTTCAGAGAGCGCAGGAACTGCACCTGCACCACGTCGGCACCGTCATGGTCTTCGTAATCCATGCGCATCGCGGCCACCGACAGGGTGCGTGCGGGCACGAACATGCCTTTGTCCACGCAGACGCGGGCCGCTTGGTGCATCAGGGGCGCGACCGGCGTGTTCGGCCATACCGGCAGTCCGGCGTCGGCGAGCACGTGGATGGCTTCCTGCACGTTGGTCGGCACCGGAATGCACTGCGATTGCGCTCTTCCGATCAGTTCCTGCAGTTCGCTTTCGAGCATGGCGATACGTCCGGGGGCGATCTCCTCGCTCATGATGTATGAGGCGGCGGCAAGGTCGAAGTGGTCGCACATCCATTCCGCATAGGCGAGGCGATAGTAGGCGAATGAGGCGTCTTCCCGGTCAAGCGCGACGTTCAGCGCGTTGAGGCATGCCGCACGTGCCGGATCCCAGTCCTCGGCACGCCCCAGCTGCACGGCGAGCTTGAGGTGCGACAGCGGGTATGCGGGGGCGTAACGCACCATGGCGTTCAGATGCGGCAGCGCGGCATCGACGCCTTTGACTTGGGCGAGCAGGTCGGCAAGCTCCATATGCATGTAGAACAGGTTGTCGGGAATGAGCACCGTTCTTTCGCCTTCGGTGGCGAACATGCGGTTGTAGATGACGCGTTCCGCATATGAATTGAAGTACCGCGGCACGCCCGGATTTTCAGCGAAGATCCGGTCCATGCGTTCGAGTGTGGACTGGGCGGATTCGATGGCCCGCTCGACGTCTCCGGAGAACAGCATGTCTCGTGCCTTCAGACGTTCGTCATCGAGGGATTGTGCCAGTTCGAATGAGAAGTCGGGCGTGTCTTCGCCGTCGATCAGCGCGCTGGTGACCTGCGGTGCCAATTCGGTCAATTCCGGATCGGATATGGAATTGATGATGTCCATGGCCTGTTTGGCTTTGGCCACCGATTCGAGTCCGTCGCTTTGCGCAAGACGATGGAACTCCCCCACGGCGCGCTGCAACAGGTCGACACGCTGGATGGACAGGCCCATCATGTTCTCACAGCCGAACAACTGCGCCGTGCCGTCATCAAAACGAATGTCGGACAGTTCGGGTTCTTCTTGGCTTCCCGCCGGTGAGAATCGGCTGTCACGAAGGTCGAAGGCCGCATCGATGGGTTTGAGCGCGCCTTTGCCGTCCACGTCCATTTCGGCGTCGAACATGCGGTATGTGGCGGTTGGATGGGCCAATCCGCCGTGGGGGGGAGGGCCCAATCCGTCAGTGTCGAGCCGCATCAGGAACTCGTCGCGGGTGAAGGTGACGGTCACCAAGTTGCGTACGGTCGGGTTTTTGCGCAGCTGCGCCATCGGATCGTCGTCATCATCATCGAGGTAGGTGTCGTACTCCGTTTTGTCGCTGGCGTCGTCCCGCATGGAGGCGTCGTCATCATCGGCGCGTCCGTCCGGTACCGCGAACGCCATTTCGTCGAAGTCGATGTCTTTCATCAGGTCTTCGAACTGGCCGTCCACCGTATCGTCTCCAGTGCCAACGCTATCCGAGCCAGCCGAATCGTCGGAATCGATTGATTCGGATGAGATATCGGTGGTTCTCGGAGTGACGGGCCGAGCCGGATCGCCATGGTAGTCGCCGTCCTTTGGAGCGGCTTTGGATCCGGATGGCCTCATGTCTCCGGTACGGATGCGTTCGAAGGCGCTTAACGCCTCGCTCATCAACTCGCTGATGGCGGAATCCTGTTCGGCTACGGCCTCTTCCAGACCAATCGAATCGATGTGCATCGACACGCGTTTGACATTCGGATCGGCTCCGAAGCTCAGCGCGGCCATCATGAGTCCGACGCGCAGATTGTAATCGACGCTCATACGCGTGCGTTCGACGTCGGTCAGGTCGATCCACGCGCGGCGCGATACGTCGTATCGGGTGAACGGCATCATGGACACTCCAGCAGAAGTGAAGCCGATTGCGACTTCGCCGTCGCTGAGGTCGCACCGGAAGTCAACGTCGAAACGGTATGGCAGACGCAGGCTGCGCAGCAGACGGGACATGGTCTGCCGGTACACCCATTCGGAACCTCCGTCGGCGCCGAAATCGCCTTCCAACACGTTGTCCTTGGTTGATTCGGCGACTTCACGCCGGAAGTCGGCCGCGATATCCGCCAGTCGGCTGGCGGCCTGGATGCCGTCTTCCCGGTTCGGGTCGAGGATCGCGCCGAACCGGTCGTCCGGTTTCAACGCGATCAGCGTCGGATTCTCCAGCAGGGCGAAGTCGATCTGCGCGGCTTCAGCACGCGTCACCGTGTCCTCCGTGGGGAGAGCGCCGATGCGTGCGTTACGTTCCAACCATGAGCTGACGGCGGCGAAGCGGTTGAGGTTGCCCTCGATGTTGAGGGCGCACAGCACTGCCGAGAACGGCAGGGAGGAATCCCATGCGAAGAAGTAGCATCCGGAATAGCTGGATGTGTACAGGCGCAGCGGTTCCGCTCCGTGCACAGCTTCGAGCCCTTGATCGGTATCGAGCGCGTGGGCTTCGCGCATCAGATCGGCGAAGTAGTCTTCCAGGCCGGAGGCGCGCATGCCATGCGACCGGGCGCTCATGGTGTCTCTGATGGACCGTCGGATGGCGCCTATGGGCGCTTCGCGGTTGAGCCTGCGGAAAATGTTGCCGGAACCGAAGCCGACGAGCAGGCCGTTCATCTGTGGAAGCATGTAGGCGGCGAAGAAGGCGATGGTGATGGCGTCCCGATATTCGAGGTCGAACCGCATATTCGCTGGCAGGTTGGCGCGCATTTGCTCAAGCGTGTAACGGCTGCCGGTTTTGAGCCATGAGGCGAGCCACATCATGCGACCGCCCGGCATGCGTCCCACGACGCCGCCTTGCGTGGCGCGCACCGTTTTCGGATTGCGGCTGGCCGCATGGCCGAGTCTTGGACCGTCCGCCAACGTAAGGGTTTCCTCTTTGACGAAGACGAACCGCGGTTCGAGTTCCTGCGTGTCCATGTCCGGATCGGTGCCGGCGAAGACACGCGCTTTGCCGTCCGCGAGCGCGATTTGGGCGAAGTGGTCGCTGTCGGTGAACAATCCGATGGAGAAGGCATGGCCGTGGGTCTGCGGCAGTTGGGCCCATCCGAGGCGGAATCCTCCGGGCACGCCTTCGAATCCGTCGATGATGTGTCGTTTGATGAGCGGATTAAGCCGGATGGCGTTGCGGGTCAGTTCGTCGACGATGTCGTCGGGCTTGTCAAGCGCCTTGCCGAAGGGGTTGGCGTGGATGTGGCGCGGCGTGGCCTGGTTGACGAGTCGCCGCACATTTTGCCTGACGCGTTCGAGCATGGTCCGGTTATGTTCCGGTTGGCTGGCCGGGTCTGATGGTGTGCGGTGAGACATGTGTGCTATTCTTTCAATCCAACGCGACATGAAGCTATTAGAATAATGACGTGACTTTTTCGAAGCAGCGTTTTCAGGCACGTCGTCGTATGTGCGCAGCCATTGTAGTCGCTTTCGCGGTGATGGTGGTGGTCGAGTGCGTGTTGTGCAATATGCCGTTTTGGCGTTCCTTGGCCGCATCGGGTGATTCCGCCGCCGCGTACAACGTGCTAGGCCCTGGGCTCGAACGTACTGACGAGGGGTTGTTGAAGGTCACCGATCCGACGCAGGCATATATGCAGGTCGATGCGGATGGCTCGTCGGAATATGTTCGTATGGACCCGGTGTCTTCGAAGGCGTTGGATAAGGCAGCCAGACAATCGGAGCAGGTGTTGCGCATGGTTCGCGGCCGTCCCGGTGGCAAATCCGCCACAA
>OGPZ01002589.1_pt1 | contig 10788 bp, 10 predicted proteins | sample 1553111 | NCBI WGS metagenome assembly OGPZ01 (sample SAMEA2579968, study PRJEB22360) | human gut metagenome
GCCGCAGCTATCCTAGGTTCGTCCATAGCCTCTGCGATCGCCTGTCTGTATATTCTCATATCAGGCAAGATCAAAGGCGACAGCATAACAAAGCAAATGCTTCAAGGAGATACCATAACAGACCCCACAGGAGCAACAGCCAAAAAGCTTGTCGTCTGCTGTCTTCCGATCGCACTTATCTCAGTGATAATGACCTTTGCCAACATGATAGATATGCTCACTGTCAATCCGTGTATCAAAATCGCCATGAAAGCTTCTCCACACACATTTGACAGCCTGCTTTCTGATAAGCTCACCACCGATATGCTCCCGAACTTCATTTACGGCTCTTACATAGGACTTGCCGTAACAGTTTTCGGTCTTGTTCCGACCATCACCGCAATGTTTGGCAAAAGCATACTCCCCTCACTTGCCGAAAGCTGTGCCAAAAATGATAAAAAAGCCATACAGTCAGGCCTTACAAAAATGCTCATCGTCACCAGTATCATAGCCATACCCGCAGGCATGGGCATAGCAGTTTTGTCAGAACCTATCCTGCATTTTCTTTTTGGAGGCCGTGAAACTGAGATACAGGTCTGTATAATGCCAATGTCCATACTTGGAATAGCAGTAATATTCCTTGCCATAGCAACTCCCTGCTTTGCTATCCTGCAAACTCTGGGAAAACCTCACAAAGCCATAATAATTATGTTGACAGGTGGAATTATTAAGCTATTTCTGAACATTATACTTATAAGACAGCCCATAATAAATATATCAGGAGCAGCTATTTCTACTCTTGTATCAGAGGTTTTCATATGCGCCCTATCCGTACGCTCAGTTTGCAAAATGACGGATCTAAAACCAAAAGTGAGCGAAATTTTCGTAAAGCCCACCTACGCCGCTATCATGTGCAGTGTGACAGCTGTTTTGTCACACGAAACACTTACGAAAATAGCCAATTTGCAAATAAATCATAGATTTGTGACCCTTTTTTCTATAGGAATTGGTAGCACAATGTACTTTTTTTGTTTATATTTATTGTGCGAAACGCCGAAAAATATTGTAAATTACATATTTTCAAAAAAAAATCCGCAAAACCCTTGAAATTTTGAGCAAAATGGTTTATTATTAATAAGCACCCTTTTGGAAAGGTAATGATGTAATGAGCGATAAAATTAAGGAATTGCTTGCTAAAGACAGCTTTGATATCAATGATCTTGCGGATATCGTGGTAATTCTCAGAAGCGAGAACGGCTGCCCGTGGGATAAGGTCCAGACCCATAAGTCTATCAAGAAAGATTTTCTTGAAGAAGTCTATGAGGTCATGGAAGCAATTGACTGTGACTCTCCTGAAATGATGAGAGAAGAACTTGGCGACGTTCTTTTGCAGGTGGTTTTTCATACAGTTATCGAGACCGAAAACAACAATTTCCGACTTGACGATGTGATAACTGATATCTGTAAAAAGCTTATCATCAGACACCCACACGTTTTCGGAAGCGTAGAAGCTGACAACGTTGAAACAGTGCTTAAAAATTGGGACACTATCAAGAAAGAAACCAAGGGACAGGAAACTTATTCCGATACCCTTAAAAGCGTTCCAAAGAACTTTCCTGCACTTATGAGAGCTCAGAAGTTAAGCAAACGTGCAGCAAGAGCAGGTATCGAGTATGACAATGCTCATGATATCAGCGCACTTGAAAATGCTGTTAAGGCTCTTGAAAACAGTGCTGACAGTGATAAAGCCGTAGTTGCAAAACAGCTTGGCGAGATAATGTTCACTTGTGCTTCACTTGCAAGAAAGCTTGACCTTGACGCTGAAGAAGTGCTGACGGATACAAATAATAATTATATCGAAAAGTTTGAGAAAACAGAAAATGCTGTAAGGCAAAACGGGCAGGATATGACCGCCCTGAGCATAAATGAGCTTGACGCTTATTGGCGAGAGCAAAATGAATGAATAACTTTATTCGTTAAAAATAATTTGGAGGTAAAAACAATGACAAAGGCAGAACTGATCAATCTTATCGCAGAAAAGGGCGATTATTCAAAGAAGGACGCTGAGAAGGCACTTACAACTGTTATTGATTCTGTATCAGAGACACTTGCTAACGGCGAGAAGATCTCACTGGTAGGTTTCGGTACATTCGAGGTTAGAGAGAGAGCTGAAAAGACAGCTATCAATCCTCGTACAAAGGAGCAGATCACTGTTGCAGCTAAGAAAGTTCCTGCATTCAAGGCAGGCAAGGCTCTTAAGGACGCTGTAAACAAGTAATCTAAAGCTTATGCCACTCAGACCTAGCCTGCGGGTTAGGTCTTTTTTACTACAAAGGAGGAAAATATGCGGCTTGATAAATACCTGAAAGTCACAAGACTTATTAAACGACGTACTATTGCAAACGAAGCTTGCGATGCAGGCAAGGTGCTTGTGAACGATAAGATTGCAAGAGCTTCATATGACGTGAAAGTTGGCGACATTATCACCATAAATATGGGTCAGAAGCCTGTCAAGGTGGAAGTTCTCAATGTCACCGAGTATGTAAAAAAAGAAGAAGCAGCCGAGAATTATCGTGTTATCAGCTAAAAAAAGAGGACCGCTCAATGCGATCCTCTTAATTTTTTATCTATTGTGCATTTTATGCATTTGCACTCAGATCATAATCTGACAGATCAATATCAGAGAGATCGTAGTCATCATAATCATCATAATCACCATAGTCATCATAATCTGACTCAAGATCACCCTCTGCATTTACAAGCATATTGTAGACCTCGTCACCAAGAACTTTCTTTACATTAGCAACAAATCCGTCACTGTCACAGCCTGCAAGGTATGTATTCATCTGATCGTCATTTGTCATGTCATAGATCTTGTCGCCTGACGGAACAGTGATGTCAGAAGCCTCTGTCTTATTTCCTGTAACTGCCATTGTAACAAACTGCTTGCCGTTCATGCCAAACTCAACAGAAAGATCAAGCTTATCAGCAGTTGAAGCAGAAGCAAGCTCTACCCAGCCTGATACAGCCTGAGAATCAGATGTACCATTCACATCAAATCTGATAGTACCTGAGAATGCGTCACCCTCTTCTTTAAGGTCTTTGAGAGTCACCTCAGCTTCCATTGTGTCAAAGTTTATGCTCGGTGAAACTGCCATGGTAGGCTCAAGGGAAAGTCCACCGTCAGCAGAAGTCTTGTCAGCGTCTATATCTGAATCAGACGCAGTTTCCATTTTCATTGTGAACTTGCCATTTGTAACACCGTCAACAGTATTTGCAGAACCCTTGAATGATGCACTGCCCTCACTGCCCATGTTAAGGCTAAAATCAACAGCCACAACGTCGTCCTTAAGAATGGTGTAAAGAGTTGCACCCTCGCCGTCTTTTTCAAGGCTAAAGCCCGCAAAATCATCACCGCTGTAGTAAGCGTTAAATGTTGCAGTTTCGTCAAGATTATCGCTTGCAAAAAGTGAATCCATAGAATCAGCATACTGTGAGATTATCTCATCATATGAGATACCAAGCTTGTCAGCAACGCCTGCCTTGCTGAACATATCTTTAAGCGTAGCGTCGTCCTTAGCCTTGTCAAGAACAGCCTTAAAAGCAGCCTTTACATCATTGCCTGAGATAGTGTATTCCTTAGTTGTATAGCTGTACTCGTTTCCGTCAATGTCACCAGTCTTTTTCTCGCCGTCAACAGGCTTAGGGAAAGAGTCCTCTATAACCTTCTTGTATTCCTCCAGATCCTTTTCAAATGCGTCAGTATCAAAATCAACATCAGCGCCCTCAGCAGAATCAAAGAGAGAATCAAGGTCAATGCCCTGTGAAGAAAGCTCACTGCCTACCTTGTCTTTAAGGCTGTCAACGTTAACCATAAGATAAGCGTCAGAAAGCTCAGGTATCTGAACATAAGCCGACTTGTTATCTCTGGAATATACAGCATTAGCAGACACAAGATTATTTCCGCCATATGTCAGCGAAACATCTGCTGCAGTGTTGCTTCCCTTCTGCTTTGTAACAGTTGTCACAGAAAAAGGCTGGAAGCTGCCCCCTGCCTGCTCTGTGAAGCCCTCACCGAATGAAACAGTAGCCGTTGCGTTGTAAGCAAAATCAAGTTCGCCCTTGATAGCCTTTTCAGCCGTGCCAAGAGTGTTGTTTATATTATCTGCCACCTGAGTAAGCTTAGCCTTGCCGCCCTCAGTTTTACCATCATTACTGTCTTTATTTACAAAATAATAGCCAAGACCTGAGCCAACTATGCTGAGACCCAAAACGCCTGCCAATACAGGTGTAAGCACCTTATTTTTTACCATTTTATTTCCTCCTTAAAGAAACTCATGTTTCTGTTCGTATTTAAAATATAACATACTTTTAACAATTTGTCAATAGACTAACATATTACAAATCAGCTACAAATACCCCTAAAATAACAAAAAGAGAGGCACAAGGCCTCTCTTCATCATATTCTCTTATCAGCCAAATTCAAATCCGCCAGTCCTCACTCTGTCGATAAAGTCCCCGAGAATATCAGTATTGGTTTTCGATACCGAGTGCAGGAGATAAATAGCCCCCGGGTGAGCCGCATTCACAAGCTTTTCAAGAGCCTGTCCTTCATCAGGCTGATTGTTCACGTCCCAATCAGCGTAAGCAAAGCTCCAAAGCTCAGTCTCATAACCGCAGTTTGCCGTCACTCCAAGAGAGAACTCCGAAAACTCGCCCATAGGCTTTCTGAACACTGTCATGGTATAATCATAGTTATCCTCCATATACTCATGGAAATCCTTTATCTCCGACTCACATTCCGCCTGCCCAAGCGTCGGCATAGAATAATGGTGTACCGAATGATTTCCTACAATATGCCCCTCGTCTATCATACGCTTCACAAGTTCAGGATTTTTCTCTGCATAATCCTGCAAAAGAAAAAACGTCGCCTTGACCTTTTTCTCTTTCAGCACATCGAGGATCTTTTCAGTGTATCCGTTCTCATAACTGATCAAAGGTCAGATATATCTTGTCATCATTATTTATAGCCTTTGCGTTAAGCTTACCGTATTGTGCATTAAAATCAAACGCACCAGTCGTCCTGTTCTTTTCGTCCACAAGAACGCCTTGACCATATCCGACCTTGTCATGTGAAAGCCCCGAAAGATCTATCTTTTCCTTTGCGGTTTTCTTTCCCACAGCCACAGGCTCAATGACCGCCGAGCTTGTTCCCTCTGATGAATTTCCCTCACGCATTATCACTGTCCTGCCACAAGCACTGAGCGCTACAACTGCACAAATAAGTGCCATGCAATTTCTTATCTTCATATGAAGCCCTCCGTTTTCTTATCATCTTATACTATTATGTTCAGAAAACGTCTTTATACAAAAATACGTTTCAGGTAAATTCTGACGTAAAACAAAAAAGGCGGCAAAAACTACCGCCTTTAAATATCAGTTATGACTCAAGATAGGACTTCACCAATGCCTGCAAAAGTTCATCTCTGTCAATATGACGAATAAGACTTCTGGCATTATTGTATGTCGTTATGTAGGTCGGGTCCTCAGAAAGAATATAACCTACGATCTGATTAATAGGATTATAGCCCTTCTCTTTCAGAGCGTCATATATAATTGTAAGTGTCTTTTTCAGCTCAGCCTCCTTGTCGTGCTGTACTGAAAATTCCATAGTTTGTTCGTGCATTATGCTCAGCCCCTCTGCAATGTATTAATATCAGCAATACGCCTGATATTATTATACTCCATTTGTTTCAAAATAACAAGTCAAAAAGCAAAATTTATGCACTTTATACAAATCAAGCGCTATATTTTTTACATTCTGAGTTCAGCACCGATAGCCTTGAGAGCTTCAAGAGTTTTCTTCATAGCCTTGTCAGCCTGCTCGTCAGTAAGCGTGCCGTCATGTGAACGCATTGAAATGGAGTATGAAACAGACTTCTTGCCATTTTCGATCTGCTCGCCCTTGTAAACGTCAAAAAGCGTTACCTTTTCAAGTATCGAGCCAACAGCCTTGCTTATAGTCTTTTCAAGAAGAGCCGCAGGGATATCGTCATCACAAACGATAGACAGATCTCTTGTTGTAGCAGGATACTTAGGCAGTGGCTTATATGTCTTCTGAGCAACACAGCTTGCCATAAGCTCAGGAACATTTATCTTGCCCACATAAGCTCTAGCGTCAATGCCGTAGTTCTCCAGAACTCTCGGATGAAGCTCGCCAAAAATGCCGATCTCCTCACCATTTACTTTAACGACAGCAACTCTGCCTGGGTGGAAAGCATAGAACTCGTCAAAGCTACATTCAGCAGTAGCCTTTTCAAATTCAACTTTCTGTGCGCCGAGCTTAGAAAGCAGACCCTCGACAAAACCCTTGATGTCATAGAAATCAGCCTTCGTCTCAGTGTCATAGAAACCAAAACCAAGTCTTTCAGGCTCGTTAGGAAGCACCTCTCCCTCAACTGGTATATACTCGTTTCCTCTCTCGAAGATATAGCACTCAGGGTTGCGGTAGCTGTAGTTTCTTGCAAGCACTTCACATACAGACGGAATGATAGTCGTTCTCATAACGCTAGTGTCCTCGCCAAGAGGGTTTGTGATAACAACTGTCTTTCTCAGTTTTGAGTCAGCAGGAAGATTTATCTTGTCAAAATACTTAGGCGAAATGAATGAGAATGTAGATATCTCGTTAAGACCCATAGCGAGCATAGATCTCTGTATATGTCTGTCAAACTTCTGCGCCTCGGTGAGCTTAGCCTGAGCAACGCCTCTTACGATAGTGTTTGGAATCTTGTTGTAGCCGTAAAGTCTAGCAACTTCCTCTGCCACGTCAGCCTTGCAGGCAATGTCCACTCTGTACCATGGCGAAACTACCTTGCCGTCCTTTATCTCAAAGCCAAGCCTTGTGAGATATTCAACCATGTCGCTCTCAGGTATCTCAGTACCAAGGAACTTATTTATCCACTCAGGGTCAAAATCAACCGTCTTAGGTGTCTCGTCCTCATAGTTCTCATCAATGTAAGTCTTTACGACCTCGCCAGCACCAAGCTCTTCAACAAGCTGGAAAGCTCTCATAAGAGCCTCATAGCACTCATGTGGGTCAAGACCCTTTTCATATCTCGCAGAAGCGTCAGTTCTCATGCCAAGCTTCTTGGCTGTTGTTCTTACGCTCGCACCGTCAAAGCAGGCAGACTCAAATACAACAGTAGTTGTATCGTCCATGATACCGCTGTATTCGCCGCCCATAACGCCTGCTACAGCAACCGGCTTTTCAGCGTCAGCAATAACGAGCATCTCTTCTGAAAGCTCTCTTACCTCGCCGTCAAGAGTTGTGATAGTTTCTCCTGCCTTAGCATTTCTGATGTTGATAGAAGCGTCCTTAACATATCTCAGGTCAAAAGCGTGCATTGGTCTGCCATATTCAAGCATAACATAGTTTGTGATATCAACAAAGTTGTTGATAGGTCTAACGCCGCAGCCTCTGAGTCTTTCTCTCATCCAACGAGGTGACGGACCTATCTTTACGTTCTTAACGATACCGGCCATATATCTCTTGCAAAGGTCAGTGTTGTGTATCTTTACCTTGAGCATATCGTTGATATCCCCGTCAATGCCCTTGAACTCAGGTTTCTTGACCTTCAGCTCAGTGCCGAAAGTAGCCGCAGTTTCTCTTGCAAGACCGATAACAGAAAGACAGTCAGGTCTATTTGAAGTTATCTCAAACTCAACAGTTGTGTCATTATAACCTATAGCCTCATGTATATCCTTGCCTACTGTCTTGTCGCAGTCATCGCCGAGAATAAAGATTCCGTCCTCTATAGCATATGGGAAATCGTGAACAGAAAGTCCAAGCTCGCCCAGAGAGCAAAGCATACCATTTGACGCAACGCCTCTCAGCTTGCCCTTTGTTATCTTCACCTGCTTACCCTCATGAAGTACAGATGACTTGTGCTTTGCAACTGGCACAAAATCGCCCTCATGAACGTTCTGAGCGCCAGTAACTATCTGAACAGGCTCGTCCTCTCCAACATCTACCTGAGTGATAAACATATGGTCAGAATCAGGGTGACGCTCCATAGAAACTACCTTGCCCACAACAACGTTAGAAATATCCTTGCCCTCCTGCTCAAAGCACTCTACCTTTGAGCCTGAAAGCGTCAGAGCGGAAACAAAATCCTTTATCGGCATATCGCAGTCTACATAGTCTGCAAGCCATTTCATTGACAAATCCATTTATTATTCCTCCGTAATCTTATCATTTACCGCAGTTTTGTATCTTCTCGTCCAAGTCCTTTAAAAACAGCGGTCTATAAATATAGAAATCTTTCCACCGCTTTATGTTCACAGTATATTTTATCCCGAAATTATCAGTTATCTCAGCTTTCATGCTGTCATTGACACCATTTGTGCTGTGAACTATGGTCTTGAACTCTCTAATATCCGTATATTTTATAAGCAGTTTAGCCTTAGGCACATACATATATCTGTCAAGTAGATAAAAGGTGTTGTATTTGAACTCGCTTCCCTCTATCTCGCTTTCCAAAGCCAGCATATCCTGAGCGTCAAATTGCTCCAGCCTTGCAAGGTTCCCTCTGTATTGTTTTACCTGCCTTTTAAATCCTCTTATTCCGATAAAAAGCAGGATACCCAGAAAAATCACCAGAAACCCACATAGCACAAGCATATCCCATGCACTCTGCTGTTCTTTTACAAGCATGACCGATAACCCACCGCCAACGCCTACTATCAGCGCCATAAGTGTGCTGATAGCCGCCGACGTTACAAGCTTAGCCTTTGACGGCACAAGCTTTCTGTAAAGCCTGCTCTGGCTCATAACTTCATTCATCAGAACTGCTCTAAAAATCTCATATCGTTCTCATAAAGCAGACGCATATCGTTGATGTTGTATCTGCCCATTGTTATTCTTTCAAGACCGATACCAAATGCAAATCCGCTGTAAACCTCAGGGTCAATGCCACAGCCCTCAAGTACCTTAGGGTGTACCATACCTGCGCCGAGAAGCTCTACCCAGCCCTCCTGCTTGCACATTGAACAGCCCTTGCCATGGCAGTTGAAGCACATAAGGTCAACTTCAGCAGAAGGCTCTGTGTATGGAAAATGGTGCGGACGAAGTCTTATCTGAGTGTCCTCGCCATAAAGACGCTTCATAAGCAGCTCAAGAGTACCCTTAAGGTCAGCCATAGTGATGCCCTTGTCAATAACAAGACCCTCTATCTGGTGGAACAGCGGTGAATGTGTAGCGTCCACTGTGTCAGAACGATAAACTCTGCCCGGTGAAATGATTCTGATAGGTGGCTTTCTCTTTTCCATTGTTCTTATCTGAACAGAAGAAGTCTGTGTTCTAAGAACAACGTTCTCATTGATGTAGAATGTATCCTGCGTATCTCTTGCAGGGTGAGATTTAGGCATATTCAGTGCCTCGAAGCAATAATGGTCTGTTTCAACCTCTGGACCGTCAACGATGTCAAAGCCCATGCCAAGGAACACTTCCTCTACCTCTTCAAGAGTAGCGTTCAGAGGGTGAGGTCTGCCTATTCTTGTTTTCTTGCCCGGAAGCGTAACGTCTATAGCTTCCTCTGTAAGCCTTACCTGCTCCATTTTGCTCTTAAGCTCTTCCTTACGCTTATTGAGAGCATTCTCGATATCAGCTCTTACCTTGTTTGCAAGCTGACCGATAACAGGTCTTTCCTCTGCGGAAAGCTTGCCCATTTGCTTAAGTATGGAAGTTATCTCTCCCTTTTTGCCAAGAAATCTTACTCTGAAATCTTCCAACAGCTTGGCGTCATCAATATGTGAAAGTTCTTCTTTCGCACGCTCGTCAATGCTTTTCAACTGTTCTTTCATTACTTATCCTCCTATAAAAATAAGCCCTGCCCCGACTAAACAGGACAAGACTTTGAAATTCTTGTTTATACCACCTATCAGTAAAGAGCCAACACTCTTCCGTCCTTAACGCAGACAGACGTTCACGCTTACTAAAGACTATCTCTCATTCGGCATGACCACTCGCAAGTGAACTTCATTTTGTCAGGATATAAAGCCGCTTTCAGAAAACGCACACACGCCGCAGCTTCTCTCTGAAGACCCTTAGCAAAACTACTCTCTCGGTCATAGTGTTTTAAGTGTATTGATACAATAATATGTTATCACATTCTGCCCCACATTTCAAGGGCTTAACAAAAAGTTTACAACTACAGTCCATGCTTATGAAGCCTGTCCCACTTCATATCCTCCTCGGAGTAATAATCGTCTTCCTCGTCCTCTAACTTGTTGTATTCCTTGTGGGGATAGCCTATCTTCTCATAAAAGTCATTGATAAGCACAAGCTTGCCCTTAGTGTCCTGAAAGCTCAGAGCTATCATACCGTCCTCAGGCACAAAAGCTTTCTCCCTGCCCTCTTTGTCCTTTACCACAAAGCTTGACTTCTCCACATTTTTCAGCACGCAAACGAGTCTTCCCTTGTTTGTCTGATAAGACTTCTCTACCTCCTCATAGTAAAGGCATATGTGCAGATAGCTTTTAGAAAGCCCCATGCGCTGAGAGTGTTCAATGTGATCCTCATATATCCTCGTGTAAACATCAGCGTCCCGTGAAAGCGAGTAATACCAGTACATAAGCCCGCCCACAGAACAATTGCAAGCCCCCAGCAGTATAAGCAGGACCTTTGCAAAGACCGCACTTGCAAACACCGCACCAATTATCACGATAACGACCCCAAGCAGGATATTCTTATACATATTCCTCTGCATTTTCCTGTGTTCTTCAATATCATGCGCCGCCTTGACCTGCCTC
>OGPZ01002592.1_pt1 | contig 10775 bp, 8 predicted proteins | sample 1553111 | NCBI WGS metagenome assembly OGPZ01 (sample SAMEA2579968, study PRJEB22360) | human gut metagenome
CCGCCGGTCCCCTGCGTGAGCCTGTTTCCCGGCTCGACAAAGTGGATGCGCTCATCCTCAATACCACGACGGATGTGGAGGTCGAAAGCCGTACACCGCGATTTGCCGTTTCAAGCTGCTTCGGGGCATGTCGGCGCCTTTCCAACGGCGACATCCGCGACATAGACGAAATCTCACACGATTTGAAAGCCTCCCAAGGCAAGGCGCTGGCTGCCGCCGGCATTGCCTCTCCCGGCCGATTCTTCGCTATGGTGCGTGCTCACGACATCGACTGTGCCGAACTTGAACTCGGCGACCATTACGACTTTGCCAAGAACCCGTTTGCCGGCCGCAAGGAATCCATCATTCTCATCACCGCAAAAGATGCTGTGAAGTGTGCGCGTATTCCGGAAATCAAAAACGACGATCGAATTTGGGTCATCGGACTTGAAGTCGTTCTGGACGCCTATCTCGTTGACATCGTCGACCAAAAAGCCGCCGCGGCAGCTCAACGCATGGGGCGCCATCCGGAAACGCGCAACGACAAAATTGAGTGAATGCTCAATCGGTTTGATCTCGTCAGCTTCGCAACGCTTATTCCAAAAAGAAACTATTTGCTATGTCCTCCTTCATTCCTGAATTTCTTGTCTGTCCCAACTGCCGAGGACGCCTTTTTGCATCCGTCCCGGAAGAGCAGGCCAACGATGCCGAAGGCGACAAAGAGCTCATTTGCCCGCACTGCGGTCTTGCCTTTGCGGTGAAAGATCACATTCCAATGATGGTGCCGCACGACGCCAGAAAGCTCTCCGAAGCTGAGACGCTCAGCTGGCAGAGCAAGGCCCGAGCGCTTTCCGGCCAGGGACCCAATGCAGAAGCCGCAGGAGACCTCTCATGAGCTTCACCGTCATTATTCCTGCCCGCATGAAGTCCACGCGTCTGCCCGAAAAACCCCTGAAGGATATTTGCGGCAAACCGATGATCGTTCGTGTCGCAGAGGCCGCGAGCCGTACCGGCGCTTCACGCATTGCCGTTGCTACCGATCATGAAGCCATTTATGAAGCCTGCCGAACGGCCGGCATTGAATGCGTCATGACTCGAGCTGACCATCCCACCGGCACGGATCGCCTTGCCGAAGCAGCCTCGCTGCTTGGGCTTGCTGCCGACGAAATCGTCGTCAACATTCAGGGCGATGTGGCTGTGATGCCCGCAGAAGCCGTTAATCAGACGGCTGCGCTTCTTGCGGATCGTCCGGAATGCGCGGTTGCAACCGCTGCCCATACGCTCACGTCCATTGAAGACTTCTTTAGCCCCAACGTCGTCAAAGTTGAGCTCGACAGCCGCGGCAATGCGCTCACCTTCTCGCGCGCCCCTATTCCCTGGCCGCGGGACGCTTTCCGTAAAGATCAGACCCAGCTGCCCGAGGGCTTCCGCCCGCTCCACCATTTGGGGCTCTACGCCTACCGAGTCGGTTTTCTGAAGAAATTCCCGACACTTGCGCCGGCGCCGATCGAAGAAGCTGAAAGTCTTGAACAGCTGCGCGCACTCTGGAACGGAGAAAAAATTGCCGTTCTCGTCCTTCATCAGGCACTCCCTGCGGGTGTAGATACAGAGGAAGATCTCGAGCGCGTGCGCGCCGTTTTTGCTTCCCGCTAATGACGCATTGCGCTTTTTAGCTGAAAACTTAAACGCGGAATCGGCAGCGCAGATTCCGCGTTTTTTTATTCACACCTTGAGCCACCAATCATCAAAAGATCGGCGCCGCGCCGGATCGAGCGGCATAGGCTCGCCAATCAAAGGCGTCGCAAGCGCGATGCCTAACACTTTTGCCGACTGCTTGGCCGTATTCATGGGGTCGGTCCATTTGTGATGCGAAAGGCAGAATTTTGAATTGTGAATCGCCACAATGGCCTGAGGATTGAGCTGTGCGGCAGCCTGACGCCAAGCGTCCGGCATCAGATGAACGCCCGGCCAATCGGCGTCGTACTGACCGTCCTCGATGAGCGCCAAATCAATCTTCGGAAAGGTTTGCGCAATCTGCGCAAAGTGCGGCCCGAAGCTGGTGTCGCCCGAGTGGTAAATCCGCATGCCGTCAGCTTCGAGCATGTACCCGCACCAAAGCGTCGGGTTCGGCGTAAAGCTTCTCCCTGAAAAGTGCTGCGCGGGCACAGCTGAAACCGTGAGGCCGCCGACTTTAGCGGATTCCTGCCAATCGAGCTCGGTGATGCGCTCCGCCTCCCAGCCCCAGGCCTCAAAGTGAGCGCCCACGCCGAGCGGACAAACCACACGTCTCACTCGATTTTTAAGGTCCAGTACAGTGCGATAGTCCAAATGATCGTAATGGTCATGCGTAATGAGCAAAAGATCGGCCGCCGGCAGATCAGCTGGCTCCCAGCAGTCCGTCCCCGGAAAAGGCTTATAGAACCCGGGCACCGGAAAAGCTTGATGGAGTGCCGGATCGATCAGCACCTTGAGACCCGCCCAGTGGATAAAGAAACCCGAATGTCCAAGCCAGACCATATGGTTGTCAGGCACTGCCGCGAAATGGGTTTTGATGTGCGGCACCGGTGCAGACGGGAAACGCTGCGGATTGCGGTCCAAAAGAAAATCCCGCATGATCTCCAAGCGTGAGCGGCCGCTCGCAGAAAGCTCCATCGGCACGAGATTGTGAAACGACCCATCTTGCCAATGCGGTGAGGCCTGAATGCGCTTTAAACGCTCTCCAGTCGGCAGTGCGCCGAAGTCTGCCCGTGCCATTACTGCGCTGCCGGCGGCCGCACCGGCAGCGGTCAGACCGGCAACCGCTGCGCCGCCTAAAAGCAGACGACGGCGTACAGAATTATGGGCAGCAGACATAAAAAGCTCTCCGGCTCAAAAACCATTCACACCTTTATTCTGCCTGTCTCTCAAGCGAATGCATCGGGGCTTTTTTCTCAAAATTTTGCCCAATTTCCGCAAATTCATTTTTGCTCGCCTTGATGGCTTCATCTGTGCACTAGGCGTTTTACCTAACAGACGGCTCTTTCCAAAACGCCCGAAGCAGGTCATTATTGTGGGGTCGGGTGTTGCGGCACCGTGCCGCAGCAGTCGATTCAGTCACATTTAATTGGTATTTTGGAGATTCCCTTTGATGCAAGCACTGTCCTCGAGCGCCGAATTGAAGAGCCCGCTTGCCGCGGCTCTGTGCACGGCTATGAGCGGCATCTGCTCATCCTCTCTCTCCAAACTGCCGCAACGTTGGTGGCGGGTGTAGCATCGCCCGCCGCAAGCACAATTTTTCTCATCCGAACGATGGGCGGGCGCTTCGAAATGAAGGCGTACCGCCCTTTTTGCTTCCGGCACGGCGACACGACCTTCAAAGGTGAAGCGCCTATTCATCACAGATTTCATCAGTGATTCCGGAGCCGTCATGACGAATGCTACTTTCCTCACACTTTCGCATTGCGAACACCTTTTAAAGTACACCAAGCGAGCTGCTGCCCTGACTGCTGCCGCTGCGTCCGCAGCGCTCATTCTTGCTGCCTCGCCGGCCGCACAAGCCAAACACATTACGGTCGCGCTGTCGGCAGCCTTCACAACACTCGACAGCTACGATTCGCCTGACACCATCACAAAAGCCGTGGCACGAGCCGTTTATGAAGGGCTCTTTACTTTTGATAAAGACATGAATCCGGTGCCGCTTCTCGCAGAAGGGTACGAGCGCAGTGCCGACGGATTGACTTATACGGTGCGTCTGAAAAAAGGCGTGCAGTTTCACGACGGCACAGAATTTGACGCCGAAGCGGTGAAACTCAATTTTGACCGAGTGCTTCGTCCCAATTCCGGCCTCACCCGCCGAGCGATCTACACCTTCATTGACACGGTGAAGGTCGTCGATAAATACACGGTGCAGTTCACGCTCAAGTATCCGCACGGCGGCTTCATCCGGCGTCTGGCCATGAATAACACAATGATGGTCTGCCCAAGCCTCATTAAAGCCGCCGGCGGCAACAAAACGGGCCTGGCGCTGAAAAGCTGCGGCACGGGCCCTTACATTCAGGAAGAATTCAATCCGAGCGAAAAATTCGTCGTCAAAAAGAACCCCAATTACCGCATCAAGGGTCTGCCTAAGCTCGACGGCATTACCTTTATTCCCGTTCCGGAAAACTCTACGCGCGCCGCAATGATCCGTACCGGTGAAGCTGATTTCATCACAACGGTGCCGCTCGAGCAGATCAAGTCGCTAGAGGCCGACGAAACCCTCAATGTGACGGCGATTCCGTCGATCATGCAAAAGCACCTCGATCTCAACAACTTCTTTAAACCCTTCTCTGACAAGCGTGTCCGTCAGGCGATCAATTACGCGATCAATAAGGATGCCTTGGTGAAGGTGGCCTATAACGGTTATGCAGTGCCCCAGTACGGCATTCTGGCAAGTCAATATCCGGGGGCCGTCAAGCTTGGGCCGTGGCCCTATAACCCCCAAAAGGCGCGTGAACTGCTCAAGGAAGCGGGCTATCCCAACGGCTTTTCCACAATTCTGTGGTCAGGCTACAACGACACGACCTCCGGCAAGGTCGTACAGTTCCTGCAGCAGCAGCTCGCGCAGGTCGGCATCAAGGTGGAAACGAAGCTTCTTGAACCGGGCGTGCGCACCGAACTAATCCTTCACGTCAAAGGTGCGGCTGACTCTAAATCGCGGCTTTTTTACATCGGCTGGAGCGACGGCTCATTCGACCCCGATCAGGTGCTTCGTCCGATTCTTCACAGTACGCAGCAGCCGCCCGTTTATATGAATACGACCTACTACGCCAACAAGCACTTTGATGAACTCATCGATAAAGCGTTGGTCGAACCCAATGAAGCCAAGCGCAATCAGCTTTATGAAGATGCGCAAAAGACCGCTTGGGAAGATGCGCCGTGGGCATTCCTCCTCTTTGAGATGTCCACTGGTGCTTCAAACAAACACCTGAAAAACTTCAACATGATGGTCGATCAGAGTTTCGAGTTCTATAACGCTGAATGGGTTGAATAACACACCTAAGCGCCAGGCTGCCAAATGCCAATTGCAGCCCTCCATTTTTTCTTCTCCCATGCCGCGCTCGCCGTCTCGGACACAAACGAGCGCGGCGCGGCTCTTAAAGCGCCGGCAGCAGCCCTGGAAGCACGGCGAATAAAAGAAATGCTTCTAGAAAAGCCGACCGACGCTCGAGCACGTCGACGGCATCAGTGTGGTCCTTTGAGAGCGCAGCGATCAAAAGCGTTGCTAAAGCGCTCATCAAAGATACCTATCTGTTTTCACGCTCTGCGCAAATTTCAGCGTTCTGTGCCTGCAGCGGTACAATTTAAGAATTGTGCCGGCGGATTTTCGTTCCGCCCGGGTGCGTCCATGCTTTCGGATGCGCCGTTCGGCCAAACCTTTCCAGCCGCCGGCTTTATTGAATCAGGAGATTTTCACAATGCGTCTTATCCTCATCGGACCGCCGGGCGCCGGCAAAGGCACGCAGGCCAAGTTCATCTGCGAACGCTTCGGCATTCCGCAGATCTCTACGGGCGACATGCTGCGTGCCGCCGTCAAGGCCGGCACTCCCCTTGGTCTGGCCGCTAAGGCCGTGATGGAAAAGGGCCAGCTCGTCTCCGACGACATCATCATCGGCCTTGTGAAGGAACGCCTCGCTCAGCCCGACTGCGCCAATGGCGCCCTCTTTGACGGCTTCCCCCGCACAATTCCGCAGGCTCGCGCCCTGATCGACGCCGGCATTCCTATTGACTACGTTCTTGAAATCAGCGTGCCTGACGCTGAAATCGTTGAGCGCATGTCCGGACGTCGCGTGCACCCGGCGAGCGGCCGCACCTATCACATCAAGTACAACCCGCCGAAGGTTGCGGGCAAGGACGATGTGACGGGCGAAGATCTCGTGCAGCGCGAAGACGACCATGAAGATGTCGTCCTCAAGCGCCTGAAGGTCTACCACGACCAGACAGAAGCCCTCGTGGACTTTTATTCCAAGCTTGCCCAAAGCGGCAGTGAACATGCTCCGAAGTACCGCTCGATCAGCGGTCTCGGCGCTATTGATGCCATTACCGCGCGCGTTTTCGACGCCCTGAAGTAATTCACAGCTGCATCCTCTCGCAGAGAGGGTGGACGAAAAGGTCCGACGGTTTGTGCCGTACGGACCTTTTTTATCGGCATTTCTCCTGTCCTGCAGCGGAAGGTTTTCGTTTATGCAGACCGCCGCCTGGACCGGTGCTATCGTTGTCGACGCTCTGCTTTCACTTGCAAGGACATGCTGAGATGACCGAATGCGTTGACTGCGCCTTTTGCGCGCCGCTCACGGACGCCGAACGCGACCAAATTTTCCAAGCCCTTCTCGAAATCGTCGGCCCCCGCGGGCTCGTTACTGCTCCAGATGAAATCGCCGCAGCGTCCCTAGACTCACGCCGCCGCCGCCAAGGCAGCGCTCTGGCGCTCGTTCGAGCGGCCTCCACAGAGGAAGTATCTGCCGTTGTGCGCTTGGCTGGAGAATGGGGACTCTGCATCGTGCCGCAATGCGGCAACACTTCAACTGTGGGCGGCGCAACACCGGAACCAGAAAGCCCTGCCAACCGCCGCACGATCATTCTCAGTCTCTCCCGCATGAACCGGATCCTCAGCGTTGATCCGGTCAATGCTGCAATGACGGTGGAAGCCGGCGTCATTCTCGCTAAAGCGGCCGAAGCGGCCCGCGAAGCAGGTTACCTCTATCCAATTTCTCTGGCAGCCTAAGGCACCGCCGAGATTGGCGGAACGCTTGCCGCGCATGCCCGCGGCGTTCATGTGGTGCGTTACGGCATGGCACGGCGCAGCTGCCTCGGCATTGAAGTCGTGCTCGCTGACGGACGAGTGGTAAACCTCATGCGTAGCGTCCGCAAAGACAATACCGGCTACGACCTCCGAGACCTTTTTATTGGCTCTGAGGGCACATTGGGAATCATCACGAAAGCCGTACTCGACTTATCTGCGCTCCCTGCCGGACGCCTCACAGTTTGGGCGCCGCTCGGCAGTCTTGAAGCCGTGGAAAAACTTTTCCAGACGGTCGAAAAATTCGCCGGCCCCGCGCTGACTGCATTCGAACTCATGTCCGAAGCCTCCCTCGACTTCGTCTATGCTGAGGGACGCACATCGCCCACCACGGCAAAGTCTGATTGGACAGTGCTTTTTGACCTCGCGCTGACGGGGCGCGACGACCCCGACAACATGACGGAAGGTCTGATTGAAGCACTCGAGCCGCTCTTTGATTCCGGTGATGTGCTCGACGCTGTGCTCGCCAAAAACGAAGATGAAGCTCAGGCGCTCTGGCAGCTGCGCGAAGAAATTCCCACGGCTGTTCGGTCTTCGGGCGGAAACATTAAAAATGACATCAGTGTCCCGCGCGGCAGTCTCTGCCGCTTCATTCGAGAAACCTTTGCCGAATTCGAGGAAAAAACGCCGTGGCTCGCCCCGGCCGTTTTCGGTCATTACGGCGACGGCAACCTGCACTTCAACCTTGGGAACCGCCCGGAGCTGGGCAAGGGGTTCTGGAAGCAGCACGAACGTGAAGTCCACCGCATGGTGAACGACGCGGTCATCCGTTTCGGCGGTTCCGTTGCGGCCGAACACGGCGTTGGAGCAAAGGCAGCGCTTCTCGAACGCACGAAAGATCCGGTAGAGCTTGAGCTCATGAAGACCATCCGCGCCGCACTCGATCCTAAAGGCATCCTCAATCCCGGACGTGTTGTGCGTTGGCCCGACAACGTCTGGCGTAATCCAGCGGAAGCGTGGGATTAAAGATGCTTAAAGATTGATTTACATATATTTCATGCAATTGGCGATGAATTCGGAAAAGTCCCTATCTGCGCCTGCGCAATTCATCGCCATCCGTTCGATAATGAGGCACTTTTTTTATCAATGCGCCTCTTTAAACGTACGCGTCATGCATCAATTCAAACTTCAGCGGTCGACCATTGCCGTCGGCCTTGCCTGTGCTGCTGTCCTTACGCTCTCGGGCTGTGCAGCCACATCGATCACTGTGCCGGCTGCCGAAGCATCGGCAAAGAAAATGAAGGCGGAGCCCGTCAAGATCTCCATGCCGGTAGTGGATGCTTTCCGCGGCAGCGGCATCTTCTTTTTCGATGACAATGTCCGTTCCAGGCTCTACATCTCCGACGCGATTGCAGTGAATGGACGACTGCCGCTCAAGGAAGAAGCGCCTCGCGGCGTTGCCAAAGGCTTCACCTGGGGAGCTGGTGCCGCAACCATTCTCCGCAACGGAGAGCCGCAGCCTCTGACAAGCCCGCAGGCCTTGTCTGTTGAAAAGTCCGGCAATGTGCGTCTGCACTACCCGCCCTTGAAGGCTAAAAATGCCAAGCCGATGAGTTTGAGCATCAAACTCATTGCTTATGACCTCTCGGGTCTCCCGATTGGGCCATACCTCAAAACCCGAGCGGGCAAATCGACTCCTGCTGGTTGGCTGATTGCCAATCGCTATGTCTTCCCCGAAGGCTCGGTGGGCTATCGAACCATCGCGTCGGTTGATGAAACCGAAGTGCTCGTTCCGACCCAAAAAGCCTTCACGGGCTCAGCCCAAATCGAAGACTTTTCCCAGCGCTTTGCCAAAGATATTCCCTATTGCCTGCGCTTCATTCCCAACCGTGATGCCGAACCTTTGGGGCTGCGGTTCCCAAAGGCCATCGTCAAGCAGACGAAGACCGTAAAGCTCACCCGCGGCCGCACCCGCACGGAAGAAGTCGCACAAGCGGGTGAAGCGATGCTCTATCCGGTAAAGAAGAACACCCTTTTTTGCGCAGCTGAAGGCAGTCAGACCGCAGCCGCACAGTGGAATCTCCAATATGTGAACGGCACTCGGGTCATTTCTTTCACCTTCCCCGACGAAGTCTCCCCCGCCAATTACGGTTTTCTCAAAACGCACCGCGATGCCCTTCGTCTTGCCTTTGCCGAAGAACGCGTGAAGCAGCGCGGAAAGACCACTACGCAGGTTCGTCCTGCCGCACTTTGGCTTGCCGGCAAACCCGTGCTTGATGAGCAGTGGCGCTTCAACGCCGTAGCCGCCGACGCGGTTTCGGATGCCATTCGTCTGACGGCAGATCAGCGCGCGGCTTGGGAAGCCGAACAGAAAGCGCAGAGCCGGGCAAAGTAGCCGCGCGAAACTTTCTGGCATTTAGAGAGGCCTGTGCCTGAGGTTTTTCTGGACCTCAGGCGCCGGCCAAGCGTCTCCATCAAAAATCTGTGCCGAACGCCTCACGCCAGGCTCGGCGGTAGAGATTGGGCCCTTCAGCTTTGATGATCTTCGGATCCGCGAGCGTTCGACGCCACACGCGTGCGCCCGAAAGCCCCTGACAGAGCCCATTGAGGTGCCGTGCAAATGCGCGAATCACATGCTCATCGGCGGCATAGTACTGCTCTACTTCTGCCTCAACAGCCGCAATCACCGCTTCGCGGGTGAGTGTGCGGCAGCTTTCACCGTAAAGCACACTATCGACCTCAGAAAGCATCCAGGGCGTCTGATAGGCCGCACGTCCGACCATCACGCCGTCAATGCGAACGCCATCGTGCACTTCGTCGAGCAGTGCACGGCATTCGGCTGTCGTTTTGACGGCACCATTGAGCACAATCACTGCGTCGGGGAAATCGCGCTTAAGCTCCCAAGCGCGGCTGCGCATGAGGGGCGGCACTTCCCGGTTTTCTTTGGGCGAAAGCCCCTGCAACCAAGCGGCACGCGCATGAACAATGAAGGTGCGGCAGCCCGCATCGTAGACCTCACCCACAAAGTCCCGCACAAAGCCGTAATCCGAACGCTCATCGACGCCAATACGGTGTTTAACCGTGACGGGCTTATCCGTTGCATCACGCATGGCACGCACGCACTCTGCCACGAGTTTCGCGTCAAGCATCAGACAGGCGCCAAAACTCCCCTTCTGCACGCGCGGTGACGGACAGCCGCAGTTCAGGTTGAATTCATCGTACCCATAAGGAGCCGCTGCCTCCACGGCGAAAGCAAGCTCTTTGGGATCAGACCCGCCCAGCTGCAGTGCAGTGGGTCCCGCTACGCGGCTGTTGCCGAGCAGTGCATCACGGCTGCCAAAGCGAATAGCTCCGGTTGTCACCATTTCGGTGTAGAGCCGGCCTCGGCGCGTCAGCAGCCGCTCAAAGAAGCGGCACGGACGATCCGTCCAATCCAACATGGGTGCGACACAAAAGAGCCAGGGAGAGGCTGCTGAGGGCGTATTGGGCGTTAAAGAAGGCGTTGCGTTGTCGTTCATCAAAATCTTTCAGCGTCTGGTCTGAAGGTTATTTTTTGCAGAAATGAGCGCTTAAGAGAGCCCCGGAGAAAAAAGAAAAGCGCCCGAGCCGCACAGAGAGCGGAACGGACGCTTGGTATCAGCGGCAGGCTTCATCGAGAGACTCACCGCATTGCGGCTCGTCTTCAGGTGCCGAGCACTTCACCAGAAACATAGAGCCAATGCCCTTCCTCATCTCGGCGAAAATGCGAATGCTCTTCCATTTTGAGTGCGCCGTTCGCCGTTCGAGCAACGGCTCGAAAATGCACTTCGCCGCTTTGTCCGTCGGCGGCCGTTGAATGCCCAAGCACTTTAAGCTTCATCCACTTCGGCCGGGCTTCCCCTGGCTCAAAGAGCCTTGAGGGCCGCGTTTCCGGCGCCCAGGTGGCGAGCACATAAGCATCGTCACCGCAGGCATAAGCGCTGTAGCGGCTTCGCATCAAGGCTTCCGGCGTCGGCGCCCCGAGCGCCTGACTGCCGCCGCTCAGATAAACGCCGCAGCA
>OGPZ01002593.1_pt1 | contig 10773 bp, 8 predicted proteins | sample 1553111 | NCBI WGS metagenome assembly OGPZ01 (sample SAMEA2579968, study PRJEB22360) | human gut metagenome
AAACGCTGCAACAGCTCCTGACTTATTCGCTCAGGCTGACATCGATGGCGGTCTTGTAGGTGGCGCTTCCCTGAAACCAGATTTCGGAAAGATCGTAAACTACAAATAAGAATAAATAAAGAAAGGGGCTTCGGCCCCTTTTTTTGTGGAATAATGGAAAATCTATTTGTCAAAAAAACTCTCTCTGACATAAATACGCAGAAATAAAAATTCGGTGTTTATGCTCAGAGAGAGTTTTTCTTATTTTCGGAGGAAGAACTGTTTTTCTCCGAAATTTCTTTTGGATTATTATTCATTTCATCCGGATCAGGAATATGTTCTACGATATCTTCAATATCACAGTGAAGAATGGAACACAACCTGTCTATTGTAAAAATTTCAATGTTTTTGTTTTTTCTAAGCCTGTCCAGAAGAGAACGGGTAATTTCATAGTGTTCATAAAGATCATACTGAGTAATACCTCGTTCTTTCATTGTGACCCAAAATCTGTCATACTTTATCATATGTTTATCCTGTCCGATTCGTCCTTGAATTAATCTTATTATGAATGTAAAATTGGAATCACAACAGTGTCCTTATAGAGACACTATGGAAAGGAGAAACAATGAGGAAATTTTTGAAGGCATTTTTTTCATTGGCGGTTACCATATATTTTTCGACTACCATGTTCTATTGTTTTGTGGCCGGAGCACCGCAGAATGGAAAAGGAGCTGTAATTTATGTAGTGTCAGCAGCAGGCCTGTCAATTCTGTTTCCGGCTTTTACCTGTGGCTGTATTCATTACATTATCTATCTCAGGAAAAAACTGGATAAACAGGGCAAATAATCAGGTTTTATGGTATGATAAAGAAAAACAGAGGATGGATGAAACCGGACAGTTATGTATTATAATAGAAAGAAAGACTGTAACTGTGCGGAAGACGCTTATGTGATTATTTGTGGAGGGTTTTATGGGAAATATTCTGGATTATCTTGACTGGAGAGGGGACCTTACTTTTGAACAGTCACCGTTTAATGAAGTTGACAATCTGATACTGTCATGCTTTTCCTATCTGGATCTGGATGAGATAACCGAGCTGAAAAATGGAGATACTCTTTGCATAAAGGATCTCTCAGAGAGATTTTCCACAGAAAAAAAAGAACAGGATATGAAAGCAGAAAGTGCGTTTTTGCAGAATACGCCGGTTCTTCTTGAAAAGATGGCCCGTTCGAAACGATTCCGGGAATGCATAGTGGGAGGATTTGTGAATGAAATTCTGTCCAGACAGGCACAGCAGTTTGCGGCAGTGATGATCGGGCTGGGAGATGGAACATCCTATATATCTTTCCGGGGAACCGATGATACGATTGTGGGATGGAAAGAGGATTTTAATTTGAGCAACGGAGTTGTTCCATCCCACAGAAAAGCTCTGGAATATCTGGAAGAACACGGAACCTATCTGCAATCCATGTTGCGTATCGGAGGACATTCCAAAGGTGGTAATCTGGCTATGTATGCTGCCATGCAGTGTAATGAAATACTTCAGGAGAAGATTCTTTTTGTTTACGATAACGACGGACCAGGATTTCCGGAGGAATTTTTCAGCCCTGAGAGAGTGGAGAAGGTTTTGCCAAAAGTCACCCGTATTATACCGGAGGCATCTGTGATCGGTATGCTTCTTACGCATCAGAAAGAACCGCTGATCGTGGCAAGCAGTCAGAAAGGCATCCTGCAGCACGATGCTTTTACCTGGGAGGTGATGGGGCCGTCTTTTATTCAGAAAGAAACACTGACAAGGAGGGCGGCGGCATCAGACCGGAGTCTTCACAAATGGATTGATACTATGAATGAAGAGGAAAGGGCACATCTGATAGGAGAACTTTTTTCTGTGCTTGAGGCCACCGGCGCGGATACGATTTCCCAGATTCAGGATGGAGGCCTGAAAAGTCTGGCTGCCATGGTACGACAGCTGGATAAAATGGAGCCTCACTCCAAAGCTATGGTACAGGAATTGATTGTCGGAATTTTTGGCAGCTGGCTGGAACTCCTTCCGCTGCCGGAGCTTGACAAAAAGCGTTTTCTGCCATAACATAGGAGTTAACTCTGATAAAAATTGGAAAAAACGGAAAGGGGACATCAGAAAATGAGCGAAAAAGTCGTAAATGCGGCCCTTCTTGGTCTTGGAACAGTAGGAACCGGAGTCTATAAAGTTATCAAAAATCAGGAGCAGGAAATGACAGCCAAGCTTGGATGTCAGGTAAAGATCACAAAGATCCTGGTGCGTAACCTCGAAAAAGCATCTAAAAAAGTAGAAGATCCATCTGTTCTTACAACAGACTGGGCAGATATCGAAGGAGATCCTTCTATTGATATTGTGATCGAGCTGATCGGTGGAATTGAGCCGGCCCGTACTTACATTCTTGCAGCACTGAAAGCCGGAAAGAATGTAGTAACTGCAAATAAAGACCTGATCGCAGTTCACGGAAAAGAGATTCTGGAAACTGCCAAGGCTGCACAGAAAGATTTCCTGTTTGAGGCTGCTGTTGCCGGAGGAATTCCGATTATCAGCCCGCTTAAGAATAGCCTCGAGGCCAACCATGTAACGGAAGTTATGGGAATCGTAAACGGAACTACGAACTTTATCCTTACCAAGATGTCCCAGGAAGGAATGGAATTTTCCGATGCCCTTGCCCTTGCCACAGAGCTTGGATATGCAGAGGCAGATCCGACTGCAGATATAGAAGGAATTGATGCAGGAAGAAAGGTAGCGATCCTTGCTTCTGTTGCTTTTAATTCCAGAGTTACCCTTGACAATGTTCATATCGAGGGAATCACCAAGATCACAGCGAAAGATATCCGTTACGCCAAGGAAATGGGCTGTGAGATCAAACTTCTGGGTGTTGCCCGCTGCCAGGAGGATGGCGTTGAGGCCTATGTATGCCCAATGCTGATCCCTGCAGAGCATCCTCTTGCATCTGTCAATGATTCCTACAATGCAGTATTTGTACATGGAGATGCTGTAGGTGATACTATGTTCTACGGACGTGGAGCAGGAGAACTTCCAACAGCAAGTGCGGTTGTTGGAGATGTATTTGAGGTAGTCCGTAATATGAAGGCAGATTGCTGCGGAAGAGTAGGTTGCACCTGCTATAAGACACTTCCGGTAAAAAATATGGCAGATACCCATAACCGTTATTTCCTCCGCCTGCAGGTAGAGGACCGCTGCGGTGTGCTGGCTGAAATCCTGGAGCATTTTGCAAAATATCAGGCAAGCGTGGCACAGATCATGCAGAAAGAAAGCAAGAGACCGGATACCGCAGAGGTTGTTGTGATCACCAAACTTGTAAGCGAGGGCGCTTTCTTTAAGGTTAAGGAAGAACTGGAAAACAGCGCATCTGTAAGAAAGATTTCTTCTATGATCCGTGTATACCAGAAATAATATCTTTCGCGTAAATTTACAGATCAGCTGTATCAGTTGTCGGGAAATTGAAAACAAACAAATTTTTGTCAAAGAAAACGTTGCAAAATTTCTGGATTTTGGTACTATATAAAATGGAAAACAAAAGAATCCTGAATGGTACAGAGGGTTTCAGAATCAGTGAAGAGCTGTGCCGGACAGATTTTCGATCAAAGATAAGAAGGGGAAAATTATGAGCAAAAAACCAACAGTTTTAATGATCCTTGATGGATATGGACTCAATGACAGACATGACGGAAATGCTGTATATGAGGCAAAAACACCGGTTATGGACGGACTCATGAAAGATTATCCGTTTGTAAAAGGCAATGCCAGCGGTCTTGCGGTAGGTCTTCCAGACGGACAGATGGGCAACTCCGAGGTTGGTCATATGAACATGGGCGCAGGCCGTATCGTATACCAGGAGCTTACAAGGATCACAAAAGAGATCCAGGACGGCGATTTCTTCAAGAATGAGGCACTTCTTACTGCTATGAAGAATGCAAAAGACAACGATTCCGCGATCCATTTTATGGGACTTCTTTCTGACGGTGGCGTACACAGCCACAATACACATCTCTACGGACTTCTTGAGATGGCAAAGAGAGAGGGACTCAAGAAAGTTTACGTACACTGCTTCCTGGATGGTCGTGACACACCGCCTGCATCCGGTAAAGAGTTTGTAGAGCAGCTGGAAGCTAAAATGAAAGAGATCGGCGTTGGTGAGATCGGTGTGATCTCCGGACGTTATTATGCAATGGATCGTGATAACCGCTGGGATCGTGTTGAACTTGCATATAAAGCTCTTACACAGGGCGAAGGCGTAAAGGGAACAGATGCTGCAGCAGCAGTTCAGGCTTCCTATGATGATGACAAGACAGATGAATTTGTGCTTCCGACTGTTATCGAGAAAGACGGCAAACCGGTTGCAACTATTTCCGATAAGGATTCCGTTGTATTCTTCAACTTCCGTCCGGACCGTGCAAGAGAGATCACAAGAGCTTTCTGTGATGACGATTTTAAGGGCTTTGAGAGAGCAAAGAGACTGGATACCACATTCGTATGCTTCACAGAGTATGATGATACCATCCAGAATAAGCTGGTAGCATTCCACAAGGTTCTTCTTCACAATACCTTTGGTGAGTACCTTGCAGCTCACGATATGACACAGGCACGTATCGCCGAGACAGAGAAATATGCACATGTTACCTTCTTCTTCAACGGTGGCGTTGAGGAGCCGAACAAGGGAGAGGATCGAATCCTTGTAAAATCCCCGAAGGTTCCGACCTACGATATGCAGCCGGAGATGAGCGCACCGGAAGTTTGCGAGAAACTTGTAGAGGCGATCAAATCTGACAAATATGATGTGATCATCATCAACTTCGCAAACCCGGATATGGTTGGCCACACAGGTGTTGAGGCAGCTGCAATCAAGGCTGTTGAGACTGTTGATGAGTGTGTAGGTAAGGCTGTAGAGGCAATCAAAGAGGTTGACGGACAGCTCCTTATCTGTGCTGACCACGGTAACGCAGAACAGCTTGTAAACTATGAGACAGGTGAGCCATGGACAGCTCATACAACCAACCCGGTTCCGTTTATCCTGGTAAACGCAGATCCGAAATACACACTTCGTGAGAACGGATGCCTTGCAGACATCGTTCCGACACTGATCCAGCTTATGGGCATGGAGCAGCCGAAGGAAATGACAGGAGAGTCTCTTCTTGTTGAGAAATAAATAAGATATTATGGAATCCCCGCAGATTTTCACAGATCTGCGGGGATTTTTTGTATTTCCTTGTTTCTGTTTCCACACATAAAAAATTTTTTCAAAATCATCTTGTAAAATCATTCCATTTCAACTATAATCCCTCTGATACATAAAAACAGGTAACTTTTGGGTAATTTGGGGGAAAAGAATATTTCATGAAAACAGACATGACACAGGGCAAACCGGTAAAAGTGCTCCTGGGATTTACGATCCCGGTATTTATTGGTAATGTATTTCAGCAGTTCTACAATATGGTAGATGCGGTGGTGGTAGGAAAATTTGTAGGAACAAAGGCACTGGCGGCAGTGGGCTCAACAGGAACCATCATCTTTCTGATCATAGGTTTTCTTCTGGGACTGACTGCCGGCTTTACCGTACTGACCGCGCAGAAATATGGTGCGGGAAAAATGGATGAGATGCGCCAGACAGTAGGTAACGCACTGATTCTGACAGCAGTGATTTCCGCAGTTATGACAGCAATCAGCATGACAGGCATGCATGCACTTCTGAAATTCATGCATACACCAGATGATATTTTTAACGATGCATATGCTTACGTTATGATCATCTGCGGAGGTATTTTTGCCCAGGCATTGTATAATATCCTGGCCAGCATCCTCCGTGCACTTGGAAACAGTAAAATTCCGCTGTATTTTCTGATCTTATCTGCAATGTTGAATATCGTGCTGGATCTCGTATTTATCATTGTGTTTAAGCTGGGAGCACCCGGAGCAGCCTGGGCTACCATTATTTCCCAGGGAGTATCCGGAGTTTTATGCCTTCTGTATATCTGGAAATTTGTGCCGGAACTCCGCATGAAAAAAGAAGACTGGTATTTCCGGCGCAGTCTTGCTTTCAAGCAGATTGGTGTTGGAATTCCCATGGGACTTCAGTATTCTATTACAGCAATTGGAACTATGATGGTACAGTCTGCTTTAAATATGTTGGGATCCTATGCAGTGGCAGCATTTACCGCAGGAAGTAAGATCGAGCAGATTTTTACCCAGGCATTTGTAGCACAGGGAACTGCCAGCGCTACCTATAACGCACAGAATATCGGAGCCGGAAAGCTTGAAAGAGTGAGGGAAGGATTCCGGGCTTCTCATTTTATCGGAATTGTATACTCGATTATTGTGGGAGGTTTTCTGTTCTTTGCTGGAAAATATTTTGCATATCTGTTTATCTCGGATAACATTGAAGAAGTGCTTCCTATGGTAGCAATCTATGTAAAATGTGTGGCGTTGTTCTTTATTCCGCTGTATTTTGTTAATGTACTTAGAAACGGAATCCAGGGAATGGGATATGGTCTCCTTCCTATGATGGCCGGCGTGGCAGAACTGGCGGGAAGAGGAATCACAGCTACGATTGCGGCAGGAAGAAGCAGCTATATTGGCACATGTCTGGCAAGTCCGGTGGCATGGATTTTTGCAACGGTGCTTCTCTGGGGTATGTATTTCTATGTTATGAAAGATATGTCCCGGAAATTGTACGGTACAAATAAGTTATAAAAAAACCGTGAAATGAGATGCAATTTCCAGAAAGTATGATATAATGAAAAAGCTGGTAACTGATCCGTGTATATAAGTGCGGATCAGCCCGGAAAGTATCAATGGAAAGGTGTCTTTTCGAAAGACACATAAACATAGAGGTGAAATAAAAATATGAGCAACGAGGAGAAGAGGGACATCGAAGATAAGATCAACGACGCCATGGCCAAGATTGTCAGCGATACAGTCGGAGATGCCCAGCCTGAGAAAAAATCAGATGCATCTGCTTCTCAAAAGTCTGCCCGGCCTTCGAAGTCAGCGAGACCTTCCAAGTCGGCAAGACCGAAGAAGATCACATATGTACCGATTGATGAGTCTGAATTTGCCCCAATCGTTCTCCCCCAAAAAAAGAAGCATAAGGCGTTAAAAGTAACCGGAATGATCGCAGCCATGGTTCTGGTAGCAGCCGGCTGTGCATATGCCGGAGTGTCTTATTATTACACGAACCACTTTTTTGAAGGGACAACGATCAACGGAATTGACAGTTCCAACAAGACTGCCTATGAGGTGGAGCAGGAGATTGCCAGCAAGATGGAGAACTATACCATCGAGGTAAAAGCGAGAGATCAGGAATCACAGACCATTACAGGATCAGATATTGATTATCGCTATATATCCAGTGGTGAAATTCTGAAACTCCTGAAATCTCAGAAGCCATATGAGTGGGTGAAGGGATTTTTTGGAGAAACCACTTACACAGCCAAGGAAGAAACAGCTTTTGACAAGAGTAAGCTGGAAACACAGGTGAAAGCACTGAATTGTGCACAGAAAGAAAACCAGGTGGCCCCGGAGAATGCATATGTAAGTTTTAACAATTCAGAATTTACCATTGTGCCGGAAACCGAGGGCACGGAGCTGAAGGTGAAGGAAGCATACCAGATGATCAGCGAAGCCATCAGCAGTGATGATGCAGAAGTAGATCTGGGCAGTAATCCGGATGCATATGTCACAGCGGATGTTACCAGTGACAGTGCAGATCTTCAGGCAACGGTAGATGCATATAATAACTTTGCAAAAGCAAGCATCACCTATACATTTGGAGATGAAACAGTAACACTTGATGGAAACACCATTAAGGACTGGCTGCAGTTTGATGAAAAAGGACAGCTGATACAGGACGATGCGTCTTTTAAACAGCATATTGTGGATTATGTAGCACAACTTGCAGCTTCTCATGATACGGTAGGTACTGAGAGACAGTTCCAGACCACAAGTGGAAGAACGGTATCGGTATATGGTTCTGCATATGGATGGAAAATTGACCAGGACGCAGAGGTAGCACAGCTTACCCAGGAGATTCAGTCCGGTACACAGACAACAAGAGAGCCGGTATATTCCATGACAGCCAATTCCTATGGCGTTAATGATCTTGGTAATACTTACATTGAAGTAGATCTTACAGAACAGTATATGCGGTATTATCAGGATGGAAGTGTGATTTTTGAGTCCGATATTGTATCCGGACTTGCAAGTGATCCGGAGAGGAAAACGCCTCCAGGAATCTTTACCCTGTATTATAAGAAGAGCCCGGATGTGCTCCGTGGTACCAAGAAGGCAGATGGAACATATTCCTATGAACAGCCGGTAACCTACTGGATGCCGTTTAACGGAGGAATTGGATTCCACGATGCAGACTGGCAGCCATACTTTGGTGGTGACCGGTATCTTACAGGAGGTTCCCACGGCTGTATCAACATGCCACCGGATAAGGCAGGAGAACTTTACAATATTATTCAGTACAATGTTCCGATTATCTGTTTCTATTGATCGAACCCATATCAAGCGGATATTCGGTTAAAATCAGACAGGAGCCAGCCGGTGATCCGGTGCAGGGCTCCTGTTATTTATAAGGAGGAAAATAATTATGTTTGATCAGTCATTCAGTTACATACTGGCAATTGCGGCACTGGTAATTGGTATTATGATTCTTACCGGCCATGGTTCTGTTTTTATGAAAGGTGGAAACACCCAGGCCAGAGCGCAGAAGTATGATGAGAAAAAAATGGAAAAAGTTTCCGGAATCGGTCTGATTCTGATTGGAATCGCAACAGGAATTGATGCGTTTACCACAAGTGTGACAGCGAAGATTGTTTATGTGGTTGTGCTGTTTGTGATACTTGCGGTATATCTGTTTGTTCTCAGAACAAAATGCCTGAAAAAATAAGGAAGAAAATAAAAAGGACTCCCCGTAAATAAGAAATCTGTATCCGCATGATTCCTTATTTACGGGGAGTCCTTTTTGTCCCTGATGTGGGAAAAATTATTTTAATTTTGTATGGCTGGTATGCCGGAATGTCAGTGTAAAGACAATACCTTTCACTATAGATGTAAGGGAAAGTGCCCACCAGATACCATTGAGTCCCATTCCCGCATGAGTCAGCAGCATAGCCAGTGGAATTCTGGAACCAGTCAGGATAATACTGATGATACTGCAGAGCTTCGTCATTCCAAGGCCGGACAGCGCACCGATGGTCATAAGCTCGATAGCCATAAAAGCTTCACTGAAACCGATGATAGTCAGGTAATTTACGGAAATTCCAAGGGATTCTGGATCATGGAAAAACAGACCGGAGATCGGGCGTGGAAGCAGCACAAAGGCTACAGTTATGATAAGACCCCAGATTGTCAGGATACCAAAGGAAATACGGTAGCCCTGGCGGATGCGGTCGTATTTTTTTGCACCGAAATTCTGTGCGGTAAATGCATTTAATGCAGAGGCAAAACCATCTGCGGTATTCCAGGAAACAGATTCGATCTGCCCGCCCACACGCTGGACAGCGATGGCAGCAGCACCGAAGGCGGAAACCATTCTGGTCAGTACCATGGAGATCATACAGTAGAGCATGCTCTGGATAGCGGTTGGAAAACCAATGCGGAAGATATTTTTATAAAATTTTCCCGGAAAACGTGAAAAAAGATGAAGTTCACGAAGTACATTTGTTTCCAGCCCGGAAGTAAAGATCCGGAAAATCAGCACTGCAAAAACCAGGAACTGTGCAGTTACTGTGGCAATGGCAGCACCTGCCGTTTCAAGCCGTGGAAAAGGTCCAATGCCAAGGATCAGGAGCGGATCTAGGAGCATATTTCCCACAAGTCCAAGAAAATTGGCCATCAGCGGAGACCTGGAATCTCCCTGGGCTGTAAAAAGTCCGGTGAGAGTCAGGTTCAGGAAGGAAAAAATGATCAGTCCGCAGGTGATCAGCATATAAGATCTGGCAGAAGCATAGGCATCAGGGTCTGCCAGATTAAAAAATCCGATCAGCGGATCGAGAAAAACGATGCTTGCCACAGCAAATAAGAGGCCGAACAGAATGGTCATCTGCAAGGCACTGGCTGCGTAGAAACCGGCTTCTTTATAATCTTTCCTGCCGCAGGCCTGGGCTGTGTTTACCTGTCCTCCCATTCGGGGAAGGGCGACCAGTCCCTGGGAAAGCCACACATACATGCCGCCTACCCCCACACCGGCAACTGACTTGGATCCCAGAAGCCCGATCCAGGCCATGTCCGTGATATTATAGGCAGTTCCCAGAAAGGACGAGGCCATGATAGGAAGGGCCAGTTCCGCAAGAGTTTTCAGGATTGGACCGGAAGTAAGGTCTATGGATTTTGATCTTTTCATACTCATCTGCATATCTCCGTAAGGTCAAAAGGCCTGGTGATCCGGTAATCCGGTTTATCCACCTGACCGAAACCGTATTCAGCAAAGATAAAAGGAACTCCTGCTTTCCGGCAGGCATTAAAGTCTCCTATAGTATCACCGATATAAACCGGATCGGAAAGATTATTATCCTCGCGGATCTTCATGATATTTTCCGCTTTGGCCATGCCGGTGTCACCGGGACAGAGATGGCCCTTGAAATAGTGGCCAAAGCCTGTGGATTTCAGGAACACTTCAATATATCCGGCCTGGCAGTTACTGACGATAAAAAGAGGAAAACGGCTGGAAAGAATCTTCAGTGTTTTCTCAAGATCCGGATACAGCGGAGCACATTTGCGAAGGAGTGCCCCGTGCTCTGCCTGG
>OGPZ01002596.1_pt1 | contig 10759 bp, 8 predicted proteins | sample 1553111 | NCBI WGS metagenome assembly OGPZ01 (sample SAMEA2579968, study PRJEB22360) | human gut metagenome
TTATCATTTGTAAAAGTAAGCATAGTTTGCTTATATAGTAAAATGAGATTTCTAATGATTTATTCGATACAAATTATGAACTTTATAAATAGGAGGCTCTGTCATGACAGATATAATCAGGCTGAAACAACAGGAAGCAGTGTTACGATTACTTTTTCAAAATGAGCACAAGGATGTCGAAAAGCGGCTGCGTGCACAAAAGAATGTGGCTACGAAACGAGATTGTTTAACGATTAGTTCGGAAGCAATGGAAATTCAAAAGACAGCTCAGATTTATGGTCAGTCAGAGAATATTAAGTTTGACCAGACTGTTGATATTGCGTCATATTTTGAAGCTGCAAGAGAGGCTAACCAGAAAACGCTTGAGAATGCGGGTGACGAGATTACACGTTCTAGGCAGAAATGTCCTTATGTGTCATCAGGTGAAGTGTGCTATCAAATACTTACAGATAAATATAGTAAATTGATAGAAGAAGCAAAAAAGCATGATGACCCAGAATTTTATATTGAGAGAAAGTATTATGATCCTACCTGTCCGTGGTTTACATCAGATTTAACCAGAGAAGAAAGAAGTATTGGGTATCGAAATGAAATGTCCATGTTAAAAAGAGGAAAAGTGGTAGGTGCGAATATGCTTGACTCGGTATTTCGGATAAACAATTTGACGCTTGAATATGATGAAATAAATGCTTCTCAAATTTCTTACTATAGACAGTTGTGTGATGCACAGCTCAATTTTATTTTTTCAAAAAATAAAATTGAAGTAGGAGAAGCCTCACAGTACATTTTTCGGGTAGATCCTTACAGTTATTACATTTCCGTGGATTGTGAGGATGCTGCAATCAAGGGGAAAATGGAATCTGTACTAAATCAAGGGGAAAACGGAAAGCATCTTTGGCAGCAAATTAACTGGTTTTCGGAGCAGGATGGTGCTCATAGTACTCAGATAAGTAATAAATTGAGTATTGACAAAACTTGGGCTTATAGAGAGGTGTACAGATACACAGGTTATCAATTGCATGAGTTAAAGGAAGAGAATGGCACATATTACACAGAAGATGGGACAGATATAAAAACGGTGATCCGTGAGGAAGTATGGAAAGATCCAATTTTTCCGTATGAGGCAAAAGAGGATTATGCACAGGCTGTCTGTGGCTGTATTCAGGAAGTGGCAGAGTGGGGCTGGCAAAATGTGCCGGATATGGTGTTATCTATTGGATACTCATCTGCTGGTTTACATGATCTGGGGCAGGATATTTCTTTTGATTATGGAAGTGAGTGGTATAAACAATATCTGGATAATTATCAATATTCCGTGTTGGCAACATATTGAAGAAACATTAATTTGAAAAACAGTTGTTTGGCTTTTTAAGCAACTGTTTTTTATCTTCCTTTTATCTCTTCAAATGAAAACTGAGATCCCCGCCTGAGAGGAAATCTCGGTTACAAACAGAATAACAGATGACAGTGAAATTGGCAGTACAAAGGCAGAGGGCAGGATTCCCCCTGCCTTTTGTGTTATAGTGGGGGCGCACTGGCAGGCAACGGAAAAAACATCACAGTCCGTAATCGACATTTACGATGGACTGTATCAGAAGTTGGGACCATCAGACTTCATAAGGTTGTTTCCGGTGATATTCACGGATAACGGGAGTGCATTCCACTTTTATTACGGGGAAGAACTGACACAGAAGTTAGGATGTCAGAAGGCTGCCGCCAGAGACATCAACCTTATGCCAGAACTTCTGAAAAAATGGGGAACTCATAACAAAAGTGAAAATAGGGGTACAAAATTTGAATGCTACTTTCAAAATGCGAAAGTCGTTTACAAAACGAGAAGGTCGGCGGGGTACATTTGAACATGAAAAAATTCCTTATATAGATTTCGTGCACTAAAAGGGAGTGTTCGTGCACCGAGGGTTAACATAGGAGAAAAATCTGTCGAATTCACTTGTAGAAATAGATAAATGTAAAAAACTATAAATAGGATTTAAAGTAAGAAATGGAGGAAAAAAGATGAAGAAATTATGTAAACGGGGATTATGTTTGATACTTATATTTAGTTTGGTGAATATACATTCTCCAATATTAGAGGCTTCAACTACAGGAAAAACAGAGATATCTTATGACGGAATTGTTGTTGAAAACAACTCGAATGTAAATGACTACATACAATTCAAAAATCTTAACTATATAAATGAAGAAGATAAAACAACTAATTGTACTATTACTTTATATAAAGATAAAGAAAAACTTAGTAAACTCAAATCATCCACTATTGGTTATACAAATTTTAGGGGAAAAGATTATTCGTGGAATATAGGTAATATTTTGGGAAAAGAGGCTGGGAGTGTATATTTAACCTTTAAATATACATCAAAAGAAGAGTCAGAAGTAATTAAATTGGATTATGAGGAGGAGAAAACAAGTTCGCCTCTTGATATGTCTAATGTGGTAATAGAAAACAAATATAATGGAACGAGCGAGAAAATATATGTTACAGTTAATAATTTATCTAATGGAGATTACATTTATGTTTATAAGCAAGGAACAAACGGTTCCTATACGAAATTGGGAAGTTTGTTGTGTAGAAGTAAAGGAACGGTAACTGGAAATTACACAAGAACCACTGGTCTTGATAAGTTATATCTTACTCAGAAAAAGAAAAATCAATACGAAAGTATAGAGAAACAAGAGGTAATTGTCCCAGAAGCCGGAGTTACAGATTTTGGTAAAGCAGATTCTGATTATCCAGACGTAAAAATTGTGGCAAAGGATCAAACGGGTAACGATGTTGTAGAAATTTCAGGAGTTGGAACTAGTACAGTTGTCACACTATATACAGATGCTTCGAAGACAAAAAAAATAAAATCGCAGACGATAAATACGAAAGGAAGTATTAGTATTACTAATATTTTGAGTTATGGTACAGTTTATGTGACTCTTAGAGCACCAGATAAATATGAAAGCGCAGTTATTCCAATCACACCAGTTTTAGCAGAGAAAACACAGATATTGGATGGAAATGTTATATTAGAGAATAATTCAGGCACAAATGATTATATAAAATTTACTAATTTGAAATATACAGAAGATGATTTTAAGAACACAAATGTTACTTTTACCTTGTATGCAGATAAGGACAAAAAAGAGAAATTGTATTCAGGGACAATTTCATATAGTTATTTACAAGGGAATAAGACATATTCTGTTAGTATTGGGAAAAAACTCAAAGAAAATAGTGGTACTGCATATTTGAGTTACAAATATCCAACTCAAACAGAATCTGAGTTGATTCCAATATTATACGAAGAAGAAAAATATAGTCCGATAATTAACGAAGAGGATGTTCTGATTGTAAACAAGTATACGGGTACTTCTGAAAAACTATATGTGACACTTAATAAGCTGTGTTCAGGGGATATTGTATATGCATATAAGTTATTAGCAAATGGTTCATATAGTCAATTGGCCAGTGCAACCTGTTCTGCGACTTCAGACTCTGTTACATTGGGGTTTGCAAATCCAGCAGGCGTAGATTGCATTTATTTGCAGGTAAAACGACCGAACCAATATGATAGTAAGCAAAAAACAAAAATTAATATACCAAAAGCAGGAATTACGAGCTATGGTTCGCAAAATACGGATTTGCCAGACTTATCTATAAAAGCTATTGATAAAACAGGAAATGACTTGTTAGAGATTTCTGGTGCCCAATCAAATACTAAGTTTGAAGTTTATTCTGATGAAAACAAAACAAATAAAATTACATCAGCTACGATTAACACAAGTGGCAGCATATCGATTAAGAATATTATGAATTATGAAGCATTATATGTTACTGTGCGTGTTCCCGATAAATATGAATGTGCTCCAATTCGTATTGTTCCGGTTCCTGCACCAAAATCAAAGATAGCATATAAAAAAATATATGTAAACAATTATATTGCCGATGTGGGGGATTCGCTTTGTTTTGAAGAATTGCAGTATGCAGAGCAGGAGGATAATAAGAGCAACCTTACTTTGAAAATATTTGCAGATCAAGATAAGTCGACGGTTCTTTATAGTGGAACAGTGTCTTATTCAAAATTGCAAGGAGAAAACTACAGTGTAAGTTTGAGTAATAAGTTGGGACTGGAACCAGGAACTTTGTATGTGTCAGTAAAATATCCTACAAAAAGAGAGTCAGACTTGATTCCGGTTTCATATGAAGGGGAAAAAACCAGTCCAAAGTTAGGAGAAAGTCAAGTTGTCATTGATAACGATTTGATATGGGAAGATATATCAAAATGTAAAGTAAAAGTGCGAGTACCTAAAAAGGCATCTGATGATGTTGTGAAAGTGTACCTGAATGCTGAGACTACGGATGTGAAGGCAAATGATAATGAAGAGTTTGAATTACCAGTGGGCACAGAAAGTATTTTTGTGACAATACAGAATAAAGGTTGCTATGAAAGTGAACGAACAGAGGTGAAATTGCCGACAGCGAGAAGTTGTACAACTCTTAATGGAAAGGTGGAAATTGAGAACAATGCTGGTATTTACTCGGATTGGATTAGCTATACTGAAGACAAGGCTATACCGGAGGGGACAGTTTTTTCTGTGTACCAGTATCAAACAACAGAGGATAATACAAAAGAATATGTGAAGATTGGCAGTACAATCATAGAAAACAATCGGGCAAGAATAGAGTTTCCTAATAATAGGGTGTTGGGGGAAGAAAAAGGTACTTTATATACTACATTAAAATACCCGGGTTACGCTGAAAGCCCGTTTTCTGGAACAAGTTATGAAGAAGAATCAATTTTTATGAGAGTAGGAGTTATTGAAGAAGATGCAAATACTGTTGGAAAACTAACAATCTTAAATACGCAAAAGGGTGATGTTATTTGCGTTTATGATAGTGAAGAGAAAAATAGTATATTAGCACAAGTAGTATCAGATGGTAACAGTACAGAAATTTATGTACCATCGGTTGAAGTTGGGGATACTATATATATTACAAATAAAGCAATAGACCGTGAGGAAAGTGAGGCGTTAGCGTATACTATTGGTAATATGACAGAACTTGGTGAAATTGCTATGGATAAAGATTTCGTCAATACAACATATGGTTTGAAGGCTGATTTCTCGACATGTTCTCAGATTCTGATAGGGCTTGTCAGAGTTTCGGGTCGTAGTGCAATTCGCTTTGATGTATTTGATGAGAATGGAAAGAAAATCAATGAGAAACTTATAGGATGGCGTGATGAAAATAGTCGTGTAAATTATAAAAGGTGGATAACAATTGATAACCCTCGAGAGGATTCAAAGGTACACCTATATAATATTAGAGTGAACCAAGTTAAGTATGAAAATGACACTTCGTATAGATTGGTAACTGGTAATGCTCAAAATTCACGGGAATTATTAGGTGGAAAAGAGAATTCTGTTGATGTAGAACCGTACAAAGATTTTTACTCAGAAAGTACGAAAAAAGGTGGTAACCTTATTCTGGGTGAGTACATACCAGGAGAAATTGGTAAAGGATATTTTTATCATTTTAAATATGAGGGCGAGACAATTACTCTATGTACTAGAAAAGCTAATTTGAGATTTTGTATTTATAATGAGAATAAGAAGATACAATATGATTCAAAGAGTGATGACTATGCCCAAAGAATAGAATGGATGGGGGGCTTTTCGTGTGTTCAAAAGGCGAAAGGCAGTTTAAAGAAAAAATTGGAAATAGGAAAAGATTATTTTGTGGAGGTATATTCTGTAGGTTCAATAGATGATTTTGAAGAGGACTATAATTCATATCAGTTGGCTATAGGAGATCCGATATTAAATTCACGTATAGATACTTTTTATGCAGGAAAAACATTATCTATACCAGAAAAAGGTTTCTCGAATGTATTGGCTTTCAATTTACAAGATGGAAGTGTTCCAGATACGGCACTTGTTAAACGGATAACTCCTAAGGATAATAGTGGAAAGCGCCCACATGAACTAGTTGCTATAACAAAATTCCGTGTCCGCAATTTTACGGAGAGTTATAATGTTTGGCATACCTGTACCGGATTCTATAACTCATGTGAGTTTACAATGAGTGTAAATAGTCCAGTCAGTACGCATCTTAAAGGGCGTTGGGAAATTGAAGCATACTCTGAAGATGCAATTACAATTACACCGGGATTTGAAGTTGAATTTTACTATGAAATTGGTGACTAATATATGTAAGGTCATGGAATTTGTTGAAAAGGAGGATACAACAATGGAAAAAAGCATGGGGATTTCTATACCATCAGTAAATAATTTAATTGTTAGTTATGAACAGTCTCAAGTTACAAATGTAAATAATAAAGGAGAGAAAACGGTAGATTCTTCAAAGAAAGCGGGAAAGCACTGGTGGCAATGCAGCGAAAAAGAAAGTAAGTTGTTGCAATGTAGTGTCAAAGACAGTGATCAGCGCAAAGAGTATCTTACTGCCTTTTATCAGGGAAAGATTTCTGATGTTGAATTGGACACGGCAATATCAAATACGATACGTAATGCATATGAAGAAGCCGTTTCTGGCGGCTGGCTGGATAAAGATGACGAGAAAGAATTTTTAAATACAATGTATTGTGATTTAACAGTAGAAGCGGTGCAGGATGCCGTGTCTAGTAACATTGTTGAAGGTAGGGCACTTAATCGGCAAAATGCAGTAAATGTGCAGGATAGTAAGTTTGTGTATTATAATGCAAAATTTTATCATTCCTGTGAGAAGGTAAAGGAGGTTCTCAGAGATTGTTTAGATAGGTTTTCAGAGGAACTGGGAATTGAGAATCTTGACAAAGAAAAGTGTTTATCCGAAAACGTGAAAAATGGTGATGATTTTAATGCAGTTTGGAGTGGAAGTTATGAAAGTTGGAATGGGCATTACAATCAGTGTGAGATGATAAATACGGAAGCTGTACCTCCAGAGGAATTTTCCTTTTATTATCAAGTGGAGTATTCTAATATCCATAAAAATTTTAAAGAGTACGATTATGAAGAACGACACTATCTGCTCGTTAATGGAGAGACTTCTGTTGTTAAAGAAGAATTCAGAATGACAGATGATACGATGTTGAATCGAAAGCCTTTTAATAATCTTTTGGATTATGTAAAAAGTAAATATTTAGAACAGGATCATTTGTGGAAAGAACTGCATTATTTGAATAATTTTAAAATATATTCTTTGCTAAATTTTGTTTAAATGAAACTGTTGCTAGAGGATTACGAGTACGAAAAGGCACAGTTTGATGCCGTTATGGAGACGATAGAAAAGTTGTGCAGGAAGGGAAGATACCTGAAAGAGAGCAGATGCTTGCCATCAAAGGTATAGGAGTGATCACGGTGGCTGAATTTCTGGCTGAAGTGGGCGATGTAAGGCGTTTCGAATCACCCAGACAATACAAAAGCTGGAAGGAACAGAAGAATTTCATAAACATAGAGAGCCAAGTCAGATTTATTTCCATCAGAGCAGAGACTCAGCGTAGGAGTTGATGTCCCTTTATGGATAAGCAGAACGAAGGAATTAAGGATCCTGAAGTAAAGGAGACGCCTTATGACATGGGAGGTTAGGCTACTGTAAGGAGTTGGGGAAAGAAAGGCCGAACATAACAGAATAAGACGACGTCTTGATGATGTTGCAGGACAAAATGGAAGTTTAGTCATGTATAACATGAAATAGGCAGGGACTCTTGGCTCATTTATTTGAGCCTTGAGTCTTTTATTGTTTTTGGAGAGAAAGATGATAGTTATCGTTTGTTTGGATAATAAAAAGGCATGATGTTTAATCATAGGTGGCAGAGCAGAGAGCAGGCAGTGACAGGCAGAATTCAGAAAATCTGTGCAGGTAAGAACTGTGGATGAACGCATACTCGGATAAGTTATATGGAAGTCTGGAGGGAATAGAAATGGTAATTAGTGTAGAGTTTCTTTCACTGGCAGAGATTGTAGAGTTTTGCCTGATAGAATCGGAGAGTTTAGCACCCATTGCTGAAAAGATTGAATAAATTATTGTTTTTGGGTGAAATCGGACATATCCAGCAGATGTTTATTTAGAGTTGGATTTGTCCCAGTGGGAAAGAAGGGAACGGAATGAGTTTCCGGGTACTTCCCATGAAAAAATAACGGAAGGAAAAGAGGTAGAGGAGAGATACTATGGATATGATGGAATGGTTTAATGTGATAGCGGGCATTTCTTCTATTATTAGCCTGCTGATTTCAATTTTTGTCGCATCGAAGGTTGTTAAATTATCTAATTCTAACAACAATAATGCTGGAGTAATACAGACAGGGGATGGAGTGCAGAAAGTGGCAGAAGGGAACTCTGTTATTGCAGATGAGGGGGCGACATATATATCTAAACCGTTAAAATATAAATTTACAGATAGAAAAGATTATAAATTTAATATGAAGAGAAAGTATGTCATATGGGCATGGAAAGGTGATTATTTGAATTTGGGGGCAGGATGTGAAGTGGGTTTCTATAACACTTATGGAAGTACGAAACATTACTTTTTTGTAAAAAAAATATTTACAGAATTAGAGATGCGGTACAATGGAAATTTAATTAATAACTATAGGCCGCCGAAATCCAAAGGAGAAAAAGTGGGGCATTCATGGTGGATTACAACATTTAATGCTGGTATGCAAAATAATGTCAATCCTTCAAAGATTGGATTCCGATGTGTAGCAGATCTATCTGTATTAAAAGCTTATGCTCGAAAAGCATTGGAAAGACGACTTGAAAAATCAAAGAGGTGGAACGTTGAAGGAAACAAGGCGACTTTAAAATGGAACTATTAGTGAAAGAGGAATTAGATTGAAAAATAATGCTGATTTGATTATTTTTCACACGGCTATTTGTGCCGAGAACGTCACAAATAAGCCTTAATCCGACACGGGAGAACTGCAATGCGGCAAGAGTGCCGTATTCGCAGCTTTCTCGTGTGGTTTCTCGAATGCAGACGTTCTCAGAATGAGAGGTTTTATGAAAAATAAATATTTATATCTGTTTTTGATATCTGTTATTATGATGATATTGTCAGGGTGTACTCTTAGAACTTCAGATGGATTTACGTCTGATGAAAAAAGTATATGCGTGCTTCAGAATGGACGTTCAGCCCGCATTGGGAATACGGTACTTTATGATTGCAGTGAAGATTATGGTACTTATATAAAATTGGAAAACAGTGATGTCTCAAGAAAATTAGACGATGTATCACAAAACTTTGCTATCGATAAAATATCCAGTTCCAATCAATATTTTTATCTGTCTGGCAGGGAGATTTCGGATGTATGGGGAGGCAAGACAAATGTACTGGTTATGGATGTAAATGGAAAAATTATTGCAGCAAAGGAATGCTGTTGCGACTGGATTTATGCCAGCGGAAGTACCATTTTTGGTTATTACAAATGTCGCGATGAATCCGAAAAAGTGCTTGCGTGGGAGGCAACACGTATGGAGGTAACACATTATCAGGATGAGGAAGAATTTCTGAACAGTGCACACAATAATATAGAGGAATGGACGCCAATGACTGGCGAGAGTTTGTCGGTGGATGGGAAAGAATGGTTTCGTCAAAAAAAGGATTACGAACACTCCCAAAATTATTATACGGATACGGTATATTGTGATACTTATTACGTTTTGGAGTGGTTAAATTATGTGGACGGGAGAGAATCTTCGGGGTTGGATTGGGATGTGAAAGTACAATCTAAAAAGTACATAAAGCAAATGCGGAAACTCATGGGGGCAAAGAAAAATTTTGAAGTATCCTCCTGGCAATTGGAGGACAAGTTAGTTGTTATTTGTCGTGTTTATAGTCGGTCGGGAGGTCTTTTGCAGCATTTTACAAAAGACATAGAGCGTAGTTTGATTTTCCAATATGATCCGGACACGGATTCTCTTCATTTGGACAATACCTATGAGGGAAAGGAACTGGCGTATTGGGATGAAACCTGGATGATATATCGGAAAGGAAAAGAACTGTTTGTTGAAAATATTCCCACGCATAAAGTAAGTAAAGTATTTGAAAATGATACAATTATTAATATTGATTTGTCATATGACATTGTTACTTTATGGGATACAAAGGATGGGAAGTTGAATCGTTCAGATACATTTATATTGCAATAAGAAATTTAAATGTATGAACTATCTGACGTATATCTAAAAGACGTAATCATTATAATTGTGGAGGGAGTATATAGAAATAACTATTTATTAAATCACACAATACGAAGAATATAATTTGAAAGTTAATGATTGCGTAAGAAAGGGAATAAGTGGCAATCTTTATTGGAAGGTTGTGTGAGGAAATAGGTGTTTAGTAAGTGTGTTTTAGGTATTAAATTTTTATTTGTTGTATTGAAGTTTGAAGGAGTGATAGTGTGAAAAATAATGCCGATGCACTTATTTTTCACACCACTATTTGTGTTGAAGCGCCACAAATAGTATTGATGCACAGAGCAAAAACAGCTACGCTGCTTTTTGCTCGTGCCTCCTCCGCTGCGCTTCGGAATGGAGAAAAAATGGCAGTTGTGGGCATGAATGGATCCGGTAAAACAACCATGATCAAACTGCTGTGCCGCCTGTATGATGTGACCGAAGGGGAAATTCTTCTAAATGGTGTGAATATCAAAAAATACGACCAGAGGGAATACAGGCAGCTGTTTTCCGTTGTGTTTCAGGATTTTCATATTCTGCCCTATACACTGGGAGAAAATGTGGCAGCCAGCGGGG
>OGPZ01002597.1_pt1 | contig 10759 bp, 9 predicted proteins | sample 1553111 | NCBI WGS metagenome assembly OGPZ01 (sample SAMEA2579968, study PRJEB22360) | human gut metagenome
AATATTTAAGCGGAGAAGCCGAGCTTGAAACTTGCATTGAAAAGTTGAAGCAGGAAAGGCGCCATTATGCAAAAAGGCAAATTACATGGTTCAAAAGAAGGCAGGACGCTGTACATATCATCTTTGATGATGACAGAAATGCCGCTGTTAAAACAGTTATAGATAAATGCGAGGACTTTTTAAATGGCTGATAAAAAGGCAAAAAAAGTGAATAAAAACGCAAAATATGTTTCTAAAGATATTATTGTTATCGCAATAGTTTTAATCGCAATTGTGGCTTACATTGTTGCTGAATGTTACAGCGCAACTCATGTTGATGTGCAAACTATTACAGCAGTTCAGTCAACAGTTTACCAAACGCTTGATAAAAAGGCACTTATAATTCGTGATGAACATATTGTTGAAGGTGATTCAAGCGGGGTTACGGTGGCTTTTCTAGATGACGGCGAAAAAGTAAAGGTCGGCGGAAATATTGCTATGGTTTTTGCGAGCAGCGAAAATGCAGAAAATTATGCAACTGCCGCTGATTTGCAAAAGCAGTTAGATTATTATATCAATTTGGAAAGTAAATCGGCGGGAACAGCAACCGATGTTGAGCAGATTGACAGTGATGTTATTAACGATGTTAACGATTATGTTCGCAATGCGTCAAATTACAATATATCGTCTGTTCAAAATGCGTCGCTTGATCTTAATGACAAATTAACAAGGCGGCAAATGATTATCGGGCAGGATATTGATTTCAGCAAGGTTAAGCAAAATCTTGAAAAAAAACTTAATTCCATAAATCTTGATTCCTGCAAACCTAACGGATACATCAGCACAAAAGAATCGGGCATTTTTTCATCATACAGTGACGGATGCGAAACTGCTTTTGATTACAAAAATATAGACAAGCTTGATGTTAAAACATTCGATAAATATATTTCGCAGGCTCAAAAGGCAAAGAAAACAGACAGCCTCGGCAAGCTTGTAACAGATTATGAATGGTATTTCGCCTGCAAGGTAAGCGCCGATGATGTGAAAAATATTGATGACGGTGACATACTAAATGTTGCGTTGAAAGACAGTGATAAAGTCATCGAATGTGAAGTAATTAGCGGTGCAACGCTTGATTTGGGCGTAAAAGAGTCTGTACTTATTCTTCGTTCAAGCGAGATGGACAGCGAAATTGCATCAATGCGACTTGAAGATATTGAAATCAGATTTAACGAATACACCGGATTTAAGGTGCCTTCTTCAGCAATTCATATTAACGATAAGGGTGAAAAGATGGTTTATACCCTTGTTGCAAATCAGGTTGAAAGCAGAGAAGGAAACATTATTTATTCAACAAAGGATTATGTAGTGTTTGAATACACACCGGATGATGAAAAGTCTATTCGTTTATATGACCAAATAATTACGCAAGGAAAGGATTTACACGATGGAAAAGTTTATACCTGATGAAGCAAGAATTCAATCAGTACAGGATAATTACAAAAAAGTATTATCAAATGTTCAGGAAGCTGCAATAAAAGCCGGCAGAAAAGCGGACGATGTAAGGCTTATGGCTGTTACCAAAACAGTTGAAAGTGTTTATATTAACAAGGTTCTTGATTTAGGTGCTGACTTAATAGGTGAAAACAGAGTTCAGGAATTCTTGGGTAAAAAAGATGAGCTTCATTTAAACGGAGTTGAAAAACATCTTATCGGCCATTTGCAAACAAATAAAGTTAAGCAAATAGTAGGCGAGGTTGATATGATTGAATCTGTTGACAGTGTTCACCTTGCAAAAGAAATCAGTAAAGTATCTGCTAAAAAAGGAATAACTACCAACATTTTACTTGAAGTTAATGTTGGCAAGGAAGAATCGAAAAGCGGTATTTACCTTGAAGGGCTTAACGAGCTTGTAAGCGAAGTTGCCGAAATGGATAACATTAAAATCAAAGGTCTTATGACAATTCCGCCTATATGTGACAGCGAAGCAGAGGTTTCAAAGTATTTTGAGTCAATGTATCAAACTTTCATTGACATTAAGAATAAAAAGATTGATAATGTAGATATGGATATTTTATCAATGGGTATGAGCCACGATTATGAAGCTGCTGTTAAAAACGGTTCAAATATAGTCCGAGTAGGCTCTGCAATTTTCGGGGCAAGAAAATATTTTTAAAAGGAGAGAGAATATATGGGCTTTTTTGATAAAATTAAAGAAATCGTTACTGAAAGTGACGATGACGAATATGATGATTTTTATGAGGATAATAAGGGCGGTTCAGTAGGTATAGCTCCTCCTATAAGGGATAGATTTTCAAGAAGAGAATCTTCTTCAAACGAAAGAGAAGAAAGATATTCCGAGCGCCCTCGAATTAAAAGGCATGACAGCGATAAGGTTGTTAATATTCACACAACTACTCAACTTCAGGTTGTTCTTGTAAAACCGGAAAAGTTTGATGAAGCAGCAGCGATTGCCGATAACTTAAATGAAAAGAGAACAGTTGTGCTTAATCTTGAAAGCACAAATCGCGATGTGGCACGAAGGTTGCTTGACTTTTTAAGCGGCGTTGCATATGCAAGTAACGGCCAAATCAAGCGTGTTGCAAACAGTACATATATCATTACACCGTATAATGTGGATGTTATGGGTGATTTGATTGATGAACTTGAAAATAACGGTATGTTTATGTAAGTGATGAAATTATAATTTTTTATATGTATATAATTATGGAGGAAGAATATAATGATTACACCAAGCCAAATTCGTCAAAAGAAAATTTCTACCGTTGAAGGCGGTGGATATGACAGAAATGAGGTTAACGAGCTTTTACTAGAGGTTATAGAGTCTTATGAAGCTGTGTATGCCGAAAATAAAGAACTCTATCGCAAAATGGAAATTCTTGCTAATCGAATAGAAGAATACAGAGCTGACGAAGATACTATTAAAAACGCATTTATTACGGCACAAAAAACTGCTGATAAGCTTATGAATGAAACCAAGCAGAAAGCTGCCGAATCACTTGAAGAAAGTGCAAAAACAGCACAGAAAACCGTTGTTGATGCAAAGGAAAAGGCAGATAAAATTATTTCAAGTGCAAGAGATTATGTTGCTAACCTTACAAATGAAAAGGAAAAAGCAGCAGGCGAAATAGTAGACGAAGCAGAAAAGAAAGCAAACGAAGCTTTAAGCGGTGCAAAAATAGTTGCACAGGATGTTCTTGAAAAAGCAAAAACACTTTCACAGGAACTTATAAGCAAAGCAAAGGCTGAAAAAGAAGCACAAAAAGAACTTGTCGAAAAACTTAACGCTCAGTCCAAAACATTTAAAGAAAATCTTATTTCTCTTTATGAGCAACAACTTGAAGTTGTTAAAAATATGGCAGAAGATACAGATATTTCAAATATCAGTGCTGACGAAGAAATTGAAAATGAATTAAATCATATTTATGCTTCAATTGACAAACTCGAAAATGATGATAATGTTGACAGCGTTATTGAAGAAGCAAAGGAAACCGAAATCAAAGAGGAAACAGAAGAAAAAGCTGAAGAAACAGTTTGGGAAGATGCGCAGGAAACAATTGAAACTCCTGTAAATGAAGAAGCTGATGTTGAAGAAGCTGAAGAAACTGACGAAGTTCAAAATGCCGAAGAAGAGGTAAATGAGCAAGACGCGGTAGACGAAATTATTGAAGAAATTGAAAGCAGCGGAAAAAAGTCAATCGGTTCTCTTAATGAAGTTGAGGAAGAAACAGTATCTGAAGAGGAAGCAAAGGCAGCGCTTGACGCTTTTTCGAGTGATGAAATTACACCGATTGAAGATACGGGTGCTATTCCTGAAATTGATGATGAGCCTGAAATTGATGAAAAGCCACAGCCTTTTGAAAATTATTTTCATGTAAATCGTGAAGATCCGCATAATACAGATGAAACAATTTCTCTTATTCCTGAAGATGATGAAGACGAGGACGAAGAGGATAATAAAAAATTCAAAGGATTTTTCAAAAAGAAAAAATAAACCTATCAAGGAGTTAACATAATGGATTACAACCAAACATTAAATTTACCTAAAACCGAATTTCCTATGCGTGCAGGTTTACCAAAAAGAGAGCCTGAATTTTTAGCTCGCTGGGAAGCAAACAATCAGTATGAAGAACTTATGAAGCATAATGAGGGCAAGCCGCTTTTCGTTTTGCATGATGGACCTCCTTATGCAAACGGTGATATTCATATCGGTCACGCTCTTAATAAAACACTTAAAGATTTTATTGTAAGATATAAGAATATGACCGGCTTCAAGTCACCTTATGTTCCGGGCTGGGATACTCACGGTCTTCCTACTGAACTCGCAGCAAGAAAAAAAGCAGGTATCAGTGCAGAAACAAATATTTCTGACCTTGAACTTCGTAAAATCTGCCGTGACACCGCACTCGGCTTTGTAGATGTGCAAAGAGAGTCATTTAAGCGCCTCGGTGTTATAGGCGAATGGGATAACCCATATATCACTCTTAAAAAGGAATTTGAAGAAGAGCAGATTAAAGTGTTTGCTACTATGGCAAATAAGGGATATATCTATAAAGGCTTAAAGCCTGTTTATTGGTGCCCTGATTGTAACACTGCTCTTGCCGAAGCTGAAATTGAATATGCTGAAGACCCTTGCCATTCAATTTATGTTAAGTTCAATGTTACAGATGACCTCGGCAAGCTTACTGCTATGGGTGCAGATTTAAGCAAAACATATTTTGTAATTTGGACTACTACAACTTGGACTCTTCCTGCAAATGTTGCTATTTGCGTTGGCCCTGATTTTGAATATTCACTTATTAAATCAGGTGATGAATATTATGTAATGGCAACTGACCTCGCAGCCTCTGCTATGGAAGCAAAGGGTGTAACAGATTATGAAACTTTGGGCGTAATCAAAGGTTCAGAGCTTGAATATATGAAAACACAGCATCCTTTTCTTGACCGTACATCACTTGTTATTGTGGGCGACCATGTAACTCTTGAAAGCGGTACAGGCTGCGTTCATACTGCACCGGGCCACGGTATTGAAGACTTTGTGGTTTGTAAAAATTATCCTGAAATTCCTATAATTGTTCCTGTTGACGCAAAGGGCAGACTTACTGAAGAAGCAGGTATGTTTGCAGGTCTAACAACTGAAGAAGCTAATAAGCCTATTGCTCTTCATCTTGAAAAAATCGGCGCTCTTTTTGCACTTAAGAAAATCGAACACCAATATCCACACTGCTGGAGATGTCATAAACCTGTAATTTTCAGAGCTACAAGCCAATGGTTCTGCTCTGTTGATGACTTTAAGGATGAAGCAGTTAAAGCGGCAGAGGATGTTAAGTGGTTCCCTGAATGGGGTAAAGACCGCCTTCAATCAATGGTTAAAGAGCGTGCAGACTGGTGTATTTCCCGCCAGAGAAAATGGGGCGTTCCTATCCCTGTTGTATACTGCCAAGATTGTGGCAAGGAAATCATTGATAATGATGTTATGATGAAAGTATCAAAGATTTTCGGCGAAGAAGGTTCTGACGCTTGGTTTGCTCACGATACTGAATACTTCCTTCCAAAAGGCTTTAAATGCCCGCATTGCGGAAGCGACAAAGGTTTTGATAAAGAAAAAGATATTATGGATGTTTGGTTCGATTCAGGTTCTTCACACGCTGCTGTTTGCAGAAAGAGGGGATACCTCAAAGTTCCTGCTGATGTATATCTTGAAGGTGCAGACCAATACAGAGGCTGGTTCCAATCATCACTTCTTACATCTGTTGCAGGCGGAAACGGCGCTCCATATAAGCAAATTATTACTCACGGTTGGACCGTTGACGGTGAGGGCAAAAAGATGTCTAAATCTCTCGGTAACGGTATTGACCCGCAAGAAATCGTCGGCAAGTACGGCGCTGATATTCTTCGCCTTTGGGTTGCAAGTGCTGATTACCACGCAGATATTCGTATCAGCCCTGAAATTTTAAAGCAAATTTCAGATAACTATCGTAAGCTTCGTAATACAGCAAGATATTGCCTTTCAAACCTTTACGATTTCAATCCTGACAGCGATATGGTTTCAAATGATGAGCTTGAAGAACTTGATAAGTATGCACTTATGAAGCTTGATGAAGTTCTTGAAATTGCAAGAAATGCATTTGAAGTATATGATTATCACACTGCTGCTCATTCACTCCATAATTTCTGTGTAGTTGAAATGAGTAACTTCTACTTTGATGTTCTTAAAGACAGACTTTATACATCGGCACCTGAAAGCAAAACAAGAAGAGCAGCGCAAACAGTTCTTTATAAAGTTCTTGATGCACTTACTCTTATTCTTACACCTATTCTTGCATTTACAGCAGATGAAATTTGGCTGGCAATGCCGCACGATAAGAGCAGAAACGGTGAATCACCGCTCTTTAATGAAATACCACAGCCAAACTTTATTGAAGCTGACAGCGAATTTATCGCAAAGTGGGATAGAATTCATTCTGTCAGATATGATGTTCAAAAAGCACTTGAGCTTGCAAGAAATGAAAAGATTATCGGCAAGCCGCTTGAAGCAAAGGTTAGCCTTTATGCCGACGGTGAGCTTTATGACTTCTTAAAGAGCGTAGAAGCACAGCTTCCTGAAATTTTCATCACTTCATCTGTTACTGTTGAAAACGGTGAAGGCGAAGTTAAGGGTGATGTTGAAGGCTTGAGCGTTACAGTTTCAAAGGCTGACGGTGAAAAGTGTGAACGCTGCTGGAAGTTCTCTGACACAGTAGGTCAGGATAAAAATCATCCTACTCTTTGCGCACATTGTGCAAAGGTAATGAAAGAACTTTCATTATAATAAATTTTCAAATAGGCACACACTGTTTTTCTGTGTGCCTGATTTGATATATAAACGGAGAGGTTTTTGTGAAATTAAAGAATAAAAAAATATGGTGTGCGGTTATGATTATTGTGATTGTTGCCATAGACCAAATAACTAAATATTTTGCGAAAACCTATCTCTTGGGTAATGGCGCAAAGCCATTTATTAAGGGTGTAGTTGAATTTGTTTATGCCCAAAATACAGGAGTTGCATTTTCCCTTTTTGACGGCGGACGCTGGTTTTTTATCGCACTTACGCTTGCTGTTACGGTTTTGTGTATTATATATATGTATAAGGGAAAAGGGCAGAGCAATTTATGGCTTTTTTGGTCACTCGGAGTAATTGTGTCGGGAGCAATCGGTAATTTGATAGACAGAATTTTTTGGGGCTATGTTATTGATTTTATAAATCCGACTTTTGTTAATTTCGCTGTGTTCAATATAGCCGATTGTGCTGTGACTCTCGGAACAATAAGTCTGATGGCTTATCTGTTGTTTGACATTTTTAAAAAGGAGAACAAGGATGAGCCGGCAAATTGACTTAATTGTTGAAAATGATTTTTCAGGTGTCAGAATTGATAAGTTTTTGGCGGAAAATATTGATTTTTTAACTCGCAGTATGATTGCCGGGCTTATTGATGACGGAAATGTCAGCGTATTTGGCAAAAAAGCACAAAAAAGCTATAAGTGTAAAGTGAATGATGAAATCACTGTTATAATTCCGGCTCCAAAAGCACTTGAAACAAAAGCAGAAAATATACCGCTTGATATTGTATATGAGGACGATGACTTATTAGTAGTAAATAAGCCAAAAGGGATGGTTGTTCACCCTGCTCCCGGTAATTATGAGGGTACGCTTGTAAATGCTCTCTTGTACCACTGTGGGAGCAGTTTGAGCGGTATTAACGGTGTAATAAGGCCCGGTATAGTTCATAGAATTGATAAGGATACATCAGGGCTTTTAATAGTAGCAAAAAATGATTTTTCACATTTGCATCTTGCAAAGCAGATAAAAGAGCACTCATTTTATCGTGCGTATCATGCAGTTGTATATGGAAATATTAAAGAGGATAAGGGAACGGTAAACGAGCCTATCGGCAGAAATCCGAAAGACAGGAAGAAGATGGCTGTTGTTTACAACAATTCGCGAAATGCGATAACTCACTATGAGGTTATTGAACGCTTTGGAAGTTTTACACATATTAAGTGTATACTTGAAACGGGAAGAACTCATCAAATAAGAGTTCATATGGCTTATTTAGGCCATGCACTTGCAGGCGACAGCGTATATGGGCCGAAAAAGGTTATTACCAAGCTTTCAGGTCAATGCCTGCACGCAGGTGAAATAGGATTTATTCATCCGAGAACAAATGAGTATCTGCATTTCACTTCACCTTTGCCTGAATATTTTACAAATTTTTTGGCAGAGCTTGAAAGAAAAAATTGACACCGTTTATGAGGTAAGAGATGGAAAAAACATTTGAAAATTGGCTTGTAGTATCGGATATTGACGGTACTCTCAACAATAAAATTCGCAAGCTCCCTAAAAGAAATTATGATGCTATTAAGAAATTCACCGAACTTGGCGGCAATTTCACATTGGCATCAGGCAGGCTTCAATCAAGCCTTGAAAGAAATTATAACAGAATAACACCTAATCAGCCGGCAATCGTGCTTAACGGTGCAGGTTTATATGATTATAAAAACAGAAAAATGCTTTGGCGCAGTACAATCGGGCAAAAAGGTCAAGATTTTGTGAGGCAAGTTGCAAAGCATTTTAATAAAATCTTTAAAAGTGTAGATATTGGCATTTACTTTGACGATTATGTTTATATAGTTAAAAGCGGACTTTTCGCAAAAGGCACAATGTATTTTGATAAAGCACATTACGAAATAGTTAAATCAATAGATGATGTGCCGACTGAGGGCTGGATGAAAGTCATTTTTTGGTCAAATCCAATAACTATAAAAAAACTTGAAAAATACATAAAAGAAAATGAAAATCCCGATGCTAATTTTATGTCATCTTCAATATTTTCTCTTGAAATGTTGCAAAAAGACACACATAAAGGTGTAGGAATAATGAAACTTGCCGATATGCTTGGTATTGAAAAAAGCCATGTTGCAGCAATAGGCGATTATTACAATGATTGGGATATGCTTAAAACCGTAGGCTTGCCTGCCTGCGCAGGCCAAGCTCCACAGCCGATACATAAAATTTGCAAATTTGAAGCTTGTCATTGCAATAAAGGCTGTGTTGCAGATTTGCTTGAATATATTATGTCAGGCAAGGCAGAGGAAGCTATAAAAAAAGAAACGCAAAAGAATAGAGGGTAAAATATGCTTACAATCGGTGCACATTTGAGTGCTTCAAAAGGGTATACGGCAATGCTTAATCAGGCTTTGGAAATAGGTGCAAATACATTTCAGTTTTTTACTCGCAATCCGCGCGGCGGCAGTGCAAAGGCTATTGATGAAAATGATGTTAATAACTTTTTAAAGCTTATGGGCGAAAACGGTTTCCCTGTTATATTGGCGCACGCGCCTTATACTCTTAATTTGTGTTCGGCTAAGCCTGAAACCAGGGAATTTGCAACCAATACTTTTGCCGATGATTTAAGGAGAATGGAATATACTCCGAATCAGCTTTATAATTTCCATCCCGGTTCACATACAGGGCAGGGTGCAGATGTCGGAATTGATTTGATAGCCGAGGCTCTTAATAAAGTTCTTTTCCCTGAAATGACCACTACTGTTTTGCTTGAAACAATGGCGGGAAAAGGTACGGAAATAGGCAGAAGTTTTGAAGAACTCAAGGCTATTATAGATAAGGTTGAACTTAATGATAAAATCGGTGTTTGCCTTGATACCTGCCATGTTAACGACGTAGGGTATGATATTGTAAATAATCTTGACGGTGTACTTGAAGAATTTGATAAAATTATAGGTATCGGCAGATTAAAAGCGATTCATATTAACGATTCTAAAAATCCGCTCGGTGCGCATAAAGACAGGCACGAAAAAATCGGTGAGGGATACATCGGTAAAGACGCAATGGAAAGAATAATAAATCATCCTTTACTGAAAAAATTGCCGTTTTATCTTGAAACACCTAATGAACTTGACGGATATGCCAAGGAAATTGCACTTTTAAGGTCTTTATATAAGGACTAATCGGAGGTAAACTATGAGCGTAGAAAAAAGAAATTTTGGTTTCATTGCCGGTAAAGGTGATGTAGAAATTTATAAAATCACTAATGATAACGGTGCGTTTGTTGAACTTATGACTCTCGGCGCAGGTGTTCATTCTATCAATGTACCTGACAGAAACGGTAATCTCGGCGATGTTGTTTTAGGATTTGATGATGTTAATGATTATGTTAATCCTGATTTAGGGTACCAGGGCCTTGCAGTCGGCAGATATGCTAACAGAATTCGTGACGCCAAGTTTTCTATTGACGGTGTGGAATATAACACTCCTAAAAATCAGGGTACATGGACTTTGCACGGCGGTGGCCGCTTTAGCTTTAATATTTGGGATGTTAAGGAAGTAGGCGATAACTTTGTTACATTTTCTTTCTTTTCACCTGATATGCAAGACGGTTTTCCGGGCAATTTCACAATGACTGTAAAGTATACTTTTTCAAACGAAAATGTGCTTAAAATTGAATACACTGTTTTATCTGATAAAAAGACAGTTGCAAACCCTACAAATCATACATATTTTAACCTTTCGGCAGACAGTTCAAAAACTATTGAGGATGAATATTTGCAAATAAATGCCGATAAGTTTACAGAAACGGATGATTCCCAACTTCCTACCGGTGAGCTTGGATCGGTTAAAGATACTATGATGGATTTCACATCACTTCATAAAATAGGTGATAAGATTGATGATCCTTTCAGAGCTATTATAGATGGCATA
>OGPZ01002600.1_pt1 | contig 10756 bp, 6 predicted proteins | sample 1553111 | NCBI WGS metagenome assembly OGPZ01 (sample SAMEA2579968, study PRJEB22360) | human gut metagenome
GGCTACGTCGAATCCTTCGACGGCGGCGACAACAATGTTTGGGGCTTTGCCTCCTCGTCCCGCTACGACAACGTCGTGGCCTATCAGACCCCGCGCTTTGCCGGTCTGCAGCTGACGGCTCAGTACTCCTTTAAGACTGACAGCGCCGCCAAGAACGATACGCCGACGGGCTTCAGCGGCGACGAAGGTACCTCGGCCGCCAAGCGCTATGCCTCGATCGGCGTGAGCGGCGATTACGGCGCTGCGCAGTTTGCTGCCGGCTATGAACTCACGAAGTACGGAGCTAACTCGGCTGGTGACCGTGAAGTCGCTGACAAGGACGGCTCGCTCTTCTTCGTCGGCGGCAACTACAACTTTGAAGTGGTTCGCGTCTACGCCGAAGCCCAGTACTTTGAAGGTTTGGCTGGCATTAACAATGACTACAAATTCGCCAATCAGGGTAAGGCTGCTTCCGACGGCTTGAAGGGCTACGGCCTCCATCTCGGCGCCAAGGCCCCGATTGCGGCCGGCACTTTGACGGCCGGCCTCTATTACGTCGATGCCAAGGAAGACTTGACCACGGAAGCTGATCAGGACTTCAAGTACTACGGCGTTTCCGCCCGCTATGTCTACCCGCTCAGCAAGCGCACGAGCGTCTACGGCGGTGCCGGCTATGGCCAGACTACCGTCGACGGTGCCGCCGGCAAGGCTGACCAGGACACCAAGCTGGTGCAGGCTTACGTCGGTTTGACCCACACGTTCTAATGCGAATGTGAGCAGTCTTCCTCTGGGAGACTGCTGCCGCCCATGAAGTCGAACGCGGTGCCTCTCAATATGAGAGACACCGCGTTTTGGTATGGAATCGGCGTTATTAACGGATGCCTTGCTGCATGCCAATCGCCGCCCAAAAGCTAAGCGTCTTTATCAGGCCTTTTTGCGGCAGCAGCGCTTGGCGCCGGCCGTCTTTTCTTCCGCCTTGGTATCACAGGCCTCCCCTGCATGCGCATCGGAGCGCATCGCGCGAAGGAACCACAGATCCTTGGCGAATCCGGCGAGATAGCCTTCAAACGTACCCTGCACCTGGAAATCATCCGCCTCAGCCGCTTCATCGCGAATTTCGCGGGCCAGCTTCGCGACCTTTTCCATATCGGCCTGAACGACAGCGACGGCTTCGCAGCAGGAGAAGACTCGCGAGGGCAGTTCTTCAATCACAGAAGCCTTAAGCGATTCGGCGATCGTGGCAACCGGCATTTCGCCGCGCATCTTCAGAATTTCTGCTGTTTCGTCATACTGTTCAGCAGCACGGTCATAAAGCGATTCCGTGTATTCATGGATCCCCTTGAAGAGATGACCTTCCACATTCCAATGAATGTTGTGCAGCTTCACATTCCAAACGGCCAAAGTTGCGACGTAAGCATTGATTTTTTCGGATTTCATCATGTCAAATTCCTTTCGTTAGCAATCGCCAAATCCATGGCGATTTGTTTTATCTATTGCTAGCCTTCAATATATAGCAGTTTGCTATTATTGTCAAGCTAATATTAGTTATTTTCTATGATGAGTTGTCAGCAGACTTTACGGGCTGCCGTCTAAATCGCAAAAGAGAAGTCTCATGGCGCACGAGAACTTCTTCCCTGCTCGAAAGGACGACCGCACAGTGTAGGATTAGGTAAAAACCTGAGACCGCCGCCCGCTCGATTGGATTCGTCCCCATATAAAGAGCATTCGAGCCGTTGAACGCTTTGACTGCGTGAAAAACGGCTCTATCGCCGCAACACAGACGGCGGCTTAAGCCGAGGACGCCTGCGGTCTCAAACGTGCAATCAAAACAGCGAATGACCACGAATACGACATTTAATAAAGACGCCGAAGAGCGGCTGAATGATCCTGCCGATCAGCCAAACACCCGAGCCAACGCCTGCCAAGAGACCCGCAAAGCACTTCTTGCCGCAACGCCGGAACGATTTGCCGCGGGCGGCCGCGCGGTTAAGCTCTCTGAAGCTGCCCGCTTGATGCGCAGCCTCAATGCGCTTCCCTTTCATGACATTGAGCCGACGATCCGTGCGGCCGGAATCACCGAACAAGAAGCACTTTCGGGGTGCGATGAGCTCTCAGCCGCTTTGGGCGGTGCTCTGCATGCCGCAGCGAAACGTACGATTGAGCTCCCCGAATGGAGTGCGGGTCAGTTTGCTCGGCTCTGCAGTTCAGCCGACTGCGCCCAAAAGTCGTCCGCAGAACCCGCCGTTTCCGGCGCCTCACTCACCGTCGCCGGCAACATTGATATTGAGGGGCTGACGACCAAGGCTGCCATGGAACTGCCTGAGCAGCCCTGTCTGCGTTCTGCTGCCCCAGTCAAAAGCCTTTTGGAAGGCGGCGCCCTCCTTTCTGCCGTTGCGCATGCCGGAGAGTTCCTTGGGCTCCTTTCGCCTGATGCGCCGGGCCGCTCCATTATGGGCGGGCATCCTGTCAACGCACTCAATGCGGAATGGCGCACCGGGGGCGCTGCCGCAGCTGCGGCAACCCTCGTGGCTGCAGGCGCCTCAGCCGGCGCACTCGTCTTAGGACGGCCTTCCGACGCCGGCGAATCGGCGATTCGCGCCGGGGTGTCCGCTTTTCGCCCTGCCCAATCCTTATTTAATTCGCAGGAAGGCTTTGCCTCCAGCTGGCGCTTTGACGGCTGGAGCGGCATTGCCCGCCGCGCGCGCGATGCTTTTGCCATCGCCTGGACAGCATCCGCGCATGAGGGTGTCGATCCGGATTCGGGGATGGGCCGCTGGCAGTATCCGGGCTTCATTCCAACCTTGATGTCTAAGCCCGCAGTGGCGAAATGGCGTCAAGCGGTCCTAGAGCCTCGCCGAATTCAAAAAGCGGTGATCGCCGTGAGCGACGAATGGCAGTCGCCCGAATGGGTGAACAAAGGCCGGGAACTGGCTGCGGCACTTGAAAAGCGCGGCATTGCCGTTGAGCTCTCGCCGTCGCTGCCGGAGGACGCCGCTATTGTTGACTGGATGACATGGCTTGAGCTTGAACCGCAGCTCGAAGACTTCCTGACTCGGCGGTACGCACTGACCGGCACGTTTGACCTGGCCCAGCTCCTCATGATGCTCACGCTCTCCGACCGACTGAAGCGGGACGGCTGGAGCCGCCGGCGCATGGTGCAGCTCATCAAGCGAAATATCTTTCTCATTTCGCCCTACGGCGCGCAGATTGCCCGCACAGCGCTCCCGCCCGTGCGTGACTTGCTCATGCCCGAATTCACCGGAACCGACAAGGCCGACGTACTCATCTGGCTGGGAGCGCCCAAACCCGTTGATGCCAGCGGCTGGCCTTTTTCCGCCCTTCCGCTGAAAGCGGATCCGGCCGCAAAGTGTGTCCGCGGCGCCTTTGTCATCGGGCTCCCCGGTGAAGAAGGTGCGGTGCTCGCCGGTGCGGAACTCCTTGAATCGGTGCGTGAAGAAGTGTTCGGCGCGGAAGATTTTCATATCTCCACCGAACCTGCGCCCGAAGACCTTCCGGCTGCGCGGCTCCCGAGAGACTCTGACCAGACCGGCGAGCATCAGGATGCCGGTGCAGCAGCTTCTGCTCAAGAAGAAAAACCCAATACGCGTCTATTCGACGATTTGGCAGCGGCCGATCTCGGCGCACTCGCACATGCGGCCTGGGATGCTGAAAAACAAGGTGCCAAAGTTTCTGTGCTCGATGCAGAGACGGGAGCGCCGCTCACGATCGAGGATTTCGAAGCCAAGCTCAACGAGCTGATTGAAACCTTCCGCAAAGCTGCCGCGGATGCGGACGATGACGACGATGCCGACAATGACGAAGAAACGCTGCAGCAGGCCCAAAGCGATGATGCGGCAGAGAATCTCATTGAGATTGCCTCTCCGGCATCGCTCGCACTCGCTGCGAATGAAATCAACGCGATAAAGGCCGCTGAAGCTGACGCCAAAGCTGCCGAACCTTCCGCAGCCCCTGCTCAGCCCGCACTGTCAGCAGAAGACCGCGCATGGCTCGACGCCTTTTTCCCCGGCGCCGCTGCCAAAGCACCGGATCTCGCCAAAGTTGGGTTCCTCCGACGTTTTCTCAAGGAACCAATGCCGGATCTGTGGAGGCCGTCAGACAATCAATGGATCATTGCATGGGTGAAGTTCTGGCTCTTCCGCCACGACGCCAAGAAAGTCGAACGGGCCATTGATCGGATTCCGGAAGTGCACCAAACTTTCGAGACGCGCGAGCAGCGTGTCCTCGGACTCTTCCTCAAGTCCGACATCAAAGCCGCTGCTGCCGCAGCCCGGTGCTTTCCCACCACAAACGCCGCGCCTGCCGCAGCCCAAGCCATTGAGCCTCAAAATGCCGAAGAAGCGGCAGTGAAGGAATGGATGCTCGGCATGAGTGCTCAGCGTCAGGACGACGATGATGCGGCCATTGAACGCTATCAGCGTGCCCGGGCATTGAGTTCGACGATGACGGCGGCGAATTTCCCGCTTGCTCAGGCGCTCCTCAAGAAATACGGTTCCGACCATCCGCAGTATCAGGAAATTCGCAAGGCGCTGGAGTCTGAAGCCCCTACCGGGCTGCAGCTGCTGCTCTCCGAAGAGGAACGTGTGCGGCGCGCGAGCAACTTTGAAAAGGAGCTCCTTCCCGCACTTAAACCCGGCGTTTTCAGCGCAGAACTGCTGCTCGCACCCGCACAGCTCGTTTTCGACAAGAAACTCTTCTCTGAAGAACTCTGGAGAGCGTGGAACTTGGCCGTCACCGACCGCACGCCCGATGACCCGGACTGCTTTACGCTTCGCATCGGCACGCTTGAGGGCTCTATCCGACTTATCCATGAGCGCCTCAACAGCACGTCACTGGCAACTGCGGCACGTAAGAGCCCCTTTACACGGAGCGCCGAAACGCTGCTCCTCTGCCATGCGGGTTATTTTGCTGTTGAACTGCGGGCAAACCCAACCGAAGCCGTCGAAGCTGCCACCTTCTTCGCGCAGATTTTGGCCGCGCTCTGCCGGACGGCCGAACCGCTGGGCGTTTTTGCGCTCGAATCACTCCAAAAACCGGGTTTTTACATTGAAGCGGCACAGCCCGCCAAACACGGTCAAATACCCATCCTCTCCGTGATTCGCGCAGGCGTCTCCACAGACTTCGGCGAAGACTACATCGCAACTTATGGTCTTGGGGCATTCAGTCAGCCTGAACTCGAAGTCGACCTGGGGAGCTTCCCCACGCAGGCGGGCGCAATGCTCACCTTCGGCATCATCGAGCGAATTCTTTCCGGCCATTTCACAACAGAAGCCTCATCGGTACGCTTCGGTGTTGACCAAGAGAACCTCGAACAGCGAAACATTCTGCGCGCGCCGGGACGCGTCGTTGAAGGCGAAGCCCTGAGGCTGGTTCTCCCGGGCGAACCGACGAATGATTCGGAACTGCCTCAGGCGTAGTTCTTTAAGCATTTAGAAAATGCCTGTCCCCGTGATCTGATTCGCTCAGTTTACGGGGCATTTCTTATTTGTTGCAAATATGCAACTACAACATAATAGTTATCATCCGTTTTCTAAGTAGCTGACATTTTTGTGTTTTTGAATACAGCCCATAAAAATATCGGATTACAGCAATAGGAACTTGTTTAAATTCAATGTGTACACCTACATTTCTTCGGCTGGCAGACCACATTCAGACGGAATCAATGCCTCGAAGCAGATGCAGTTAAGGTGTTCCTTGAGAAGCAGCGCCCCCCGTCTGACGGTGCTTCAAATCAAACAAACTAAAGGCTCTGAAATGTTTAAGAAGACTCTCGCCGCCGCTGCTTTGCTCGGCGCTTTTGCTGGTTCCGCCGTCGCCGCTGACGTCACGCTTTACGGCGTCGTCGACTACGGTTTGCAGTACACCCATGTGGATTCCGACAAGCCCAACACCGACGCCGTCGATAACTTCCAGCTCTCTTCGGGCAATCAGTCCGGCGCTCGCTTCGGCCTGAAAGGTTCAGAAGATCTCGGCAACGGCGTAAAGGCCGGCTTCCATCTGGAAAACGGTTTCTCTGCCGATACCGGTTCGCTCGCTCAGAACAGCCGCCTCTTCGGCCGTGAAGCCCGTCTCTTTGTGAACGGCGCTTTCGGTGAAGTCGCTTTCGGCCGCATGGGCACGCTTGGCTCCGCCAATGGTACCTACGGTATCCTTGGCAACCTGTCGCCCTTCGGTGCTTCGTGGGTTGGTGCGGTTGAATACTCCACCTACTACGTTGGCGGCATCCGTGCAGACAACACGGTCACCTACAAGACCCCGACGTTTGCCGGCGTGACGGTTTATGCCCAGTACTCGTTCGAAACGAATACCAAGCAGGAAGAGAACCTTGACGCCACTGAAGGCAAGGCCAGCGCCAACCGCTACTACGCCTTGGGCGCTACTTACAAGGCCGCCGGCTTCGATCTCGCTGCTGTCGTCGACAGCTACAACTGGTCCAGCACTTTCACCTCGGACGACCCCGATCTGGATGACGGCCTTACGGTTACGCTTGGCGGCTCCTATGACTTTGAAGTCGCCAAGGTCTTCTTGAGCGGCCAGTACTTCGACAATATGATCGGCAACGATAAGTCTCAGCCCGGCTCGGATCCCGTTGACGCAGGCAAATCTGACTCGTTCTATTCGTTCAGCAGCTATTTCGGCAATCAGAACCCCATCGAAGGCTATGCCCTTCAGGCTGGCGTGAGCGCACCGGTTGCCGGCGGCACGGCTATGTTCGCAGTCGGCTACACCGATGCTGAAGAAGCCAACTCCGAAGCCAATCAGGCAAAGATCGAATTCAAGCGTATCGGTACGTCCGTGGGCTACACCTACAGCCTGAGCAAGCGCACGAATCTCTACGGTGTCGCAGCCTACTATCGTGACAGCGTGAAAAATGAAGGACATGAGGCAGGTGCCGACCGCGATCCTTCGACGGTCACCGTCTACGCCGGCATCCGTCACACGTTCTAAACGGCCTCAAGGTTGGCTTCATCCTCGAAAGCGGTTTCAACGCTGACGACGGCACGCAGGGTGTTTCCGGCACGATGTTCAATCGTGAAGCTTCACTCAATGTCATGGGGCCCTTTGGTCAGCTGAGCGTCGGCAAGATCGGTGCAATCACTCAGGGCACGTCGTCCTGGGGTAAGGTTGGTGCCGTCAGCGCCTTTGGCACTTCTTACGGTGCCGCCAATGTCGCGAACGCTACGAACGTGTTTGCGGCCACTGTCGGCGTGATGGACAACACCATTGCTTACCAGACTCCGAAGTTCGCCGGCTTTACGGTCTATGCTCAGTACTCCATGGGCTCCTCCAAGGCTGCATCTCAAGACGCAGAGGGCAAATGGACTCAGACGATGGTCGAGAATGAATCCTCAACCGATCGTTACTATGCCCTTGGCGCAACCTATGCGAACGGTCCGGTCAATCTCTATTTTGCCGTTGACTCGGTGAATTACGCCTCTTACTTTGATAAGAGTGGTACCGGCACGGCTGTGGAAAACGTTACGAAGGACGTAGATGACAGCCTGACGGTCGCCTTCGGCGGCAGCTATGACTTCAGCGTGGTCAAGGTTTTCGCCGGTGCACAGTACTTCGACGAAGTCCTCGTTAGCAAGGTTAGCGGCCTGTCGAATGTCGGTCTGGATTCGCTCGGCAAGATGAAAGGCTACGCCCTTCAGGCTTCCGCCAGTGCTCCGCTCGCCGGCGGTACGGGTTACTTTGGTGTCGGTTACGTTGACTCTTCTGAAGCCGACAGCGTTGTCACCGGCAAGGAATTCGACCTCAAGTACTATGTGGCCTCGGTGGGTTACAAGTATGACCTGAGCAAGCGCACCAATGTATATGGCGTTCTTTCTTATGCCAAGGGAGAACAGGACATTGCAACACCTTCCGCGAATTTTGCTTACTCGGATCGTAAGCCCTCCATGGTTGGCTTCGGTGTTGGTCTGCGCCACAACTTCTAATCTCTAAAAAACTCATCCGAAACTTTGTTGTTCATGACGTAGTCTTCGGCTGATTCGAGATTGAAAGCCCGCCTGGGTTCCCACGGCGGGCTTTTTGCATCCTGCGAAATCTCTCTAAGTCATTCAGGTCAGACTAGAGCTCACCAGCGAGATCGTTTTCTTCAGCCGTCCCCTCATCAGCCGCTAAGCCGTGCGGACCTACAATAGCTTTAAAGAAGAGCTTTCCTAGAGGACTCCCCATGCGCATTCTGCTCGTTGAAGACGATCCAATGATTGCCGACGCCGTCAAATCCGCGTTGGCCGACGAAGCCCATGCCGTTGACCATGTGTCTTCAGGGCGCACTGCGCTCACTCAGTTGGGTCTCTCTGACTATCAGCTTGTGCTTCTCGACCTGGGCCTTCCCGGACTGGATGGTATGTCGGTGCTTCGCACGCTGCGCGGAGAGGGGTCAGCAAAAAACGACATTCCCGTCATCATCCTCACAGCTCGCGATGCGCTCGAAGACCGACTGAACGGTCTGGACGCCGGTGCGGATGACTATCTAGTGAAGCCCTTCCACATGAGTGAACTGCTCGCACGCATGCGCGCAGTGATGCGCCGGCGCAATGGCGCTGCCGCCAATGTGCTCTCCAACGGCGACCTCTCGCTGAGTGAAGCGGCCAAGACGGTCGAACGCGCAGGCCAAACCTACACGCTCACCAAGCGCGAATACGCACTCCTCTCAGCCCTCCTCGCCCGCCCGGGCGCCATTCTTTCGCGCCGCGCGCTTGAAGACCGCATTTATGCCGTTGGCGAAGAACCCGACAGCAATGCCGTGGAATATCTCATTCACGCCCTGCGCAAAAAGCTCGGCGCCGATGCGGTAAAGAATGTCCGAGGCCTGGGCTGGATGGTTGCCGGCCGCGACGCCAAACCCGAATAAGGCAGGAGCAGTCCTCATGGCACGCATTCCGCGACGCTTTTCCGCTGCGGTTTCCCAAGTTCAGGATAAGCTTGGCGGTTTCTCTGAGCGCTTCACGGCCTCAAAGAAACCGCAGCCGGCTGCCGAGAGCGGTGCCGGAGGTTCCGCCCCGCAGAGCAGCCGTACCAGCGAGGGCGGCGCCAATCCCTGGCGGTCCGCAAAATCGTGGTTCGCGAAGTTCTTTCGCCCGGACAACCCCTCCATCGCGCTGCGCGTCAGTCTCTCGGGCGCCCTGGTGGTGCTTCTCTTTTCACTGACCTCCGGCGCCATCACGTTTGCCGTCTCCTACGAGCAGGCGCAGGAGGCTCAGGATGAGCGTCTGGAAGAAGTCGTCGGCATGCTTGCCCGCACCAAAGCTGCTTTCTCACGTCAGCCGCCCTCTTTCCAAGCATTCTTCATGGATGACGATGTCTTTGAGCGCCAATGGCTGCTTAACGAAGACGATCCCAGAGCCGGACTGCCCGCCGGCTCCGACGTCATCATCCAAACGCTTCATAAAAACGGCCGAGCGGTGCATGCCCGCTTTCGGAATTTTCTGCCCGACGGCTATCACACCATGACGCTGCGCCACCGTCAGGAGTACCGCATTCTGCTGCGAACGCTCAAAAATGGTACCCACGTCATTGCTGCGGAACGCACCTCCGCCGTCTTCAAAGCAGCGACCGCCAACAGCTTCAACCTCGTCATTCCGCTCACGCTTTTATCGCTCTTCCTCGGTTTTGCCATCGGCTGGATCGTCTGGCGCACGATGCGCCCTGTAAAAACACTGGCCCGAGAAATCGGAGAGCGCAGCGGTCAGACCTATGCGCCGGTGAGTGAATGCGGCGTGCCGAACGAAATTCTGCCGCTCATTACTGCCTTTAATGGGCTCTTGAAACGCGTTGACGCGCTTCGAGGTCAAGAAGCCCGCTTTGTTGCAGATGCAGCACATGAACTGCGCTCCCCCCTCACCGCACTGTCGCTGCAGGCCGAAGCGCTGGAAAAAACCGATCTTTCTGCAGAAGCACGCGAAAAAGTGCGGACACTGCGCTCCGGTATTGATCGTGCTGTGAGGCAGGTAAGCCAGCTGCTCGCTTTGAAACGGGCACAAGCCGGCGCGGCTGCACCCAATGCTGAAGCGGCAAATGCCGCTCCGCCCCATGCTTCCATTCCGCAGACCATTGGCGAAGCCGTCGAATCCGTCTATTGGGAAGCTGAGCGCCTGGGCATCACGATTGAAGTCGAAGGGCTTGAAGACTTGCCGGCCAATGCCGATCCATTGTTTCCCATGAAGCCTGACGACCTCTTCACGATTCTGCGCAATCTTTTGGAGAACGCCGTACGCTACTCGCCCAAAGGCGGCACCGTCACGGTCAAGCTGGCTCAAATCGAGCCGCCGGTGCTCTGCGTCATGGATGAGGGCCCCGGCATTCCTGAAGAAGACCGTGCCCGCGTTCTGGAACCCTTCTACCGTCGGCTCGGCACCAATGTGTCCGGTACCGGCTTGGGTCTGGCCATTGTTAAAACGATCTGCGACCGGTGGAAACTTAACCTGACGCTCTCCGACGCTCGCCCTGAAAATCAAGAAGCGCCAGGGCTCTGCGCAACGCTCAAACAATCGTAAACCATTCGCTGCCCGTCTCGTTTAGCCGAGCGGTCTGCTTATGGCTTCCGGCAATAGCGGTCGTCTATTTATACGCCGTCTTTTATTGATACAAATTAGCAAACTAAATCAAGTTCGCATCCGCTCGGTTCATCCGTATGATGACGTTCCCTCGTACCTTCTATTCAAAGGACTATGACGTTCCCCAACGAGAAGACACCGGCTGCAGCATCCAAGACAGCAGCGGCGCCCGCAGATGCCGCAGTGATGGAACG
>OGPZ01002606.1_pt1 | contig 10718 bp, 8 predicted proteins | sample 1553111 | NCBI WGS metagenome assembly OGPZ01 (sample SAMEA2579968, study PRJEB22360) | human gut metagenome
GGGTAACCGCATCGATTCCGAAACGCTCATCGCCACGGCGCAGGACTCCAAAAACGACGTCATCACCTCGGGCTCGGTCTTGGTGGCGGCGCTTATTTCGCAGACGACCGGCTTTGATCTCGATGGCTGGGCAGGCCTGGGCGTAGGCATCTTCATCTGCATCAGCGGCATGGGCCTGGTGCGCGACGCCATCAGCCCGCTGTTGGGGAAAGCGCCCGACCCCAAGCTCGTCCAGGCAATCCGCGACAAGATCATGTCGTACCCCCAGGTCTCGGGCACACACGACCTCATGGTGCACGACTACGGCCCCGGTCGTCAGTTTGCCAGCGCACACGTGGAAATGCCCGGCGAGGACGATGCGTTTGAGCACCATGAGATTCTGGACACCATCGAGCACGATATCAAGCATCAGATGGGCATCGGTATCACGCTGCACTGCGACCCCATCGCCACCACCGGCGACGACCTGCGTGGCTGGGTCAAGCGCGGCATAGCGCAAATCGACCCCACGCTCATAACGCGCACTTATCCCATGGATCATGAAGTCTGTGCGAATGAAATGCGCGATATCGCGGCATTCCTTAATTCGATTGCGCAGCACGCATAAAGCATCGCCGAACAAACGAAAGCCCGAAGGAGTGTGCATACCTTCGGGCTTTCGCCTTTTATACGGCAATCGAACGAACTACTGGCGAGCGTAGTAAGCGTTGTATTCCTCGAGCACCTCACCCGAAGCAACGGGCACTTTGAGCGACTGCAGCTCATCGGCATTCAAGGCACGAAGCTCGGCAAAAATCGGCGATAACGCGGGCAGCTTCACCTGCGTGTAGAAGAAGCCGACGACTTCAATATCAACGATCTCACCGCCAGAACCGCACCAGACATGAAGTTCCCGCTTTACCGTCGGCGTACAGGAGCTCCGTTTATCTTTGTCTGCGAGAAAACTCGGACGAACGCCAACCCACTCCCAGACAAACCCCTTTTGCGACGGGCGAGTATTGCTCTTCATCGTGCGTTCGGGATCGCCATAAACCTGAATGGCTTCTCGAGCGGTTCGGCACTTTGCCAAATACCGTCTGGCACCCTCGGGCGTAAAAGCTTCGGCGGGCATATCCGTGTCCGCCCGTGTCTGTGCTGCACAGCCGGCGAGCGAAAGTACTGCCGTCGCCAAAGCAGCCGTCATGAATGTACGTCGCTGCATGAGTTATTCCTTGTCAGCGGCAGCTTCTTCCGTCGGATCCGCAAGACCGTCGAGCTCTTCCTGTGTGAGCGGGCGCATGCTGTGCGTGGAATTCGAACCGATCAGCGGCTTACGGTAAACATAAAAGACGCCTGAATATTCATGCTTCACAACGCGATCGTTGTCATCGATCCAAACGCGCAGGCTTTTCTTGGTCGTCGGGAATTCATCAATCGGATTAAGCGGAATGAAGTTCTTGGCCGAAGGACGCGAACGAACCCAAGTATATTCAAGCACTTTGGTGCCGTCGGCTTCCTGCTGCGTGGTATTCGGTTCACCAAGCAGTGCCACGACGTCCTGACGATTCGTCTGGGTATCCACAATTTGCTCAGCAATCTGCTGAGAGTTCAAATTGCGAAGTCGATCATTCCCGGCGGCGCAGCCAGCAAGAATGGCCACAGCAGCAACGGCCGCAAAAATTACGCGAATTTGCATGAGAAAGTCCCTTTGGTTTGATTTTTTCCCTGTTGACACGTCAACAGTCTGCCAATCATAGGTGAAAACACACTTTGTTTTGGCAAATCGAGATTTCTCGTATTCCGCCAATAACTAAAAATCGACGATTTTTACTGTGCGTCAGTCAAAGAGCGGTAATCTTCAAATAAAAGGGCTATATGGAATCATGTTGTATACGTACAACAATTCATTCCTCCCGGCATTTAGCTCTTGACTGCACCGCCTTCGGGCGTCGGTCTTAGCCATGCGCCAGCGGTCGCAAAGGGCGTCTGGTTCTGCATTCTTTCCAGTTTTTTTAGTACCTCGCGGAACGAAATAAGCACACATCAACAAAAAAGGACTCATGAGCGTACTCACCAAGAGCGCAAGCAGGCGAACTCATACGAACTCCCGTAAACGAAGTTCTCATCTAAATCCTTGAAATGTAAAAAATCCCGAGCCGTCAAAAACAGCTCGGGATCATCATTTGGTCCCCAGGGCGAGACTCGAACTCGCACGGTTTTACCCGGCGGATTTTGAATCCGCTGCGTCTACCATTCCGCCACCCGGGGAGGAGAGAAAGTATGCCACAAGTTAGGAAATTTTGCGGATGTGTTGAGTGGAATCTTTACGGATGACCTGCTCAATAAGTTCTGCAATGGGAAGGCCGGCAGGACTCCGCCAGTTTGGTTCAATTTCAGCGAGCGGCACCAGCACAAAGAGCCGCTCATTCATCCGGGGATGCGGAAGCGTGAGCCCGTCAGTCGATCGTACCTCACCCTCATAGGCGAGCAGATCCAAATCGAGCGTTCGCGGTGCATTGCGTACGCCCGCAGGCCGAACGCGGCCATGAGCATATTCAATGCGCTGCAAAAGCTTCAGAAGTGCCTCGGGCGAACAATTCGTGTCCACTGCTGCCGCGGCATTCACGTAGTCCGGTCCGGAGGAATCCACCGGGGAAGTGCTGTAAAAGCTCGAGAGCCTCAGATGAGCAATGCCTTCGCTCTGCTCAAGTGCTTTGGCCGCAGCGGTCAGTGTTGCTTGGGGGCGACCGAGATTCGCGCCAAGACTGATCCAGGCACGAGGCATTATTCAGAACTCCCGCTGCCGACATGGTCCACAGGACGACGGCTTCGCGAACGACGAGGACGACGACGCGGTCGACGGCGTTCTCGCTCCTCACCTGCCGGGGCATCACTGCCGGCCTGCAGCGCGGCACGGCGGCCGCGGCGAGCATCCTCTCCGGTCTGACGAGCTTCAATCTGGGCGGCCTTTACCATTTCAGCGCGTTCGTCGCTGTCGGCCTGCACAAAATGATCCCACCACGCCGGAAGCGCCTCAGGCACCTCTCCCATCTGCGCGCGCAAAAGCAGAAAATCGTAGCCCGCGCGGTAGCGCGGATGATTGATAACAGAATAGGGAGACTTGCCTGTACGTCTTTCAAGACGCGCCTGCAGAACCCACAGGTCATGCATGTCGCTCTGAAAACGACGCTGAATCGCGAGCGAATGAGATTCCGTTTCGAGCACTTCGACGGCTGCGTCGTGGAGTGCAGCCAGCCGAGGCAGTCCCCGCACCTCTTCGTTATGCTGCCAGCGCAGTCGTACCTGAGGCCAGAGCAGCGTCGCGAAAAGGAAAAAAGGTGAAATCCGCTTTCCAATGGCCAGGCGCTCGTCGGTACGACGAAGCGCGAGCATCAGGAAAGCCTCTCCGTCCGGCGTCGCTAAAAGTCGGTTGAGCGTCGGCAGCACGGCTTCGGCGAGCCCTTCCTTACGCAAGCGCGACACGCATTCAACAGCATGTCCGCAGGTCAGAAGCTTAAGCGCCTCATCGACCAGTCTCGCTGAAGGCACATTTGAAAGAAGCTTTGCCATCCGAGCAATGGGACGTTCAGTAGCCGGTTCAATGGCAAAGCCCAGTTTTGCCGAAATACGCACGGCGCGAATCATACGAACGGGATCTTCGCGGTAGCGTTCTTCGGGATTGCCGATCATACGGAGCCGCTTCTTGCCGAGATCCTCAAAACCATGGTGGTAATCATAGATCTCTTCGGTGGCGGGATCATAGTAAAGCGCATTAATCGTGAAGTCGCGGCGAGCCGCATCCTCCCACATTTCGCCGAAGACGTTGTCGGAAATCACTCTGCCGCTGCTGTCTTTGCGTACCCCCGCGCCTTCGAGCGCTCGAAAGGTCGAGCACTCAATGATTTCCTGCCCGAAAATCACATGCACGAGACGAAAGCGTCGGCCGATGATAATGGCGCGCTTTTGCGCACGTTTAACTTCTTCCGGGGTGGCATCGGTGGCCACATCAAAGTCTTTCGGCGCCACGCCGAGAAGCAAGTCACGCACTGCTCCGCCCACAATGTAGGCGCGGTAACCGCGCCGCTGCAGCGCTTCACAGCAGCGTTTGGCCTGCCAGGCAACGAGTTCCGGATCAATCCCATGAACTTCCTTAGGGATGATGCGCGGTTCGCGCTGCGGCTCCACGTTGGCCGAAGTACCTAAAAAAGAGCGGACGCGGCTAACGATTGAATCAAACATGGGGATTCCTTTTTTCTTATTTTCGAAACACCGAAGCCACCTCCCATCCGCGCTCCAGCGCCAAACGCGCGAGCTGCGGATCAGGATTTGCGGCAACGGCCCGGCCGTGCGGCTGAAAGCCCGCGGCGAATTCTAAAAGAGGCTTGTCGTTGATGGAATCACTCCATCCTTCAAATGCCTCAAAACCGCCGCTCGGCGCATGGCTCGCCATCCAGTTTTTGATCAGCGCAAGTTTGCCTTCGCCATAGCTGTCGAGCCCCACGAGTTCACCCGTGAATTCACCGTCAGAGCCAATCTCCGGTGTTGCGGCAATAAGATGCTGAATGCCAAAGAGCGCTGCAATAGGCGCCGTAACGAAACGATGTGTTCCGGTAGCGAGCACCACCTCATATCCTGCCAGTCGCCGCTGAGCAACAAGTTGCACCGCTTCCGGACGCACTGCGGGACGAATCACTTCGTCAATAAAGGATGCCCGCCAGACTTCCAAATCTTGGCGCTTTTGTGCGGCAAGCAGCCCAAACTGAAATCGAATGAAGCTCAGCGGAACAAAATGGCCCGTTCGATACGCTTGCGCATAAGCCTCAATCTGAGCACCAATCTTCTCTTCATCCAGACCGGCTTTCCGCACCAGCCAATGCGACCAGGCATCGCCGGAATCAATCGGCAAAAGCGTATGGTCCAAATCAAAAACAGCGAGCTTCATTACGTCATCAATGACCTGTACCGAGGAGCGCAGTCGGCGCTTCACCCTGCTGCGCAGTGCCTTCATCCTCAGCCATACCGGCCGCCCGGGCAGCTTCCCGGATCACCTGCAGCGTCACCTTGCGCTGTGCATGCAGTGCAATCTGATTGGCAACATCCATTACTCGGGTGAGAGAACGCATATCGCGCGGCAGATGCGCACAAATCCACTGCCCGATGTCGGGCGTGAGCAATATGCCGCGAAGCGCCGCTTGTCGAGCCAGCTCCCGAATGCGGTCTTCCTCATTGAGCGGCTCAACCGCATAGCAGAGGCCGCCCAAAAGACGGTTGATGACGCCGGCGGGAAGCTTAAGCTCCTTCGGAGGCAGCCTGCCGGCACAAACCAGACGTGCGTCAGGATCAACGTAGACAGCGTTTTGCAGCTGCAGCAGCTGCCGCGCATAGCCTTCGTCTAAGGCGTCAATGTCGTCCACTGCATAACGTTTTACGCCCGGCTGGTAAATCGGCACGGGATAGAGCGCCGCGGCCGTTCCCGGCAGATAGGCCTCCAGGAGATGCGAAAGTCCAGCGCCGCGAGGGCCGTACAGATACAGGAACTTCGGTCCCTCATCAGCCGCCATGCGTGCGAGCGCAGCAGCAGCTTCGCTGTTGCTGCCGACCACGAAGTTTTCGAAGGTCGGCCGATCCCGTCCCTGCAGTTCCGGCAGATCGAGAAGGTATTGATCGGGATTTTGAGCGATCGGTTGCACGAGTGAAGAAAACGCGTCAGCTGATGAGTAAAGGGGCGGGGGAAATTCGGGGCGGATGGAAGTTTAATGTTTTTCGTCCGCATTCTCGAGCCGTTCGCCGGTTTCAATGCATTCATATCTTTGTGCGTCAGCGCAACTTCATAAGGCTTCTGATAGGTATTCAAGAAGGCGCTTGTCTTATACTCACGCCCAACGTTTTTCACCTGCTCCTGCGCCCTTCGTTTCCCCGGAGCCTGCAGTGCTTTTCGGCCTCCCGGCCGACCTGCTTTGCGCACGAGCGTTTTTCCTTTTGGATGAGCCCTCATGAGCCAACTCTCCTACGCGGCTGCCGGCGTTTCAATCGACGCTGGCGATGAACTCGTTGAACGCATCAAGCCCGCTGCCAAACGCACGCTGATCCCCGGCGTGCTCGGATCGATCGGCGGCTTCGGCGCCCTTTTCGAAGTAAGCCGTGACTTCCGCAACCCGGTTCTCGTCACCGGCACCGACGGCGTCGGCACGAAGCTCATGCTCGCCTTTCAACTTGGCCGTCACGACACTGTCGGTCAGGACCTCGTAGCAATGAGCGTAAATGACATTCTCGTGCAGGGTGCCAAGAGCCTCTTCTTCCTCGACTACTATGCCTGCGGCAAGCTCGACGTGGATGTCGCCGAACGAGTCGTCAAAGGTGTGGCCAAGGGCTGCGAACTCGCGGGATGCGCACTGATCGGCGGCGAAACTGCCGAAATGCCGGGCATGTATCCCGAAGGCGAATACGATCTCGCCGGCTTTGCGGTGGGCGTTGTTGAAAAGGACGAAATCATCGACGGCACGACGATTAAACCGGGCGACGTTGTGCTCGGTCTTGCTTCAAGCGGCCCGCACAGCAACGGCTTCTCGCTGCTGCGCAAGGTCGTGGAAGTTGCCGGAGCCGACTGGTCGATGCCCTTTGACGGTGCGACCCTTGCCGACCGTGCGATGGAACCCACCCGCATCTACGTCAAGCAAGTGCTCTCTGTCATGAAGAAGGTGCAAATTAAGGGCATGGCCCACATCACCGGCGGCGGCCTGATTGAAAACGTGCCCCGTGTTCTTCCTGAAGGCGTTCAGTGCCGCATTGACGGTAGCTCTTGGACCCGCCCGGCGATCTTCGAGTGGCTTGAAGAAAAAGGTCAGATTGACAGTCACGAGATGTACCGCGTCTTCAATAACGGCATCGGTCTCGTCGTCATCGTTTCCGCTGAAGACGCTGACCGCGCTATGGAAGCCTTCAAAGCCGAAGGTGAAAAGGTATTCCGCATCGGTGAAATCTCGACGCTTCCGGCGGGCGAAGCCCCCTGCGTCGTGCTCTGATCGGCCGCACCTCTGACCGGCATTCGTTTGCAAAAGCGCCCCGACCTTTACAGTCGGGCCCGCTTTTTGTTTGATGAGCGGTCAGCCTGTCGGCACCAGCGGTTGCGCGAGCTTTAGGAGCGTCTCAAAAGCGTCCGGTGCAAAGGGTTCAATTTTGATGACGTCGGGCATTGAACGCAGCCAAGTCAGCTGGCGCTTAGCCAGCTGACGCGTAGCGGCGATGCCGGCCAAACGAAATGCCGCATAGTTCGTGCGGCCTTCCAAAAACTCAACAGCCTGTCGGTACCCCACAGCCCGCATGGCAGGGGAATTGGCATCAAACCCCGGCTCCGCCATCAGCTGCCTGACTTCATCGAGCAGTCCTGCGGCGAGCATTGCGTCAAACCGCTCTTCAATGCGCTCATGCAGCGCAGCCCGATCTTCAGGCACCAATGCCGCAGTAAGCATCGGGAATGCGGGATGCGGCGCTTTGCGATGAAAGTGTGAAAGGGGCTTCCCTGTCATGCGAAAGACTTCCAAAGCGCGGCCGATCCGCTGTTTATCATTTGGAGCCAATCGTTCTGCAGCGGCCGGATCAATCTTGGCGAGCTCCGCGTGCATCGCAGGCCACCCCTTGGCAGCACCTTCTGCAGCGACGGCGCTGCGAACCTCTGGAGAGGTAGACGGCATTTCGTCAATACCCTCACGAATGGCCTTGGCGTAGAGCATTGTGCCGCCCACAATCAGCGGCAATCGGCCGCGAGCACGAATTTCACGAACAAGCCGGGAAGCATCCGCCACAAAATCTGCGGCGCTGTAAGGTTCGTTGATTGCGCGAATATCGATCAAATGGTGCGGCGCGGCTTGAAGCTCTGCGGATGTCGGCTTTGCACTCCCAATATCCATGCCCCGATAAACCAGCGCAGAATCGATTGAAATGATTTCCACCGGGAGCAAACGGGCAAGTTGAAGTGCGAGCGCGGACTTCCCCGAAGCCGTCGGCCCCAAAAGCAAGAGTGCCTGGGGCGCAGCTGCTTGACCCATGTTCATTGGCTGATCAGTCATCAGCGGCCCCGCATAAACAGTCGATCGAGATCCGTCATGGAAAGCGTTGTCCATGTCGGCCTGCCGTGATTGCATTGATCTGCGCGCTCCGTTTTTTCCATGTCGCGCAAAAGCGCGTCCATTTCCGGCAGCGAAAGTTTGCGGTTGGCCCGGAAAGCATTGTGACAAGCCATGGTGGAGAGAATGCGGTTTTTCAGTACATCCATCGCTTCTGAAGCACCAAATTCTGCGAGATCGTCGAGTACCTCTCGAAGGAGTGCTTCCAGTTCGCCCAACGGTGCCTCAGCGATCATGGCCGGCACGCCGCGAAGCGCCACAGCACCTTCATCTGCGCCCGTGCAGATAAGGCCCAGAGCCGGAAAAACTTCTCCCTTTTCAAATTCCTCAAATGCCGCGTACTGTGCCGGCGTCACCCGCACAACCAGCGGCATCAGCAGCTCCTGTACCGCCAGCTTTGACTCCGCCATGGCCCGCTTCATTCGTTCATAAAGCACGCGTTCGGCAGCCGCATGCATGTCCACGATGACAAGACCAGAAGCATTTTCGGCCAAGATATAAACACCGGCTACCTGCGCCAATGCACGCCCAAGGAATCCCCTGCCGTCAGACTGTGCCTGAAGCGGCGTAAAAAGCGCTGGATGCTCCTCCTGCTCCATTTGCGGCAGTTTCCGGGGCTCCAAAGATTTCGGTTCGCCCGCTTCCCCTGAAGACGAATTGGGGTCATAAAACTTCATGGCCGCCGCTACGGCAACGGGCGAAGGTGCTTTAGGACGCTCTCCATAAGCGGCGGGAAAGCGCTGCAGCACCGGTTTGCCGGAAGCGGCCGACGCCGGACGCTCAGAATCAGCACGCTCAAATCCCGTGCCGGTTGGAGGAGCACCCCAAAGCGCATTGGGATGGTCCGCAGGTACTTTTGCCGCAATGGCTTCTTGCGGTTTGGCGAGTGAGGAACGGCCAAAAAGCGCTGCTTCACGGCGCGCTGGGACAGAGCCCAGAGACGCATCGGCGAGCGGGACAACGGCTGCCCCCTGTGCGAGGGGCGGTGCAAGCGCCGCCTCAACCGCATGCAGAATGAAGCTGTGCACGCGGCTCGAATCTCGAAAGCGCACCTCTGTCTTCGTCGGATGCACGTTTGAATCCACCTCTTCGGGCGGGAGGGTCAGAAAAAGGCAGTAAAGCGGCTGAGCCTGACCATGAAGCACATCAGCATAGGCTGCCCGCACCGCATGGTTCATCACTCGATCGCGAATGAAGCGGCCGTTGACAAATAGGTATTGACCGTCTGCACGCGTACGAGAAATGGTGGGAAGCCCCACCAATCCCGTGAGCTTCCAACCGTCCGACTCAGCCGATACCGGACGACAGGCCTCTTTGAAATCCTTGGGCATCAGCGCCTTGATGCGGTCTTCCGCAGACTCGGCCTCAAGCTGCATGGCTCGTCGCCCATTGGCATAAAGCGAAAAAGCGGCCTGCGGATTGGCTAGCGCGATGCGTTCCATCTGCGCCGTCACATGCGCCGTTTCCGTACTTTCAGACTTCATGAATTTGCGCCGCGCAGGGGTCTTGTAAAAAAGATCCGTCACTTCTACACGCGTTCCGCCGGTCATCCCGCCGGCCGGCTCGACAGCTCCGCGCTGAATGCGCCAGGCTTCGCCCGCACCCGCGGCTTTGGACTCAATGATGAGTTCCGCAACGGAGTCGACCGATGCCAGTGCTTCCCCGCGAAAACCCAGCGTCGTTGCTGCTTCCAGATCAGCGAGTGTGGCCACTTTGCTCGTCGCGTGACGTTTCACCGCCAGCGGCAATTCCGCTTTAGGAATACCGCAGCCGTTGTCGCTCACCAGAATCCGTGAAAGCCCGCCCCCGTCGATGCGCACTTCAATGCGATCTGCTCCGGCGTCCACTGCATTTTCAACGAGTTCCTTGACGACGGACGCTGGCCGTTCAATCACCTCACCCGCGGCGATTTGACTGATGAGCTGACTCGAAAGTTCTGCAATTGGACGATTAGGCTGCATGAGAAAAACGTATGCAAGTATTGCCGTCTTGGTCAGAACGGCAGAAGTCTGCGATATTCAAAGAGACGTCAGCCTATCAGAGTTAGTTGAAGCAAACGGCTATCATTGTCTCCCTGCTTCTGATCTGCTCGAATCGCTGCGGTTCAACTCCTTTAAGCCGCCTCCGCAGACAGCATCGAGTCCCTTCGACTCTTTCGCATAAAACAAAATTGTACTTTCAAGATCATGGACCGCTTCGGACTCATCGTCGAGCTCTTTACCAACGCCGACCACTTTCTAGTGTCAATCGCCACTGACTACGGCACGCTTATCTACATCGCAATGTTCGTGATCTTTTTCCTGGAGACCGGCATCGTTGTCATGTCGTTTCTGCCGGGAGATTCGCTTCTTTTTGTGGCAGGCACCGTTGCGGCAGCCGGCACAGCCAGCCCATGGCTCATCATGCTGGCAGTGATTCTGGGAGCAATTTTCGGGAATTCCTTGGGTTATGCGACCGGCAAATGGCTCGGCAACCGAATTTATGACGGCAGTATTCACTGGATTGATGCCAAGAAGCTCGAGCACGCCCACAGCTTCTATCTCTCACACGGCGGGAAAACAGTCGTTCTTGCCCGATTCGTACCCATCGTGCGCGCTTTCGCGCCGCTCGTGGCCG
>OGPZ01002610.1_pt1 | contig 10702 bp, 8 predicted proteins | sample 1553111 | NCBI WGS metagenome assembly OGPZ01 (sample SAMEA2579968, study PRJEB22360) | human gut metagenome
TCGTAACACTTTATAATACCAGTTAGGTGTTAAAGAATTGTAGGTATCAAAATTTCAATTTTTGTAAGATTTCCATATGTTTTTATGTTTTGCACAGAAATTGCAGGTTTGTGTCGAAAGATTCTGCAATTTTTACACGATATTTATTTTTCATTCACACAGGATTGTGGTATACTAAAGTAAAAAACAAAACGGGAAAGGTAAGAAATGGCAAAGAAAAATAAAATAAAGAACTGGGTCATTCCGGGTGTAGTCGGAGGCGTGGTCATTATCCTGACAGTTGCTTCCATCGTTTCCGGTTCTATACAGCAAAAAAAGGAAAAGGAAAGCAATGCGGCGAGTGTCAGCGTAGACCGGATTAAGTTAAAAGATGATTCGGCGCAGGCACAGCAGATGAGCAATACAGAAACAGAAGTAGAGATTGAATTTGAAGACTGTGCCGTTCCGGTAGGCACGCAGTTAAAGATGACAGCACTGGTTGTTCCCGAAAATACGGACCAGGCACTCATCTGGAGCAGTTCGGATTCGTCTGTGGCAGAGATTGATAAAGACGGAATTCTCACAGTGAAGGCAGTGGGAACAACCGTTGTAACAGCAACTGTCGGAACCGTTTCCGATTCAGTTGTCATTGAAGGAATTGAAAATGTCGCACAGGGTTCAAAAAATAACCTTCCGGTTTACACCGGTACAACCCTTGCAAAAAATAGTGCATCCGGAAGCGGCAGTGCATCGGGCAGTACGTCATCCGGTGGAACATCCGCAGGAAGCGGCTCTGACAGCGGCAGTACAGGTACAGGCGTCGGACAGGCAGGCGGTTCATGGACAGGCTCAGGCAGTTCGGGAAGCGGTTCATACGACGGTGGTTCCGGTGATTCGGATTCGGATGGCGGAGATGATTCAGGCAGTACGGACAGCGGTTCGGGAAGCTCCGGTGGTTCTTCAAACAGTGGATCCGGCACGACGGGCGGTTCTTCCGGCAGTAATTCCGGCAATAACGACGGTTCATCCACAAACGGCGGGAATTCCTCAAACAACAGTAATAGCGGTAGTAACACCGGAAATGGTGACAACAGCAGCAGCATTTCAGACGGACTTTCAGGAATCGGATTTACACAGCGTTATTCCAATGTTTATGTATGCGAAGAAAATGATACATATTATGGAGAAATCATCACACAGCCGAATGTAACCATTATCTATATCAAGCAGAGAAGCGGCACATTTGACAGCAGGATTCAGACGGTGCTTGCCAGACTGCTTCCGGACGAGTACGGACAGGTGTGGAGCAATTATCTTTCTGCCAACACAGACAGAACTTTTACGGCAGAAGGCAGACGGGTACGAATTGTTGTAGCCCCGAATGGCGGTCACTCGCAAATAGTAATATACAATTAGACAAAAATATGATATGCTTACACTAATATGACTTGCAGTGAGGTGAATTAATTGCTGAATGAAAATAAGATTAAAATGATGACGAAAATGGCAATTTATGAAAAAAACGAAGGCAGGCAGATGATTAAAAATTCCCGCTATTTTAAGGGGGATTATGTAGCGTTTGGCGTACTCCGTACATTAATTGCAACAACATTTGCATATATAATCATGGTGATACTGTATGTGTTATGCAACCTTGAAAAACTGGTTGCCGACATTAATTCGCTCGATTATGCGGCAGTGGGAAAAAGACTGGGAATATATTATATCCTGATGTTAATTGTATATACCATCATTGCGGCAATGGTTTATGCCTATCAGTATAATCATTCGCGGAAAGGTCTGAAAAAGTATTTTTCAAGACTGAACAAGCTGGAACGTTTTTACGACAGCCAGAGAAAGAAAAAATAGTATTGGAGGACTCACATGGTTTTTTTACTGGAATTAAAGGAAGGATTTAAGAAATTCTATAATAAATACGATACGTATCTGGTTCCGGCAGTACGGTTTGTGATGGCATTGGTTTCTTTTCTGATGCTTAATGCAAGCATCGGATATATGTCAAAGCTGAAAAATCCGCTGATAGCCGTGGCAATGGCAGTATTGTGTGCCTTTCTTCCAAATGGATTTATGATATTTTTCTTATCGGTATTTATGCTGGTTCATTTATATGCGATTTCTGCGGAATTTGCATTGATTGTACTGGGAATCGTGCTTTTAATGTATCTGCTGTATTACCGTTTTACACCGAAGCAGGGGTATCTTTTAGTGATTACGGTACTGCTTTGCTGGATAAAAATGCCGTACCTGCTTCCAATTGCGGCGGGGCTGTGCTTTAACGCATTCGCCATGATTCCGGCGGCATTTGGTGTGATTATTTTTTACATTATTAAGACAGCCAGTGAATATGAAACGGCACTGACGACAAAGTCAGTCAATGACAGTATGCAGCAGATTTCGTATATTGTAGAAAGTCTGTTTAATAATAAAGAAATGATTCTGTTTGTAATTGCAATGGTTGTTACGATTACGGCAGTATATGCAGTCAGACGGCTAAAGATTGATAATGCGTGGACCTATGCCATTGCGGCAGGGATTGTGGTACAGTTTATCGTACTGCTTGCAGGAATTTTAGTGACAGGTGCCAAAATCAATCTGATTCTGATGATTGTGGGAACCGTGCTTGGCGGGGTTGTAGGGTATCTGTGCCAGATTTTGTTTTTCAGTGTGGATTATTCCAGAACGGAATACGTACAGTATGAAGATGATGAGTACTATTATTATGTAAAAGCTGTTCCGAAAATTAATATTGTCAATGCTGAAGTCAAGGTCAAGCAGATTAATGCGAGAAAGACGAAAAAGGCGCATGACATCAGTGATATGACTTCATCAGAACAGGATGACGAAAATATTTAAAAAAGCTATAAGCGGTAAAATGAGTAAAGACCGGAAGGAACAGAAATGAGGTGAGTATGTGACAGCATGGAATAATTTTTTCAGCGATTATTTATCAAAATTATATATTCCACGGATTGGGTGGACAGATGTCATTGAGATTATCATTATTGCAGTGGTACTGTATAACATTCTGGTGTGGATTAAAAATACAAAAGCATGGGCGCTGCTCAAGGGAATTATCATTGTAGTATTATTTGCGCTGTTTGCATATATACTGAATTTAAAGACAATTCTCTGGATTGCGGGAAAAACCATCAGTGTTGGCATTATTGCGCTGGTGATTATCTTCCAGCCGGAGCTTCGGCGTGCGTTAGAGCAGCTCGGGCGCAAAAAACTGGTTGTCGGACTGTTTAACTTTGGTGAAGGCAGGGAAAAGGGTGAACGCTTCAGCAGCAAAACAGCCGATGAGATTGTCCGTGCCGCTTATGAAATGGGAGCGGTGCGGACTGGTGCATTAATCGTTATCGAGCAGGATATGGTTCTGGAGGAATATGTCCGCACCGGTATCGAGGTAGACGGTGTTGTAACAAGCCAGCTGCTCATTAATATATTTGAACATAATACACCGTTGCATGACGGCGCGGTAATTGTGCGGGGCAACAGAGTAGTAGCGGCAACGTGTTATCTTCCGCTGTCAGATAATTCAAACTTAAGTAAGGAACTGGGAACCAGACACCGTGCGGGTGTCGGCATCAGTGAAGGCACCGACAGCTTTACAATTATTGTATCAGAAGAAACCGGTGCAGTATCCGTGGCGGTGGGCGGTTCAATTATCCGCGACATTGACAGGGATTCTTTAAGAAATAAGCTGGAGTATCTGCGCAAGAAAACAGTAGATGTCAAGTCGTTTAAGATTTGGAGAGGAAGGTTGAAAAATGAAAGAAAAGATATTTAGAAATTTCAGCCTGAAAATCCTGTCAGCTTTATGCGCAATTGTATTGTGGACGATTATTGTCAATATTTACGACCCGACCATGGGGGTGACAATCAGTACCGTTCCGGTGCAGCTGATTAATACAGAAAGTCTTACGGATAAGGGCTATACGTATGAGATTACAGATGGCAGTAAAATTTCGGTTTATGTAAGCGGACCTAAAAGTGTTATCACGGATATTAAAGCGGCAGATATTGTAGCTACGGCAGATTTAAGCAGGATTACGGCATTTGCCGATTATGCCGATATTGATGTAAAGGTTGTCAAAGACGGCAAAACGCTGACCAATGTCGAAGTAACGCCAAAGACAACAGCGGTTAAGCTGGATATTGAAAACAGGGTAACACAGCAGTTTGATGTTGGCATGGAAGTCAACGGTACGGAAGCGGAAGGCTATGTAGTCACGAAACAGTCCGTATCGCCCTCGACCATCAAGATTACCGGTTCATCAACCACCATTGCAAAGATTGCGCAGGTTAAAGCCATCTGCGACATCAGCAATGCACAGGATAATATCCAGAGTGTTGTACCGATTGTTTTATACGATACGGACGGCAATGTAATTGATGATCCGCAGCTTGAACTGTCAAAGAGTGAAGTGGAATATACGGCAAGTGTCAAAAAGTCTAAAACCGTACCGTTAAAATATTCTGTTTCGGGTGAACCGGCGGACGGTTATAGCGTTCATAAGGTACAAAGTTCCGCAGACCAGATTACGATTTCGGGAGAGACAAAGGTTTTAGACCAGATTACACAGATTACGATACCTTCCGACCAGTTAAAGGTGACGGGGTTAAGCAGTGATAAGACATTTCGTCTGTGGATGGAAGATTTTGTGCCGTCTGATGTGAGTGTGGTATCGGATTCGGTTGTTTCCATTACGGTAAAGATTTCCGATGTACACAGCAGGGAATTTACGGTGAAGACATCTGATATTACATTTTCCGGTTTATCATCAGGTCTGGAAGCGGCAATTACCGATCAGGATACCATTCATGTAATACTGACAGGTTCAGATGAAGCACTGGCAGCAGCACAGGCATCGGATATCAAAGCTACGGTGAATCTGACAGGCTTAAAAGAAGGAACATATACATTATCGATACAGTTTCAGCTGCCGGGCGGCTGCAGTCTGGACGATACCTATAAGGCAGCCGTAAAGATACAGGCGCAGGCAGCACAGACACAGCCGGAAACAACAACACAGCAGACGCAGGAAACAACAACAGCCGGTACCTCTGAAACAACCGGCCAGAACCGGTAGAATAAAAAGCTGAAAACAGCGGATGGGAGAGAAAAGATGGTTAGTGAAAAAATAGTCGTAGGAAGTGCATTGGGAATACATTTAAGACCAGCGGGGGCAATGTGCGATGCTGCTGTCAAATACGATTCCCATATTACATTTGCTTATGGAGAAGGAAAGACGGCCAATGCAAAGAGTGTCATTTCAATTTTAGCAGCAGGAATTAAATGCGGTGATGAAATAGAGCTGATTGCAGACGGTCCGGATGAGCAGGAAGCGTTAGAAAATGTTGCTGCTGCATTTAAAGAATCATTAAAAGATTGATTTCAAAAAGGGATTGTATTATAATTTTTATAAATTCAATCAGTAAAAAGAAGAAATATGGAGGATTAAAGTTATGGGTTACATGGAGTCTTACAAGGCGTGGTGTGCCAATGAATATTTTGATGAGGCAACAAGAGCTGAATTAAAATCAATTGAGGGTAATGAAAAAGAGATTGAAGACCGCTTTTATAAAGATTTAGAGTTTGGTACAGGTGGTTTAAGAGGTGTTATCGGCAACGGTACAAACCGCATGAATATTTATACTGTCAGAAAGGCAACACAGGGACTTGCAAACTTTATTAAGAAGGAAAATGCAGCAGACAGAGGCGTTGCGATTGCATATGATTCAAGAAGAATGTCCCCTGAATTTGCAGACGAGGCAGCATTATGCCTGAATGCGAACGGAATCAAGGCATATATCTTCCCGTCATTAAGACCGACACCGGAATTATCATTTGCCGTAAGACAGTTGCACTGCATCGCAGGTATTGTCATTACAGCCAGCCATAATCCACCGGAATACAACGGTTACAAAGTATATTGGGAAGACGGCGCACAGATTACAGCACCAAAGGATACACAGATTATTACAGAAGTAAAGGCTGTTACAGATTACAATACGGTAAAGACCATGGAAAAAGACGAGGCAGAAGCCTGCGGTCTTTACAATGTTATCGGCTACGATATGGATGAAGCTTATATCAAGGCTTTAAAGAAAATGAGCATCAACGGTGATATTATCAGACAGGTAGCGGATGATATCAAGATTGTATACACACCGTTCCACGGAACAGGTAACGTTCCGGTCAGAAGAATTTTAAAAGAACTGGGCTTTAAGCATGTTTATATTGTAAAAGAACAGGAAAAACCGGACCCGGATTTCACAACACTTGAATATCCAAACCCGGAAGACCCAAAGGCATTCACACTGGCATTAAAGCTGGCAAAGGAAAAAGATGCAGATATCATTCTGGCAACAGATCCGGATGCCGACAGACTCGGTGTATATTCAAAAGACACCAAGACAGGCGAATACAAGGCATTTACAGGAAATATGTCCGGTATGCTGATTGCAGAATATCTGCTTTCACAGCGTAAGGAAAAGAATCTGTTACACGATAACGGCGCATTTGTAAAGACTATCGTATCTACCAATATGGCAGATGCCATTGCAGCAGAATACAATGTAAAGCTGATTGAGGTATTAACAGGCTTTAAGTATATCGGTGAGCAGATTAAGTTCTTTGAACAGCAGGGTACATACGAATATGAATTTGGTTTTGAAGAAAGCTATGGCTGTCTTGTCGGTACACATGCAAGAGATAAGGATGCAGTTGTTGCCGTTATGGCATTATGTGAAGCAGCAGCATACTACAAGACAAAGAACATGACTCTGTGGGATCAGATGATTCAGATTTTTGAAAAATACGGATACTACAAAGAAGGTCAGAAGGCAATTACCATGAAGGGTGCAGAAGGGGCTGAAAAGATTGCAGAACTGATGGATAAGCTCCGCAACGAAACACCGAAGAAGTTCGGTTCATGGGACGTACTCGAAGCAAGAGATTACAAGAAGGATGAATGTGTTGATTTAAAGACCGGCGAAAAGAAGTCTACCGGACTTCCGTCATCCAACGTATTATATTATGCACTTTCTGACAATGCATGGTGCTGTGCAAGACCGTCCGGAACAGAACCAAAGATTAAGTTCTACATGGGCGTTAAGGGCAGCAATTTAGCGGATGCAGATGCAAAACTTGAAGAACTTACAAAGGCTGTTATGGAAGTAGCGGGACAGTAGTAATGTGAAGAATCCTTAAATTTAAGATTCTTCACATAGATAATTGTGCTGCAGGCATCACAATTATCTTTTTATCGCAGAGCGAGTTCAGAAATTCTTAACAGAGAAAACACAATTAGAACACATTTCGTTACTATACTACAAAGCATAGACGAGATGTGTTCTTTTTTATCTAAGAACAAAAGACACGACAGAGAGGAGAAATCGATATGTATAACGACGAAAATAACCAGTATAACCCAAGACCGAGATTTGATCCAAAGACAGGAGAACGAATTCATTACGACGATGAAAATACAACGGAAACAACACAGGCAGAAAGTTCAGAATACAGATACAGCGCAGGAAATATTCCGTTTGAACAGGAAAACAATAACACTTCCTATTATCAGCAGAGCAGTACATTCCAGCAGGATACAACCTATCAGCAGGCAGGCGCCGGGCAGGGCAGTATGAATCAGCAGAATGGAAGGCAGAAGAAAAAGAAGGATAAAAACAAAGACGGTTTTGGAGAAAGGCTTGCAAAACTGGCAGGTTCGGCAGCCGTGTTCGGTGTAATTGCCGGCGCAGTAATGTATGGCGTATATTACACGGGAAGTACTATTCTTCCGGTAAAATCATCAAGCGACTATAACAACATTGCAACCGTGACTTCCAATGTAACCGCAACAACGGCACAGAGTACTTCATCAGCTTCAACGGGTATGGATGCACAGTCCGTTGCAAATGCAGCCCTTCCGGCAATGGTGGCATTAAACGGTACGACAACCGTGTCTTCAGGAAGTTCTTCATCTTTCTATGGACTGTTCGGCAGCCAGTCCTATGAAGCACAGACAAGCGGAACCGGTATTATTGTCGGTAAGAATGATAAAGAACTGCTTGTTGTAACGAATGCACACGTAGTTAGTGATGTAAATGATTTAAAATGTGTCTTTGTGGACGGTGAATCTGTCAGTGCAACCGTAAAGGGTTCAAAGTCTGATAAGGATATTGCGGTAGTGGCAATCAATCTTTCAGATATTAAGGATTCAACCATCAACAGTATTGCAATTGCAGAACTGGCAGACAGTGATGATGTAGCCATCGGACAGGAGGTTGTTGCTATCGGTAATGCATTGGGTGAAGGCCAGTCTGTGACAAATGGTATTATCAGCGCGACAAACCGTTCTATTACTGTTAATAATGTAACATTTTCAGGTCTTTTAATGACAAATGCAGCGATTAATTCCGGTAACAGCGGTGGTGCATTACTCAATGCAGAAGGTAAGGTTATCGCAATTAACTTTGCAAAGACTTCCAGTGATGGTGTAGAAGGTATGGCATATTCTATTCCGGTATCGAATGTCATGGATATCATTGACAGCCTGATGAGCCGTGAAACAAGAAGCAAGGTTTCAAGTTCAGAAACCGCTTACCTGGGAATCAGTGGTGTGGATATTACAAGTGCAATGTCTTCCTCATATGGTTATCCGCAGGGGGTTTTAATCAGAAGCGTTGAAAATAATTCAGCAGCTGCACAGGCAGGTCTGGGCGCTTATGATATTATTGTAAGCTTTGATGACCAGTCCGTAAACTCTATGTCCAGCCTCAAGTCTATTATGGAATACTACGCAGCCGGTGAAAAGGTAACGGTTCAGTACTATCATCAGGAAGGCAGTGAGTATGTATTAAAGAGTGTTGAAGTAACTCTCGGCAAAAAGAGCTGATAAGCATTCCGGCATAATTCTTTAAAAGGAACCGGCAAAGCACATAAAGCACAAACATAAATTTGTAAATCAATAAAGTAAAATATCCGGTAAAATGCAGGGACAGATGTTGTCCATCTGCATCATACCGGGTATTTTTTTATAGAGATTTTATTGTAAAAACAAAGACAAATCTGTATACTAAACGTGTATACAAAATTACAGTAAAAGAAGGTGCCGTATTTTGCGGCAGAATGGTGAAAAAATGAGTGAAAATAACGATACAATCAACAATCAGGAAGAGGAATACGAAAAGATTTGTTATATATGCAGAAGACCGGAAAGCAAGGCGGGTAAAATGATTGCAATGCCGGGAAATGTCTATGTGTGCCAGGACTGCCTGCAAAAGACATTTGATACCATCAATAACAGCGGTATGAATTATGATGATATGATGAAAATGAGCGGGATGCCGAATATGGGAATGTTTGGCAATATGAACTATCAGGATATGGATATACCGGAAAATCAGAAAATAAAGAAAAAGAAAAAGGTAAAGAAACCGGAAGAAAAACTGGATTTACGCAACATTCCGGCGCCGCACGAAATTAAGCATATGCTCGATGAATATGTGGTCGGACAGGACTATGCAAAGAAAGTCATGTCGGTTGCTGTTTACAATCACTATAAAAGGGTAGCTGCAGGAGATCAGGCAGATGTAGAGATTGAAAAGTCCAATATGTTAATGATCGGACCGACCGGAAGCGGAAAGACCTATCTTGTAAAGACCCTGGCACGCCTGCTGCAGGTGCCGCTTGCAATTGCAGATGCAACGTCCCTTACGGAAGCGGGCTATATCGGTGATGACATTGAAAGTGTGGTATCCAAGCTTTTAGCGGCGGCGGATAATGATGTAGAACGTGCAGAACACGGCATTATCTTTATTGATGAAATTGATAAGATTGCTAAAAAGAAGGAAACTCGAAGCCGTGATGTCAGCGGAGAATCCGTACAGCAGGGCATGTTAAAGCTGTTAGAAGGAAGCGATGTGGAGGTGCCGGTCGGTGCAACTAGTAAAAATGCGATGGTACCGCAGGTCACAGTCAGTACGAAAAATATTTTATTTATCTGTGGCGGCGCGTTTCCGGGATTCGATGATATCATCAAGGAGCGCCTGAAAAAGCGTTCCACGATGGGCTTCAACTCCCATTTGAAGGATGAATTTGACAATGATCCGGATATTTTGAGCCAGGTGACAACGGAAGATCTGCGGAATTTTGGCATGATTCCAGAGTTTCTCGGACGTCTGCCGGTGCTTGTGAGTCTGCAGGGGCTGACAAAGGAATTGCTGATGCGGATTCTGAAAGAACCGAAAAATGCGATCCTCAAGCAGTATGAGCGCCTGCTGGCGCTGGATGAGGTCAAACTGGTGTTTGAGGACGATGCACTGGAGTGGATCGCCGAGCGGGCGCTGGAAAAAGATACGGGTGCCCGTGCGCTGCGTGCAATTTTAGAGGATTTTATGATGGATATCATGTATGAGATCCCGAAAGATCCGAATATCGGCTCCGTTGTGATCACGCGCCCGTATCTGGAGAAGAATGGCGGTCCGCGGATAGAGATGCGGGGGTAATAGCTTTTCAGGAGCATGATCGGTGAACGGTGTCATGGATGTGGTGAAAGTTAGCGATGTAAGGCTCCGGAAAAGCAATTTGTGTGTGAAGAGAAAACAGCAGAAGTTAATTAACTTCTCATGGATAAAAAAGAGTTATATAGGTTTAACGTCCCATACCCCCACTCCCGGCTGGGATATTCGATGG
>OGPZ01002614.1_pt1 | contig 10690 bp, 8 predicted proteins | sample 1553111 | NCBI WGS metagenome assembly OGPZ01 (sample SAMEA2579968, study PRJEB22360) | human gut metagenome
GACAAAACTTAAATTTGTAACAGATTTATCTGTAACTTGTCTTTTAAATTTACAGCAGAAGATATATGTCTGTTTGCAAAGATGACGAACACGGAGCTTGTTATGATTGATGACAAGACCGACATAAACAGTTTTGAGCAGCAGCTTGAATTGCTTGACACTACTGCGGCTCTCAAGAGGTGATAATATGACAATACAAGAGAAGATACAAAACGCAAAGACATATCTCGGAATCGAATTCGGTTCCACCAGAATAAAGGCAGTGCTTATAGACGACACATTCGCCCCGATTGCTTCGGGCAGTCACGAGTGGCAGAACCGCTATGAAAACGGCGTGTGGACTTATTCCCTTGATGACATCACAACAGGTTTACAGCACTGTTATGCGGCACTTACAGAGGACATACGGCAGAAGTTCGGAGTAACTCCGACTACCTACGGCGCAATTGGTATTTCCGGAATGATGCACGGTTATATGGCATTTGGTGCAGATGATGAGATCCTGGTTCCATTCCGTACATGGAGAAATGCCATCACAGAAGAGGCATCAGAGAAACTTACCAAACTGTTCAACTACAACATCCCTCAGAGATGGAGTATTGCCCACCTGTATCAGGCAATCCTCAACGGAGAGGATCATGTAAAAGATATTAAATTCCAGACAACTCTGGCAGGATACATCCACTGGAAACTCACAGGCAGAAAAGTGTTAGGCGTAGGTGAGGCATCCGGTATGTTCCCAATCGACATTGCTACCGGCAAATTCAACCAGACGATGGTAGATGCATTTAACAAAGAAGTAGAAGGAAAAGGTTATCCATGGAAGCTTCTTGACATTTTCCCAGAAGTTCTGACAGCTGGTGAAAATGCAGGAGAACTGACAGCAGAAGGAGCAAAATTACTGGATCCTACCGGAACTCTCCAGGCTGGATGCCCACTGTGTCCACCGGAAGGTGATGCAGGAACCGGTATGGTAGCAACCAACAGTGTTGCCCGCAGAACCGGTAATGTAGCAGCCGGGACATCTGTATTCTCTATGGTAGTTCTTGAGAAAGAACTTTCCAAAGTATATCCGGAACTGGATCTTGTTACCACACCATCCGGTGACCTGGTAGCCATGGTACATTGTAATAACTGTACATCGGATCTGAATGCATGGGTAAATATCTTCAAAGAATTTGCAGAAGCATTTGGTGTAGATGTAGACATGAATAAATTGTTCGGAACGCTGTATAATAAAGCTATGGAAGGGGATGTAAATGGCGGCAACCTGCTGGCTTACAACTATATTTCCGGCGAAAACATTACAGGTATGGAAGAGGGACGCCCGCTGTTTGTCCGTACTCCAAACAGCAAGTTTAACCTGGCTAACTTTATGCGCGTAAATCTGTACACGGCATTGGGTGCCTTGAAGATTGGTATGGATCTTCTGCTGAAAGAAGAGGGTGTACAGGTTGACAAATTGTTGGGACACGGCGGTCTCTTCAAGACAAAAGGGGTTGGACAGCAGATCCTGGCAGACGCTATGAACACACCGATCTCTGTTATGGAGACAGCAGGTGAAGGTGGTGCCTGGGGTATTGCCGTGCTGGCTTCTTATATGGTACAGAAAGCCGAAGGAGAGAGCCTTGGCGATTACCTGAACAACAAAGTGTTTGCAGGTCAGGAAGGAAGCGAACTGGCTCCAGATCCGGAAGGAGTCAAAGGATTTGACGAGTTCATCGAGATCTACAAAGCAGGACTTCCGATCCAGCGTGCAGCAATTGATTCTATGGCATTATAAGAAAATACCCGAGATCAACGGCCAATAAGGAATATAGAAAAGAGTCGGGCGTGGTTATTGACCATGCCCGACTTCATGTTATTAAAATAAGGTGAAATCATGAAAGTTTTTTTGGTAGAGGACGAGTACATCGTCCGAGAGGGAATAAAGAACAATATAGACTGGGAGAAAAACGGTTACGATTTTTGCGGAGAGGCTTCGGATGGGGAACTGGCGTTTCCGATGATCAGTGAAAAAAGACCGGATATTGTCATAACCGATATCCGCATGCCATTTATGGATGGCATTGAATTAAGCCGTATGATCAAAGAAGAGTATCCGGAAATCAAGATTATCATTCTCAGTGGACATGAGGAATTTGAATATGCCAAAGCAGCCATTCAGATCGGGGTAGAAGAATATCTTTTAAAACCCATCAATGGTGATGAATTATTGCAGGTAGTAAACCGTGTGGCACAAAAGATCAAAGAAGAAAATGAATCAAGAGAAACACTGCAGGAGGGAGAAGGAGATGAGAACTTTGAGTATGCCAAAAGACAGCTTTTAAGCAGTCTCATTGATGACAATGCATCCCTTAGCGATGCCATGGAACAGGGAAAGAAGATCCATCTGAATTTGATGGCACAGTGTTACAACATTATGATGCTAAAACTGCAGAGAAAAAATAAGGAGCAGGGATTTTCTCAGCGGATTCTGGAATTATACAAGACCATGGAAGACACCCTGAAAGAGCAGGATGGACAAAGTATTATGTTTGACCGGGCACCGGAAGGAAAAGTGATTTTGTTCATGGGCAGCGGGGAAGAGGAAATCCGGAGAAACATGGATGTGTTTGCCGGACAATTCCGGGAGATCCTGCCGGAGTATGAGGATGTGACTTATTTTGGCAGCGTTGGAGTGCCGGTGATGCGCCTGAGAGAATTAGGCGAGTCTTATGAAGCCGCCAGCCATGGATTTTCCTATCGTTTTCTTACGGAACCGAACCAGATTGTGGATAACCATACCGTATTTGACCAGACAAGGAATGAAAAAAAATTTTCCTGCAGTATCGGTTCTGTGGACATTCAGAATCTGGACAAACAAAAGATTGAGAGCTTTTTAAAGGGAGGTGAGATGGACGAGATTCATTTTTTTGTGGAAGAATATATGAAAAACACAGGAGATGCCGGCAAAAATTCTATGATCTTCAGACAGTATATCGTAATGGATATGTTTTTTGCCGCCAGCCATTTCCTGACGCAGATTACCGATGGCAGAGAACAGCTGGGAGAGCCTTTTGAGTCTCCGGAGCAGATGCAGAAAATAGTCAGTGATCTGGAGGCAACGGTGGTTTACATCAAGGAACTGTTTACTAAGGTCATGCAGGTAAGAGACGCCCAGACTACAGAACACAACAGTGATGTAGTAGAAAATGCGAAAAAATACATCAGTGAAAATTACCACGATGAAGAACTGACCCTGAACACTGTTGCCCATGAGGTAAATGTCAGCCCGAACCATCTCAGTGCCATGTTCAGCCAGAAGACCGGCCAGACCTTTGTAAAATATCTTACTGATGTGCGGATGCACCGGGCCAAAGAATTGTTAAAATGTACTTCTAAGCGGAGCAACGAGATCTGTGAAGAGGTAGGATATCGGGATCCTCACTATTTTTCCCATCTGTTTAAGAAGAATGTAGGATGTTCCCCGATACAGTACCGCGAGCGGGGAGGAAAAGAGTGAAAAGAAAATTTTGTCAGATACTGGAGCGGTATAAAGATTTGTCTATGACCAGTAAGATCAGTCTGGCTTTTATCAGTATGCTGCTGCCTTTTGTGATCCTTATGGGTTTTTGGTTCACGAATATGTTAAAGAGCAATGAGTTTTACAGAAAGGCTTCCCAGAATACTTCCGTAATCAGTGAATTCAGTCTTGATTTTAAGAAAAATTACGACTACAAGATCTATCTGATCATTGTTGGAAACAAAAGTTATGAGAGCCAGAAACCGGTATTGGATATCAATAATGCCAGAGCTATTCTGGACAGTGTGAAAGCACTTACGCTGAGCCGGAACAGCCCGGACATTATCCACAATATGGAGAATAACCTGGATCATCTGGAGCGGTATACAAAGGCCATACAGGCAAACATTGAATACGGAGGCCGTTATGATGAAAACGAGGAGCTGTGGGAGACAGGAGTACAGTCCATTACTTCTAATATCCAGCAGAATATGCTGGAACTTCTTTATTATGAAAACAAAGAAAGCACCCAGATTTACCAGGATGTGAACAAACGGACGGTACAGATGATAGCAGGAAGTGTGTTTATCATCGTGATCCTGGTTATTGTGGCTATTGTTATGATCACCTATATACCAAGGACAATTTCCCGACCGGTAAGGGAACTGTGCAAAGTGACAGAACAGGCGGCAGAAGGAGATCTGACGGTGCGATCCCACATTGCCCATGGTGCCGAACTGAAGGTACTGAGTGATTCCTTTAATGTAATGATTGAAAAAACCAGTAATTTGATCGACAGAGTAAAACAAGAGCAGACGAAACTCCGGGAGGCAGAACTGGAGATCCTGCAGGTGCAGATCAACCCCCACTTCCTTTACAATACACTGGATACTATTGTGTGGCTGGCTGAGGCTGGCGATAATGAGCAGGTAGTCAATATGGTAGAAGTGTTGTCTGACTTTTTCCGGGCATCGTTAAATGGAGGAAAAGATATTGTGACACTGGAGGAAGAATACCGCCATGTCAGCAGTTATCTGCAGATCCAGCAGGTGCGTTATAAGGATATACTGGAGTATGAGATCAAACTGCCGGAAGAACTGGGGCAGGTGCAGATCCCGAAAATTACATTGCAGCCATTGGTGGAAAATGCGTTATACCACGGTATCAAGAATAAACGGGGAAAGGGACTGATCAGAGTCTATGCCTATAAAAAAAATGATCTGTGTGTGATCGCCGTAGAAGACAACGGCCGGGGCATGACACCGGAAAAACTGGCTGAAATAAAAGCAGGCCTTTTGCGGCAGCGGGAAGAGGAAAAAGAATCATATGGTCTGTATAATGTAAATGAAAGGATCCGGCTTAGATTTGGAAATCAGTACGGTCTTTCCTTTTACAGTGAAGATCATGCAGGTACAAAAGTGGAAATTTATCTTCCTGTTCGCCATGAATCATAAAAAAACCAACCTGTTCATAAAAAAACCAACTTATTTTTCACAGAAAGTTAAAAAATAACAAAACAATCCCAAAAAAAAGCATTCTTTTTGGGGTTGTTTTTTGGTATTATATCACTATCAAATAAACGAACAAACTAAAGGAGGGTTTATTCATGAAGAAAAAGATTTTCAAAAAACTTTTAGCAGGAGCATTGACAGCAGTGATGGCATTTTCACTGACAGCCTGCGGCGGTGGAGATGCAGGTAGCAACTCCAGCAGCGGATCAAAAACAAGTGATGCAGGAAGCAGTGATAAGACAATCACCGTAGGATTCTCACAGGTAGGAGCTGAGTCAGACTGGCGTACAGCAAATACAGAATCCATGAAATCTACTTTCTCTGAAGCAAACGGATACAAATTGATTTTTGACGATGCTCAGCAGAAACAGGAGAACCAGATCACAGCGATCCGTAACTTTATCCAGCAGGATGTTGACTACATCGTATTGGCACCTGTAACCGAGTCCGGATGGGACACAGTACTTCAGGAAGCAAAAGATGCAGAGATTCCGGTTATCATCGTTGACCGTATGGTTAAGGTAAAAGATGACAGTCTCTACACAGCATGGGTTGGTTCAAACTTCGAACTGGAAGGTAAAAAAGCAGCAGCTTATTTGAAAGCATATGCTGAGAAGAAGGGCATGAGTGCTCCGAAGATTGTAGATATCCAGGGAACAATCGGTGCATCTGCTCAGATTGGTCGTACAAAAGGTCTGGAAGATGCTGTAAAAGCTGAGAGCTGGAACCTTCTTGAGAAAACAACCGGTGAATTTACACAGGCAAAAGGCCAGGAAGTTATGGAGTCCTTCTTGAAGAAATACAAGAAAGACATGGATGTTGTATATTGTGAGAACGACAACGAAGCATTCGGTGCTATTGATGCTATTGAAAATGCAGGTTACAAAGTTGGAGCAGATGGAGACATGTTAGTATTTTCCTTTGACTCTACAAAAGCAGGTCTGCAGGATGTTAAAGATGGTAAGATCACACTGGATACAGAGTGTAACCCACTTCACGGACCTCGTGTAGAAAAGATCATCGAGCAGCTTGAGAAGGGTGAGACACCTGATAAACAGGCATATGTAGATGAGGAAATGTTTGCACATGACGACGCTGTTACATCTGTTAAAGTAGACGGACAGGATTATCCTGTAACAGTCGTAACTGACGAAGTGTTGAAAGGTCGTAAATATTAATCTATAAATAGTAGTTGTAAACGAGTAAACTTGCCAAAGGGGTGTGTCATATAGCATAGAAGGTTAGTGGCACACCCTTTTTTATGCCAAAAATTGGCAAATAATGCTTAATTAAAAAGGAGAATGGAGGGAAAAAATGAGCGATAAAATTGTATTATCCATGAAAAACATCAGCAAAACTTTTCCCGGTGTAAAAGCATTATCCAATGTGGATTTTACCCTGAGAGAAGGTGAAATTCACGCTTTAATGGGTGAAAATGGAGCCGGAAAATCAACTTTGATTAAAGTGCTGACAGGTGTGCATGGATTTGAAGAAGGACAGATTGTGATGGAAGGAAACCGTACCATCGTTAACAATTCGCCTCAGGACGCACAGAAAAACGGAATCAGTACCGTATATCAGGAAGTTAACCTCTGCCCGAACCTGACGGTGGCAGAAAACCTGTTTATCGGTCGTGAACCAAGAAAGTGCGGAATGATCGACTGGAGAACTATGAACCGGAAGTCCGCAGAGGTTTTGAAAAGCCTGGACATCAATGTTTCTCCGACTCAGAATCTGGATGAGTGTTCCATTGCAATCCAGCAGATGATCGCCATTGCCAGAGCAGTGGATATGAAATGTAAAGTGCTTATTTTGGATGAGCCGACTTCTTCGTTGGATGATGACGAGGTAGAAAAGCTGTTTACACTGATGAGAAAACTTCGTGAAGAAGGCGTAGGAATTATTTTTGTAACTCACTTTTTGGAGCAGGTATATGCTGTGTGTGACCGCATCACAGTATTGCGAAATGGTGAACTGGTAGGAGAGTATACCGTAGATAAACTTCCTAGAGTCCAGTTGGTATCCAAGATGATGGGTAAAGATTTTGATGATTTAGCAGACATTAAGAGTGAACATCAGCATGAGGAAGGCAAGAAAGAAGTATTGATCGAGGCAGAAGGAATCGGACACAGCGGAACCATCCGTCCATTTGATCTTACTATCAACAAAGGTGAGGTCATTGGTCTTACAGGTCTTCTGGGATCCGGCCGTTCGGAACTGGTTCGTGCCATTTATGGTGCGGATAAAGCCGATAGTGGTAAACTGAAAGTTAACGGTAAAGATGTAAAGATCAATACACCACTGGATGCAATAAAAGCGGGTATGGCATATCTTCCGGAAGATCGAAAGAAAGAAGGAATTTTTGCAGAACTTTCCGTAAGAGAGAATATGATCATTGCACTGCAGGCCAAGAGAGGTATGTTTAAACTTCTGAGCCGCAAGCAGATGGAAGCTTTTACAGACAAATATATTGAGATTCTTCAGATTAAGACAGCCAGCCGGGAGACACCGATTAAGAGTCTTTCAGGAGGAAACCAGCAGAAAGTGATCATTGGAAGATGGCTGTTGACTGATCCGGATTATCTGATTCTGGATGAGCCGACACGAGGAATCGATATTGGTACAAAGACCGAGATCCAGAAACTGGTGCTGGATCAGGCTGATGAAGGAAAGGCTATTACCTTTATTTCGTCTGAGGTAGAAGAGATGCTTCGTACCTGTAGCCGCATGGCTGTACTGCGAGACGGTAAAAAGGTAGGAGAAATTGATGGAGACGATCTGAATCAGGAATCCATCATGAAAGCCATTGCGGGAGGTGACACAGAATGAGTACAATAAAAAAGATAACGGGGCACCGGTTATTCATGCCGATCGTATGTCTTTTGATCGTATTGTTAGTAAATATCTTTAAGACACCAAGTTTCTTTAAGATTTCCATTGTAGAAGGACATCTTAGTGGATGGTTGATTGATGTTATCAATCGTGCATCTGAGCTTGTCATTCTGGCAATTGGTATGACATTGGTAACAGCGGCATCCGGAGGACAGGATATCAGTGTTGGTGCCGTGATGGCTGTAGCTGCTTCGGTGTGCTGCCAGCTGCTTTCCGGAGGCCAGGTATCTACTACCTCTCTGGCAATGCCGATTATTATCGCAGCCGTTGCAGGAATCATTGTAGCCGGCGTTTGCGGAGCATTCAATGGTTTCCTGGTAGCCAAGTTAAATATTCAGCCTATGGTAGCGACCCTGATCTTGTATACAGCCGGCCGTGGTATCGCCCAGTTGATCACAAAAGGCCAGATCACTTATGTACGAGTAGATTCTTACAAAGTTATGGGTGGTTATCTGGGACCGATCCCGACACCTGTACTGTTTGCAGTAGGAGCGGTTGTTGTAGCATGGCTGGTATTGAATAAAACAGCTCTGGGACTTTATATTGAAAGTGTTGGTGTAAATAGTAATGCAGCCAGACTGGTAGGACTTAATTCTACTAAGATTAAATTTTTAACTTATGTAATTTGTGGATTGCTGGCAGGTCTTGCCGGAATCGTAGCATCCAGCCGTATCTACTCAGCCGATGCCAACAACATTGGTCTGAACCTTGAGATGGATGCCATCTTAGCAGTAGCGTTAGGTGGAAACATCTTAAGTGGTGGTAAATTTAGTTTGATGGGGTCAGTAATTGGCGCTTATACGATTCAGGCGTTGACAACAACGCTGTATGCTATGAGTGTACCGTCTGACCAGCTCCCGGTTTATAAAGCAATCGTTGTTATCATTATCGTAGTTCTTCAGAGCCCGGTTTACAAAAAGGCAATGCAGAATTACAAAGCGAAGAGACAGTCGAAAAAGGCAGTAGTACAGGGAGGTGAACAGTAATGGGTGAATTTTTGAAGGCAAAGACAAAAAAATTTAACAGTAATACATTCCTTTTCATTATTACGATTGTGTTGTTTATTGCAATGTATGTAGCAGGAATGATTGTATTTGCAGACAAAGGTTTTGCAAAACCGCAGATGTTTACCAACTTGTTTATTAACAATGCCGGATTGATTGTAATTGGCTGTGGTATGACAATCGTTATGATTACCGGAGGAATTGATATCTCGGTTGGTTCGGTAACCGCATTGGTTTGTATGGCGAGTGCTTATGCTATGGAAAATAAGGGGATGAGTCCTTATGCAGCTCTTGCGATTTCGCTTGGTATTGGATTACTGTTTGGTTTGCTTCAAGGCTATTTAGTTTCCTACCTGGAAATTCAGCCGTTTATCGTTACTCTGGCGGGTTTGTTTCTAGGAAGAGGACTTACGGCTATGATAAGTACAGATATGATTTCCATTAAAAACAGTTTGTTTCAGAAATGGGCAACATATCAGATTGAACTGCCGATTGGAACATATAATAAACATGGGGTATTCCGGCCGGCATATATATATCCATCGGTTGTGATTGCACTAATTGTGGTTGTTTTGATTGCTATTATGCTTCGTTATACAAAATTCGGACGCAAATTATTTGCTATCGGCGGCAGCCAGCAGAGGGCATTTATGATGGGCTTAAATGTAAAAAGAACGAAGTTTGAAGCTTATATTTTAGATGGTCTTTTGGCCGGCTTGGGTGGATTCTTATTCTGCTTGAACAGTTGTGCCGGATTTGTAGAACAGGCAAAAGGTTTGGAAATGGATGCTATTTCGGCAGCAGTAATCGGCGGAACACTTCTTTCGGGAGGTGTCGGAACGGTTGTTGGTACAACATTTGGTGTACTGATTAAAGGAACCATTACCAGTCTGATTACGACACAGGGTACATTGTCAAGCTGGTGGGTACGAATTGTACTTTCCGCACTGCTTTGCTTCTTTATTGTATTACAGGCACTCTTTGCGAAAGCAAAAATCAAAGGGAAAAAAGTAGAGAAAAAGGATGTTAAAAAGCCAGGTGGAGCACCACCGGATGAGATGGCTGCAGAGCCATAAATTAAATAGGAGATTGTCACAACTAATTGTTTCTCTTTTGGGGACCGGTTCTTGCCAGACCGGTCCCTATTTAATTTTTTTAGGGTATTACGTTGACTTTATGAAAAAATAAGAATTGCTTTATCGTGTTGCAGAGGAAATATGTTATAATTAGCATATCCTAAAAATGAGACAATTCAAGGATAGAATTGGAGGTTTGTGTATGCAAAAGAATGGTAAAAAGCTGTTAGCATGGATGTTAGCAGCAAGCATGGTATTTTCTTTTTCTATGCCAACTCAGGCAGCAAAGAAAAAGCCTGCTTTATCAAAGAAAAAAGCGGTAATAACTGTGGGGAAAACCTTAACGCTTAAGGTTAAAAATATAAGCAAGAAGACAAAAGTAACATGGAAGAGCAAAAAAAAGAAAATTGCGACAGTTTCCAAGAAAGGAAAAGTGAAAGCGAAAAAGGCGGGGACAGCGAAGATTACAGCAAGTTTCCGTTATCAGGGCAAGAAGTATGTGAAAACCTGCAAGGTTACGGTGAGAAAGAAAAAGACAGTAGTTGTGACTAATGCACAGACAAAAGTACCAACCAAAGCACCGACGCAGAAACCGGCAGTGGCACCGACTGCAACCCCAACGCAGAAACCGGGCACATCGACTGCAACCCCGACGCAGAAGCCGGGGACACCAACTGTAACACCGACGACAGAGCCGGCGGA
>OGPZ01002647.1_pt1 | contig 10584 bp, 7 predicted proteins | sample 1553111 | NCBI WGS metagenome assembly OGPZ01 (sample SAMEA2579968, study PRJEB22360) | human gut metagenome
CCGCCATACGGACGATGAAACGCTTTGATAAGCAAAAAGAGCCGGCGGCCTTGATTTTCTCAAAAGCCGCCGGTTCAAAATGGGCGCGCGGATATGTCTGCTATACGACGGCTTTTTTCTTTTGCCGTCGTCCGGTAGATCATTCCATATTTATGAAACTTGGTGCTTGGCAAATACACGGCGAGAAATACCTGCACCAACTCCCAAAAAGAGTAGTGCTGCCGGGATTGCCCATATCGCATACAGCATACCGTTACTCATTTGTTCCACCGACAGGAGCGAAATAGCCAGTACATGATAGATAGGAAGAAGTCCAACCAATCGGAACAACGGATTTGCTTCTGTGATCGGCAGCAAAACTGGGAACAGAAAAATTGCTATCGCCGCAACCAAAGCTACAATCTGATTTTTACTGATTGCAGATAGGAACAGTGTAATTCCAGTAACGCTGAGGGTACAGGTAAATGCCAACAGGATTTGATATTTGAGTAATGTTCCACAAGTGATATTGAAAGGAATGAACCCTTCTACATAGTCGCTGGGAGCGAATAGAATACTACAATCTAGCCCTTCCGTTCCGTAAAAGATAAGAGCAAGAAGCAAGTTAAAAGCCGCAACCAGCGCAGTAGTGAGAATGGCGGTAAGAATACCCGCTGCTACCTTTGCAGTAGTGCATTTGGTTTTGCCGTATTTGCTTGTCAATATGATATTGTCAACGCCTTCATACTCGCCGGAGAAAATCGGAGCAAGCATGATGATAACCGCAAGAGCAAGCGCGATAAAAAAACGCACCATGTTTTTACTTGTTGAAAGCCAACCATCTACATAGCCAATTTTGATTTCTTCATTGCCAAACACATCAGAAACACTTAATCCGTTCCAATTTCCCTCTTTATCAGAAAACCGTGAAAAGGCTGCCGATTGCATGGCGTTTTGATAAACATAGATTGCACTCAAGCCATGTAAATCTGATGTCGGTGCAAAATCAGACATCATTTGCTGCACCTTTTCGTCTGTCAGGATTCCTTCATATTTCGCTGCAATTTCCTTGTCGATTTCTACTGCTGTTTTGCCAGTACCTTCACCGATATTTTGGTCAAACGCATATTTGTTTTGAAAGGTGGAAAAGGATAGTAAGGCAGAGAACAGGATAATTCCAATTAGAGCGATGAGTGCCAAACGCTTTGAAAACACTTTCCGCAGTTCAAAAAGAATCAGTTTTTTCATTCTTCACAGCCCCCTTTGAAATAGAACAGGTACAGATCTTCTAAAGTGGGCTGCACCCTTACTGCGTTTTCCATCGGCGGACGATCTCCAATGATTCGTAAAATCGTCTGGTTTTCGCTGGTGTTTCGCAAGTTGCTTGTGTTGTAGGCAGCCGCATATTTTTCCGCATAGGCAGTCGGAACCGTACATTCCCACACTTGACCGTCGATTTCAGAAGTGATCTCCTGCGGATTTCCAAAGTGAATGATTTGCCCGGATTTCATCATGATGATTTCCTCCGCAATAAACTCCACATCGGAAACAATATGCGTAGACAGAATTACAATGCGGTCTTTGGAAAAGGCGCTGATCAAATTGCGGAAACGGACGCGCTCTTTCGGGTCAAGCCCTGCCGTTGGCTCGTCCAAAATCAAAATGCGGGGATCATTGAGCATGGCTTGTGCAATCCCTAAACGCTGTTTCATGCCTCCGGAAAAGGTTTTGATTTTGTGCTTACTTTCCCTCGATAAGTCTACTGATTCTAGCAGCTCCTTTGACTTCTTCCGCGCCGCCTTTTCGTCCAAGCCTTTTAGGGCAGAAACGTAGCGCAGAAAATCATACGCTGAAAAATCGGGGTAATATCCGAAGTGCTGCGGCAAGTAGCCTAAAAGATTGCGATAGCGTTCACCCAGCCCCACAATGTTTTTCTCGTTAAGCAGAATTCTCCCGGAAGTAGGATTTTGGATATTGCAGAGCAGCCGCATAAGCGTTGTTTTCCCTGCACCATTTGCACCCAGTAAGCCGTAGACGCCATTTGTTAAGGTGATATTCAAATTGTCCACGGCGGTTTTGGAACCGAACTTTTTTGTCAGCCCAATCGTTTTTAATTCCATAAAAAGCCCCTTTCTCCATAGGAAGTAAAAAATACTCTCCATGTGTTTTCATGGAGAGTATAGAGGGAAAATATCTACTTTTTATCTACAAGGCAGGAGATTTGAAGTAGGCAGATGCCTTTGCCCCGAATGCAGTATTTTCGATCTTCAAATAGCCGTTGTGGTGTTCACAAAGCAGCTTGCAAATATACAGCCCCAGTCCAAAATGCTCGGAATGGTTGCTTTCCTCTGTGTAATATGGACTGGTGGCTTTTTGCAGACTGCTTTTGTCAAAACCCTTCCCATCGTCTGATACGGAAAGCAACAAGCCGTTGTCATGCAAGGCAAAAGATATTGTTACCGTAGTCTGGGCATATCGAACCGCATTGGCGAGCAGGTTATTGCTGACCTGTGAAACAAATGCGCTATCAAGAGGCAACTGTGAATTGGGTATATGATTTTGTAAAATCAACTCTTTTGCATTTTTCGCACAAACGATTTTTGCGCTATCATACAAAGAAGATACCAATGGTTGCAAGTCAATCAACTTGTACTCTGGCTGCGTATCTTCCATACGCCTAAGATTGCTCATACTGCTTACATAGTTTTCCATACGGGAAATATGCTTTCCCATTGTGGCGGCGGTTTCCCTCGTTTGGGAATTATCGCTGGTTTGCAGCATTTCGTTATAGCCTTTTAGTACCGTCAGAGGGGTACGCAAATCGTGAGCAAAAGCGGCGTTGAGTGCTTTTCGTTCTTCAACTTGCCGCCACATTTTAGAGAAATTGTCCGCAAGGGTTGTCCGCATGATTTCAAAGGACGCACAAAGCTGTCCCAATTCATCGTTGTTATCATAGTCGATTGAAAAGTCCAAGTCATTGTTCGCTATTTTTTCAGAAGCAGTCCGCAGTTCCGCAAGCGGCTTTTTCAGCCTGTTTCTGTAAAATAGCAGCGCAGCCGCGATAATACAGAATGCAGAATAGATAGGAGTTGCAACAATGGGAAGTTTCTCCAGTAGCGCAATGGTACGCTCGTCCTCTTTAGACATCCGGACGGGCACTGTCCCGATGTAAGCGCCGTCGCCCAACTGTTCCCCCTGCTCATTTGTCAAATAATATTTTTCGCCGGACGGAGGATAAGATGCGCTGATACCCTCGGCAGCACCATCACAGATTGAAAAAGTCGTTACGGATAGAAAGACTGCGAGTACAACAAAGGCAATTACATAGAGAACAAGGCTTTTTCGGAGAGATAAATAGTGCTTGCGGCAATTTACTTGACCCATTTGTATCCACACCCCCAAACCGTTTCAATATATATGCGGTCGGTGTATGCCGCGATTTTGGACCGTATTCTGCGGATATGCTCTGCTACAACACTGCTGTCCCCCTCGCTGTCATAGCCCCAAATACGCTCATAAATCCGTTCTTTATCAAAGATCTGTCCTGGATTTTGAGAAAGCAGTTCCACAATATCAAATTCCCTTTTTGCAAGACCGACACGCTTATCGCCAAAGAACAAGCAACGTTCTGAATAGTCAATCGTCAAATCACCGGAAAACTTGACTTGTGCTTCAAAATTGTGTCGTGCTTCCCGGCGCAGGTGAGCGCGTACCCGCGCATCAAGCTCTACGAGGGAAAAGGGCTTTACAATATAATCATCACCGCCAACAGCAAAGCCTTTTACCTTATCTGTATCTTCGATTCTGGCAGTCAGAAAAAGGATCGGGCAGGATATGTGATCACGGATACGCTTGCAAACTTCTAACCCGTCTGTTCCGGGCATATTGATGTCAAGCAAAATAATATCCGGTTGTTTTTCCACTTGCTTTAGTGCTTCTGCACCATTGAAAGCGGGCAGGACACGAAAGCCCTTGCTTTCAAAAAAGTTACCGAGCATAGAAACAATATCGCTTTCATCATCAGCAATCAGTATCTTTGCATTCATTATGCTCACCTCCTAACAGCAAATATAGCAATCATTTTTCAATTATTTATCTATTCTCCTAGACGTATTATATTCGTTATCTCAAAGAATACAAGGCGGTAAATATGAATTATAAAATGTTTGTAAACGAATAAAAGTTTTTGAAAAAGGAGCGTGATGCCATGACCCAACCCAAAACCGACCTTGCCTACCTCCGCAACGAAAAAGCCAAAGCAGAGCAGAAGCTGCGCTCTTGTCAGCACCGAGAGAGGATCCTTGAACGCCAGATGTCGGAGCTGAACCGGAGAGAGCGTGTGCATCGTCTTTGTACCCGTGCCGGAATGCTGGAAAGCTTTCTGGTCTGTCCGGGAGAACTGACCGACGATCAGGTGATGGAACTGCTGAAAATCTCGTTCCGTCAGCCGGAAGTCGTGCTGGCTCTTGCAAAGATGGTGCATGATGTTCACGAACGCAGCAACGTCCAAAACCCTTTAGAATAAAGGGCGCAATTATACACCGTTCCGGTGAAATTGCGGTCTTGCAGACGGCTCGATGAAATCGAAGCTGGCGTTTGTGCGCCAGCCCGATTCCATCCCAAGGAAAACTGCATTTTCCTTGCGCTGCTTTGCAGCTATCCTTTTGCCCGCTACCATAAAACACGCATAGAAAAAGCCGATTGGAAATAGCAACATTTCCAATCGGCTTATCTTTTTGTTAGGCAGATTTCTTTTCAGCTAATGCCCGGACTTCCTCAATTGAAAGGTCGGTGTACTTTGCCACCTTTTCACAAGGCACACCATCTGCCAACATTACCAATGCGTGTTTGACCGATGTTTCATGCTCGGTTTCATCCCGCATCTTTTCCATAGCTCTGCACATAGCTGCCACTCCCTTCGTGTCTTCTTTGAAATAACGAACCCTCTGTGCCAAAATGGAATAATTCATATCCTTCGAATTGGTACAGAAAAAGTCATGCATTAGTTTTCCCAATGCCGTTTCGTCCTTGATTTGTGAGTTCACATAAACGATGTGAGCCTGATCGTTGAAAGACGTTCCAGTTTCCCGAACTGTACGGTCAACATGATAAATTGGAAGGCCTGCCTTTAATACGTCATTTTCCGTGATAAAGATAATGTATGTTTCGTTCAGCGCATCGTAATCATCGCCCGCATCAGTCAGGTTTGCATCCAACAGGCTACTGTTGTACCGTGCACGCTTTTCACTCGCACCACGGTCACTGCGCTGCACCTCAATATTATATGCACGGTTTTCCCGATCCACTGCCAAAATATCCAATCGGACTGAACGGCCTTGCAGATTTTTGATGCTGTACTGGCCGTGAACCTCTTTGACAGTCAAGTCATCACGTTTCAAGATGATCTGCAAAAGGAACTCAGCACAAGCACGTTCTTCAAACACCGCAGCCATGAAATCATCATCAATCAGACGTAGCCCACGCAACCGCTGCAAATCTTCTTCGTGTTTCCGTTCAAAATCCAATTCTTGTTGTGATTTTCTTTCCGACATTGGTTCACCAACTTTCTGCTTGCTTGTTCAAGCTAATAGTACCATAAGTTCGTGATTTTTACAAGAGAACGTTCCAGATGTTATCAACGGGGGTGATGCCTATTCCGTGTCCGCATTTCAAAATCACCATCGTCAAGCGCAGCCAAGGGCAGTCCGCTGTTGCCGGGGCCGCTTACCAGAGCGGCGAACGGCTGTTCAGCGAGTACGACCAGAAAACGAAATTCTACAACAAGAAGAAAGAACTTGTCCACGCCGAGATCATGCTGCCATCCCATGCGCCGCCCGGATATGCAGACCGGGCAACCCTCTGGAACGCCGTGGAAGCCGTGGAGAACCAGTGGAACTCCCAGCTTGCCCGGCGCATCGTGCTGGCGTTTCCGGTGGAGGTGCCGAAAGAGCAGTATTTGTCCATGATAAAAGAGTTTTGTCAGGAGCAGTTTGTTTCCAAGGGCATGATTGCCGATTTTGCCATCCACGACAAGGGAGATGGCAACCCACACGCCCACATTCTGCTGACGCTCCGGGCAATGGATGAACACGGCAAGTGGCTTCCAAAAGCCCGAAAGGTGTACGACCTTGACGAGAACGGCGAGCGCATCCGGCTCCCTTCTGGGAACTGGAAGTGCCACAAGGAAAACACCGTGGACTGGAACGACCAGAAGTACGCTGAGGTCTGGCGGCACAGCTGGGAGACCATAACCAACCGCTATCTGGAAGCAGCGGGCAGACCGGAACGTGTTGACCTGCGCTCCTTTGAGCGGCAGGGCATCCAGCAGATACCGACCGTCCATCTCGGCCCCGCTGCACACCAGATGGAAAAGCGTGGAGTGGAAACCTTTCTCGGCAACCTGAACCGGGATATTCGAGCCGCCAACAGCCTGATGCAGTCCATCCGCAGTGCCATCCGTGGGCTGCAACGCTGGATCGCAGACCTGAACGAAAAGAAGCAGCTTCTTCTGGACGCTCTGGAAAAGGCGAAAGAACCCACGCTGTCCGACCTGCTGGTGGACTACTTCAACCTCCGCAATGAGCAGCGCAGCGATTGGTCTGGCAAGGCAAAACTGAAATGCACTGTCCGGGACTTTGAGGAAGTCAAACGGGCTGTGGACTACCTGAAAGCCCATTCCCTGAACACTGTTGAGGATTTGAACCAAGCCATTGACAGCTTAAACCAGACCGCCGCCCCTCTCCGCAGGCAGTTGAAGCAGAACGAAAACCGTATGCGGGCAATCGCCCAGATCAAGGATGCTGCCGCCGTCCATGCCAAGCTGAAACCTATCCACGACACCTTTATCAAGAAGAACTTCAAGCTGACCAAGGACGCTTATGCCGCCCAGCACAAAGAGGAGCTGGACACCTTTAATAAAGCTGTCCGCACCCTGATGAAGCTGAACGGCAGCACAGCGGTGGATTTTTCGGCATTGGATGCCGAATTTTCTGCGCTGCAATCCGGCAGCGCAGAGCTGCGCACCCAACTGGAAACCTTGCAGCCGGATGTCTCTGCCCTGAAAAATATCCGCAAGTATATCGACATGGTGCTGAATAAGCAGCAGCTTTCCGCACCGGGCGGCAAGACCCCGGAGAAGGAATCGGTGCTGAAACAGTTGGAGCAGCTTGAGCAGAAAAAGTCCAACCACAAAACGATTTCCACCACCCCAAACCGCGAAGAATCGCTCTAAACGATCTTTCTGTCACCGATATGCCGTTGCAATCAGTGGCAGAAATACATAATTCATTTGTTTTTTGCTGGCTTTTGGCTATTCTCGCTGGCTAGTGAGTAGAGGCGTACTTTTAAGGCAGAAATTTTCTCCAACACCCCCCATTTTAGGCCACTTTTTCTGTTAATAGTAGAAGCGCCTCTTTGAAAGCCGGTCATTTGTGACCTTTTTGTTAATTCTCAAAAAGATGGTTGTCTTTGGGCTGTTTTCGTTGCCTACCTATTGAGAGGATTTTTTCAAAAGCGGAGATTTGGTCTCAAGAATTACAATTCAATTACAAGTTTCTCACCAATGCTACGAAACAGGCGTTCTCGATGCCTACCAAGTGTAGGGCATCTTTTTCAAGACCATTCTCGGACTATTATGACGTTTTGTTTACAAAATTGCTTGCAATGCTACGAAATGGCCTTTTTCATCGGCTACCAAGTAGAAGGATGTTTTTCGTCCGTCAAAGTCCAGAAATCTTCCATATGTTCCTTGACAAGTGAATAGTTCAATCGTCCGGTACTTCACAAAAGGTACTTCTGTAACTCGCAGCCCGGTCATAACGAAGACGGGGTGGCTGAAATGCCAATGGTGCGGTGCAAGCCCGCCGCCGGACGATTCCCCACTCCTAGGGAAGTCGAGGACCAATATGGGAGACCTTAACTTATTAACGCAGTTGAGCACTTGTTTCGTGCTTTTCTGCGACTGGAGAATTGGAACCCACCAATTCTCGTTACATACTCTTTGTTCCTGATTTCTGCTTCAGCTGGAGGTGATCAACATTTCAGAATATCTTACCACGCAAACTCCGCTGCCGCCGTTTCTCCCATACCCACGCTTCCTTTTGGAACTTGACCTGAGTCAGACTGCAAAAATGACTTATGTGCTGCTACTCGACCGTGCCACGCTCTCGCAGAAAAATCTCTGGATAGATGAACGTGGATTCGTGTTTGTCATTTTTACGATTTGCTCTTTGGCTGAGCAGCTAGGGCGCAGCACTGTCAGTGTTTCCAGTGCGCTTAAGGAATTGGACGCTGCGGGATTGATTGAGCGCAGACGAACGCGGTTTTCTTCGCCCAATCACATCTTTGTGAAAATTCCAAATGTTGAATAGTTCTGCGTTTTTCACGATTCAAGAACCGCCAAAATCACGATTCTGTGATGCAGATTCTTAATGGCATCTGCAAAAGATATTTTTCCTATGCAGTATAGCAGCCTTTAAGACTGTATCGAAGAAAACTTTCACCTAACCAACGTAATAAAACAAAAAGAGAAAAACGAATAGAATCCATCCATTCCTTTCCGTATTTGCACCACATGAATGAGGAGGTCTGCCCTTGAACAAAGAAAAATCTGAGAAGAAGCCCACCACACGCAAACGTGCGCCGAGAAGTCCGAAGTCCGTGCGCCTGATCGTGGAACGCCATTATATCGGCAATGTGCCGATGAATACGCTTTTTCAGCGGCTTGTGGAAGAAGAAATTCGTAAAACTGCCGAATCGTATCTCGCCGCTGGCTAATTGGACGTTTTACTGCGGAAAAGGGCTTGCATCATCACGCAGCATCCGCTACAATGTGATTGATGAGGTCTCTTTTCCATTATGGAGGTACACATGGAAAAGGACAAAAAAGTAACTGCTTTATACTGCCGACTGTCAAAAGATGACGGTTCAAACAGCGAAAGCCTGAGCATCCGCACTCAAAAGGCGATGCTTATGGAGTATGCCACACGCAACGGTTTCGGGAATTGCCAGTACTATGTTGATGATGGTTACAGCGGTACGAACTCTGACCGCCCTGCCTTTCAGGAACTTCTGGATGATATCCGGGAAGGAAAGGTGGCAACAGTCATTACCAAAGACCAGTCCCGACTTGGACGCAACCACATCGAAACCGGAACGTATATGGAAATCTTCTTTCCTGAGCACGGTGTCCGCTATATTGCAATCAACGATGGTTATGATTCCAACGAGCAATCCCAGATGGATATTGCCCCGTTCCGAAACATCATCAATGAAATGTACGCCAAAGACACTTCCCGAAAAATCAAGAGTGCCCTTCGGACACGCAAGAAAAGCGGAAAGTATATCTCCAGCGGCGCACCGTTTGGCTACCAGAAAGACCCTGCCGACCACAATCACCTTGTGATCGACCCGAACACCGCCCCCGTTGTTGAGTATATCTATTCAATGGCAGAGGAAGGGCTGGGGCTTCACCGCATCGCCAAGCGGCTCCACGATGAAAAAGTCTTGAAGCCGTGTTACTACAAGAAAGAGATGTTTGGCCGCTTTATTGATGATGAAAAGATGTATGATTGGGACAGTGCCTATATCAGTCAGGTTCTGCACAGCCCAGTCTACGCCGGACACATCATCTACGAAGCCAAGCCCACCGTGTCCATGAAATCCAAAAAGCGGCGTTATATTCCGTTTGAAGAACGCGCTATCGTTCCGAATACACATGAAGCAATCATCCCACAAGACCGCTGGGAAAACGTGCAGCGAATCCTTTACAGCCGTTCCGGTTGTTTTATGTGTGATAAGACCGACTACGACAATATCTTCAAGGGCATCGTCCGCTGTGCAGACTGCGGCAGAACGATGTTAGTCAAGGTCGAGCACAGGCGCAAACGTAACAGTGTTCTGGATCAGACCTTTTATTGTTGCAGCACTTATCGGAAATATGGTGCGAAAGCCTGTGACTCTCATAATTTGGAAGCCCGTGTTCTGCATGAAGCTGTCTTTGCGGACATTCAGGCACACGCAAAGGCCGCTGTGAGCAATCGGGAGGCCCTTGTGAAGAAGATTGCAAATCAGATGCACCTCCGGGTGTCCTCTGACCGGGCGCAGCACAAACGGGATTTGAAGCAGTGTAAAGCACGAATCGCAGAAATCGAAGACCTGTATGCAAAACTTTATGAGGACGTATCAAAGGGACTTCTCCCGGAGAAACGTTTTCAAATGCTTGCAGATCGCTACGACAAAGAACAGGCTGAACTGACCGAGAAGATTGAGCAGTACGAGCGGGAAGGCCGTGCTGAACACGATCAGCTGGACAAGATTCAGGATTTTATTGATGAAGTCAGCAAGTACGCTGGCATCACCGAACTGAACTATAAGATTCTGCATCAGCTGATTGACAAGATTCTGGTATCCAAAGCGGAAAAGGTCGATGGCGAATACGTCCAGAAAATCCAGATTTTCTACCGCTTTATCGGCCCATTGGATGCCATCGAGTAACAATGTCAGAAAAGTCACCTCCGAGAACTATCCTACAGATTCCGGACGGGAGGGAGAACTGATCTTCCGATTGGTCTACCAGCAAGCGGGCTGCAAGAAGCCCTTTTCCCG
>OGPZ01002651.1_pt1 | contig 10575 bp, 9 predicted proteins | sample 1553111 | NCBI WGS metagenome assembly OGPZ01 (sample SAMEA2579968, study PRJEB22360) | human gut metagenome
AAAAGCTCGGAAAGTTGATCCTCTTCAAGCACTCGCAGGAGATTGAGCATATCATAGCCTCGATCCGTGTTAGGTACATCCTCTCGAGCAACCCAACGGACTTCTCCCTCTTCCGTTGAACGAAGATCCCCTTCAAAATCCGAGGTTCTATAGAGGAAAACCAAGTACCGTTCGTTATCTGTCGTGTAAAAATGCTTCATACCAACTAATTTAGGGTTTTTGATGGTCAAGCCAGTTTCTTCTTTAACCTCACGGATAACTGATTCTACCAGACCTTCATGTGCTTCGATATGGCCACCGGGTAGGGCTGCTCCCGACCAGTAATAACGCTTTGGATCGCGGATTTGCATGACAATATTTCCTTGACCATCTTCGATGAGACACATGTTGGTCAGAATAGTAGCTTGAGAACGTGACATATAGTTCCTTTCTAGTAAGTAATCAATTAAAATCTTAACAATTAGTTTTTCATCGACTCTCGATGTCGCAAATACAGATAAATAGCAGCATAAAAAACCATAAACAATATATAACCAGACATTGGTAACCAAACAAGTTCTCTTCTTATCGTCCACAGGGGCTCAAAAATAATTTGCTTATAATTCTCCCACTCTCCCCCTATTTCAATTTTTATACCTTCTATAGCATGCGTTAGAAACACAAAGAGGTTCAAATTTAAACAAATCAAAGCCGCAATTTTTCTCTGATGCTTATAGGCAATCCGATTCTTATGGGCAAGAAGTACGAGGAACCAGAGAAGAAAGTTAAACTCAAATGGAAACAGTATACCACTTCGATATAAGGAGGGGAAATAAACATAAATCAGAAAAGAAATAACCAAACCTTGTATAAAAAGACAGATTGTCTTAAACCAACTTGAATTCAATGTTGCCTCCTTTTTTGCAAGTTCATCTTGCTAAAGCATTAACCTAACGTCCAGTATTTCTAATCCATACTCTTCAGCTCTAGAACCATATCACGGATTTGTGCTGCCAATTCAAAATCAAGCAGTTCTGCCGCTTCGTGCATTTGTTTTTGAAGTTTCTTGATGGCTTCTTGGCGTTCTTTCTTGTTCATGGCACTGTAGTCCACAGTATCCTCTGCCACTTCTGCTTCATTAGCCTTGGTAATCGAAATAAGGTCACGAATTTCTTTCTTAATCGTTTGCGGAGTGATACCGTGCTCCTTATTATAAGCCATTTGGATTTCACGACGACGAGCAGTTTCATCCATAGCTTTCTGCATAGACTCCGTAATCTTATCCGCATACATGATAACGTGCCCTTCACTATTTCGGGCAGCACGTCCAATCGTTTGGATAAGCCCACGTTCATTACGAAGGAAACCTTCCTTATCAGCATCCAAAATAGCAACCAGACTAACTTCAGGAACGTCAATCCCTTCACGAAGAAGGTTAATACCAATAAGAACATCAAAGACACCCAAACGTAGGTCACGGATAATCTCAGTACGTTCCAAAGTCTTAATGTCAGAGTGCATGTATTTGACCTTGACACCCATTTCCTTGAGATAGTCAGTCAAGTCTTCAGCCATCTTCTTAGTCAAAGTGGTTACAAAGACACGCTCGCCTTTTTCAGTTCGGGCATTGATTTCACCAAGAAGGTCATCCATTTGTCCCATAATTGGACGCACTTCGACTTCTGGATCAAGAAGCCCTGTCGGACGGATAATTTGCTCAACAACAGTCTCAGTTTGCTCCATCTCATAGTCACCCGGAGTGGCAGACACATAGACAATCTGATGAATATGACTCTCAAATTCTTCACGTCGAAGTGGACGGTTATCAAGCGCCGATGGTAAACGGAAACCGTAATCAACCAACATCTTCTTACGGGCCTGGTCTCCGTTATACATTCCCTTAATCTGACCCATAGTCATGTGACTTTCATCAATCATGATAAGGAAATCTTCTGGGAAGAAATCAAGCAAGGTGAAAGGTGGCTCGCCTTCTTTACGTCCATCCATATGGCGCGAGTAGTTTTCAACACCATTGGTGTAACCCATCTCACGGAGCATTTCGACATCGTATTCTGTCCTTTGGCGAATACGTTGAGCCTCGATGAGCTTACCCTCAGCTTCAAATTGCTTAACTTGAGCTTCCATCTCTTCCATAATATTCTTGATGGCTTCTTCCATATGCTCTTCATTGGTCATAAAGTGAGTCGCCGGGAAAAGAACAAGGTGCTCAACCTCGCCGAGATTGCGTCCTGTCAAGCTTTCAATCTCACAGATGCGGTCAATCTCATCACCGAAAAATTCCACACGAAAGGCGTGTTCATCGCGGCTGGCAGGAAAAATTTCGACCACATCGCCACGCACACGGAATTTCCCACGTTGGAAATCAATGTCATTTCGCTCAAACTGGATATCAACTAGGTCATTGAGCAACTTGTCTCGAGAAATCTCTTGGCCTGGACGAAGACTAACCGCTGAATCGGCATATTCTTTGGGCGAACCCAAACCGTAAATACAAGAAACGGAAGCCACAACGATAACATCATTACGCTCAAGGAGGGCAGACGTTGCTGAGTGTCGTAGCTTATCAATTTCATCATTTACAGAGCTATCTTTTTCGATATAGGTATCTGATGACGGTACATAGGCCTCTGGCTGATAGAAATCATAGTAGGAAACGAAGTATTCTACAGCATTGTCTGGGAAGAATTCCTTGAACTCACCATAAAGCTGACCTGCCAAAGTTTTATTGTGGGCGATAACCAAGGTTGGTTTATTGACGCGCTGGATGACCTGACTCATGGTATAAGTCTTACCTGTCCCTGTCGCCCCCTTTAGAATTTGAGCCTTCTCACCACCTTCAATATTGTCCACCAAGGCTTCGATGGCCTGAGGTTGATCCCCAGAAGGTTCATATTTAGAAACCAAATGGAATTGGTTGTCTTCTTTTCTATCTATCATTCTTTTTCCTTTCATTTATGTAATCATTCATCTCTTGATCGGAGAAAAATTCTCCTTCTGCGATAGGAATGTGAATCATTCGTGTCGCAGCAACGTATTTTCGCTTTTTTCGTGTCTGAAAACCAAGTTTTTTATCATATTTCAAGGCCGTTTTACTATCATTGAAAAAAATGTATAAAACTCTATATCTCTGCCTTTCCCAAGACCTTATATTCCCGAAATCATCGATACGTTTTAGAATATAGTATATAGTCGACGAGTGTTTGGCATCATCCATTGGCGTTGACCAATCCTTCATAACCAAGTCAATCTCAGACAGCGGAATCTCAAAGGTTACTCGTCCACATAACCTTCCATAATAAATAAAGGTATCATTATTAATTTCCAAAATTTTTTTATGACCATCAAGTCTCACAATACCGTCAACTAAATTAGTCAGAGCATGAAGAAATATTAGTAAAATGAAGAAGGCAACACAGTTATCTACAAAGTTCCCAAAACGATAATCATCTATAAGAAACCAGCAGAATAGACCGGTGGAAGCGACAAAAAATATAAGTCCATAGACAATTTGTACACAAATCATACCTCGCTCAAGTCTAACTCTCATCTCTTCCCCTTTTCCAAACTTTCTTCTATTTTAACACAGAAGTAAAAAGACCGAGTCTTTGAACTCAGCCTTAAAAGTTTTCTTTTTTCAATTGTAGACGAAGGATAATAATCCCTACCAAGAGAACGAGACAGGTAACGAGATTTCCTTCTAGACCAAAAGCTCCTCCTGACAACCAATCAGGCACGCCTGACCTAGCCTGAAAGTGCAATAAGCTGCCGCCTGCATTCTGTCCACTAACTGCCACGCCAACTAGATTCCCTTGCGCAAAGTTCCAAGCACCGTGAAGGGCAGCAACACCCCAGATATTATCTGTCTTGAGCATGTAAAGAGCCATGAGAACCCCTACTAGAACAATACTGATAAGAGATAAGGCTGTAACACCTTGATTTCCTAGGTGTAATATTGAAAAGAAAGAACTTGAAATAGCAATTCCCCAGGAAAGGTTCAATTTATTAGTCACCGTCTGAAGTAACCAACCACGTGTCACCAGTTCCTCGGTTCCACCTTGGATAAACCAGAAAGGTATTAGGGAAAGTATATATAAGACGGTTCTCTGAGAAAAGTCTACTTTTACAAATTCTAACCCTCCAAGTAAATAAGTCCCAAGGAAACTAACTAACAAGAGTAGAGTCCCAAATCCCCAGCCCTTAAGCAAGTTCAACCAAATATGACCCTTGAAAAATCCAAGTGTACGAATGGGACGTTTTTCAACAACTTTAACCCAGAAAAAGATAGCTAAGGCAGTAAAGGCAAATGTTCCCAACTGAAAATACATGTTTGAAAACATCTTATAGGAAATCGTATTTATATCCTGGAACTGAATGTTACCATTTAATACTAAGAAAGAAAGAACAATAGCCATTGGAATTCCCACAACAATCCCTGATAGAAATCCACCTATGAGGACATAACCAAAAGCAATAAAACAAGACAGCATAATCATCAGCCAACTTGGGACTTTATCATATCGGCTAGTATATTTCTCAAGCATACGTTTCTTCATTTTTTAGCTCCTGTAACAAATCTTACATGTATTCGATTACAGTGTAACTAATTGACACAAGCTTGTCAACTTCTTCTCAGATAGCTCTCATAGCTAACTGACTTTGTCATATTTCCTGACATCAAACTTCTAGAAGTTTGATAATAAGACCTTTTTTTGATAGAATAAGAGGGTATTTTATAAAGGAGACTTTTTATAATGAAGAAAAAACTTCTGACACTCTTCTTGAGTGCCATGTCAGTTTTCTTTGTTTTCGGAGCTAAGGTATCTGCTGAAACAATTTCAGTCGTTTCAGACACAGCCTATGCCCCATTTGAATTCAAAGATTCTGATCAGACCTACAAAGGTATCGACGTTGATATCATCAACGAAGTTGCCAAACGTAAAAATTGGGATGTTAACCAAACCTTCCCTGGTTTCGATGCAGCTGTTAACGCTGTTCAATCAGGCCAAGCAGACGCCCTAATGGCCGGTACTACTGTTACCGACGCACGTAAGAAGGTCTTCACTTTCTCAGACACTTATTACGACACTTCAATTGTTATCTACACACGTAGTAGCGACAAAGTCAGCGACTACAAACAATTGAAGGGTAAAACAGTCGGTGTTAAAAACGGTACCGCTGCTCAAACTTGGCTTGATAAAAACGCTAGCAAATATGGTTTTACAGTTAAAACTTTTGACACTAGCGACTTGATGAACAACAGCTTGGATTCTGGTTCTGTTGACGCAGCTATGGACGACACACCAGTTGTTAAATACGCTATTGGTCAAGGAAAAGACTACGCTATCAACATTAAGCCTGAATCTATCGGTAGCTTCGCTTTCGCTGTTAAAAAAGGCGGAAAACACGAAAATCTTATCAAAGACTTCAACGAAGCTCTTAAGGAAATGAAGAAAGACGGCACCTACGACAAAATCATGAACAAATGGTTGGGTGACTCAGAAAAATCTTCTTCATCAAAACCTTCAGCAGATCTTAAATTGACTGGTGATGCTAACGCAAAAGCCACTCCTGCCAAGGAAACCTACACTATCTCAATGGACTCATCTTTTGCTCCATTCGAATATCAAAATGGTTCAGGTAAATATGTAGGTATCGATGTCGATATCATCAATGCCATTGCTAAAAACCAAGGTTTCAATGTCAAATTGACAAACCCTGGTTTCGATGCATCACTTAATGCTGTACAATCTAGCCAAGCTGATGCCGTATTGGCTGGTATGACCATCACTGATGCTCGTAAACAAATCTTTGACTTCTCAGATCCTTACTACACATCAAACATTCGTTTGGCTGTAGCTAAAGGAAGTAAGGTTAAATCTTACAAGGATCTTAAAGGTAAGACTGTAGGAGCTAAAAACGGTACGTCATCTTACTCATGGTTGGAAGACCACGCTGGTGAATATGGCTTTACAGTCCGTGCTTACGATGAAGCTTCTACTATGTATGACAGCTTGAACTCTGGTTCAATCGATGCTCTTATGGATGACGAAGCCGTTCTTCTATACGCTATCCAACAAGGGCGTAACTTTACAACACCAATTGAAGGTATTGCCACTGGTGAAGTCGGATTTGCTGTTAAAAAAGGCACTAACCCTGAGTTGATTGAGATGTTCAACAATGGTTTGGCTGCTATCGTTAAAGATGGTACTTACGATAAGATTATCAATAAATACCTCGATAGCAACAAATCAAAAGAAGGAAGCTCGAAAAAAGCTACCGATGAAACAACCATCGTAGGCTTGATTAAAAACAACTACAAACAACTTCTTCAAGGTCTTGGAATTACCCTTGGATTGACCCTTCTTTCATTTGCTATTGCCATGATTATCGGTGTTATCTTCGGTATGATGGCAGTTGCACCAAACAAGACACTCCGCGTGATTTCGCAAGTCTTTGTTGACGTGGTTCGTGGTATCCCATTGATGATTGTTGCAGCCTTCATCTACTGGGGTATTCCTAACTTGATTGAAAATATCACTGGTCACCAATCACCAATCAATGACTTTGTGGCAGCGACAATTGCCCTCTCACTTAACGGTGGTGCTTACATTGCCGAAATTGTACGTGGTGGTATCGAAGCTGTTCCTATTGGTCAGATGGAAGCTAGCCGAAGCTTGGGTGTCCCTTACAATACAACAATGCGTAAGGTTATCTTGCCACAAGCGGTTCGCTTGATGTTGCCAAACTTCATCAACCAATTTGTTATCTCATTGAAAGATACGACTATCGTATCAGCTATCGGTTTGGTTGAACTCTTCCAAACTGGTAAAATCATCATTGCTCGTAACTACCAATCATTCCGTATGTATGCGATCTTGGCCATCCTTTACTTGGTCATCATCACATGCTTGACAAAATTGGCTAAACGACTAGAAAAGAGACTTAAATAATGGCTGAATTGAAAATCGATGTGCAGGACTTGCACAAATCATACGGCGACAATGAAGTCCTTAAAGGCATTGACGCCAAATTCTACGAAGGTGACGTTGTATGTATCATCGGTCCTTCAGGTTCAGGTAAATCAACCTTCCTTCGTACGCTTAACCTACTTGAAACAGTGACATCTGGTAAGGTAGTCGTTGATGGCTATGAATTATCAGATCCTAAGACAAATCTTGACAAAGCCCGTGAAAATATCGGGATGGTCTTCCAACATTTCAACCTCTTCCCACACATGACAGTCCTTGAAAACGTGACATTTGCACCTGTTGAACTCGGACGTATGAATAAGGAAGAAGCTGATAAATTAGCTATGGATCTTCTTGATCGTGTGGGACTTGCTGACAAGGCAGATGCAATGCCAGATAGCCTATCAGGTGGACAAAAACAACGTGTGGCGATTGCACGTGGTTTGGCAATGAATCCTGATATCATGCTCTTTGACGAACCTACTTCTGCCCTTGACCCTGAAATGGTCGGAGACGTTCTTAACGTTATGAAAGAATTGGCAGAGCAAGGTATGACCATGATTATCGTTACTCACGAAATGGGATTTGCCCGTCAAGTTGCCAACCGAGTAATCTTTACTGCAGAGGGTGAGTTCCTCGAAGATGGTACGCCAGATCAAATCTTTGATAACCCACAACACCCACGTTTGAAAGAATTCTTGGACAAGGTTCTAAACGCCTAATTATCAAAACAGTTACTCTTGCTAGAGTAGCTGTTTTTGATTACCATTTTGGATAAGAAAAACAGAGCAAGTGCTAGACTTGCTCTGTTTCTTCATTTAGTTCAGGGTGTTTTGCTGCTTCTTCCCTTGCCAAGCGTTCACGCTCAAGACGGAGTTTTCGGTTAGGATTTAAGCGCGTAAAGAGTTCTTCAAGTTTCTTTGGATTCCAAACATCGGCCGCAGAAACAAAGTTTCCATCTTTATCCCTGAAGGATATCGGTTTATCTCCCATTGTAAACCTCTTATTTCAATATTTTTAAATTCGCCGACTTTACATAGTTAGTGAGGTTGCTTGGCAGGCCGCCATAGCGACTGCCGTACACTATCTTGTGCTTCAGCACTTAGAGAGTCTTTCAACCTCAATCCACAAACTCAAATTCGAAGTTACCGATACGAACGATGTCGCCATCCTTAGCACCACGTTCACGAAGCGCTTCATCAACTCCCATACCACGCAATTGACGTGCAAATTTCATGATAGATTCGTCACGTTCCATGTTAGTCATGACAAAGAGTTTTTCAAGTTTTTCACCAGAAAGTACCCATGACGCATCATCGTCACGACTGATTTCAAATGGACGTTCATCCTCGTTAAAGCCGTAGTAAACTTCTTCTTGTTCCATATCATCTTCGCTATAGAGCAAGAATTCATCTGTCTCATCAAGCAACTCTGCAGTAGCTTCCAAGAGATTTTCCAAACCTTGGTGAGCCAAACTTGAAATTGGGAAAATTTGTGGCAACTCATCAAATTCATCATAGTTAGCAGCCAATTTTTCCTTAAACTCTTTCAAGTTTTCCTCAGCCTCAGGCATATCCATCTTATTAGCAACAATAATTTGTGGACGTTCCATCAAGCGCAAGTTGTAAGTTTCCAACTCTTTGTTAATTTGAAGATAATCCTCGTAAGGATCACGCCCTTCACTCGCTGACATATCAATCACATGAAGGATAACACGTGTACGCTCAATGTGGCGGAGAAACTGTGTTCCCAACCCAACCCCCTGGCTAGCACCTTCAATCAATCCTGGAAGGTCGGCCATGGCAAAGCTCTCTCCTGACTTTGTACGGACCATTCCCAAGTTAGGAACAATTGTCGTAAAGTGGTAGGCACCAATCTTTGGTTTTGCTGCGGTTACCACACTGAGGATCGTTGATTTACCAACGGATGGGAAACCAACCAAACCAACATCAGCCAAAATCTTCAATTCCAATTGAAGTTCACGCTCTTCACCTGGTTCACCATTTTCAGCGATTTCAGGGGCAGGATTACGAGGTGTCGCAAAACGGATATTTCCACGTCCACCACGTCCACCGTGAGCAATGACAAACTCTTGGCCATCCTCAACCATATCAGTAATAACCTTGCCTGTCTCAGCATCACGCACCGTTGTACCAGGCGGGATGCTAACGATAAGGTCCTCAGCTCCTCGACCATGCATACCCTTGGTCATCCCTTTTTCACCGTTTTTGGCTTTGAACTTCCGGTTATAACGGAAATCCATAAGGGTGCGCAAGCCTTCGTCAACCTTGAAAATGACTGAGCCACCCTTACCACCGTCACCGCCCCAAGGACCGCCATTAGGTACATATTTCTCACGACGGAAGGCAACCATTCCGTCACCACCACGACCAGCTTTGACACTAATCTTGGCTGTATCTAAAAACATACTCATCTATATTTCTCTCTTTCTGATTTGTATGCCATGTACAAATTCAATCACAAACGAAAGAATTTCCGACATACACAAAAAAACGCTTGATAGCGTCTTAAAGGACAGCTGCGACTGCTTGGAAAATCAATGCCCCAACTGTTACTAATAGCATAATCAAAACGACCAATACTGTTAGACGTTCAAAAAATGATTTCTTACGTGGTCCGTTATCTCCAAATGCCACTTGAATTTACCTCGTTTTTTCTTCTAATATTTCACAATAATAGTAACAAAAATCTGCCTATTTCGCAACTCTTAGACTAGCTTAAGCCAAAGGAATTCCAAAAACCGTTAAAGCTTCCAACTCCTCCTCGGTCAAACGCCGCCAAGCACCAAGGTCTAAATCATCTGGCAGGCTTAAAGGTCCCATGCTCAGACGTTGTAACTCTGTCACTTCCTTACCACAAACAGCTACCATACGCTTAACCTGATGGAATTTCCCCTCAGCAATGGTAATCTGAACCAGGCTAGTCCCAGTAGCCCTATCTACTGAAATAATTTCTAGTTTAGCCGGTTGGCAAGTATGATCTTTGAGTTCAATTCCTTTTTCAAAAGCCAGAATATCCTCCTGATTCATGATTCCATCAACCTTAGCCTGATAAATCTTATCAACATGTTTCTTTGGAGACAGCATAGCGTGAGCTAAATCGCCATTATTTGTCAAAAGCAGGAGACCGTGAGTATCAATATCCAAACGTCCAACAGGAAAGACCTGCTTATGTCGTGCTGTATCATCCAGTAAATCAAGTACTGTCTTGTGACGGGCATCCTCCGTCGCTGAAATGACTCCCTGAGGCTTATTTAAAAGATAGTAAACAAAGGTCTCGTGTGTTAATGCTTGACCTTGAAAAGCAATCTGGTCTTGATTCTCATCAATCTGAGTCTTGGGTGACGTCTCCACCTGACCATTTACGGTCACTTGCTTCTTTTTGAGAAAGGTCTTGACTTGACTGCGACTACCAACACCACAATCAACCAAAAACTTATCCAGACGCATCTATACTTCCTCCTTTATTGGAATCCAAACTTCCATTTCATAATCTTCAGCCTGACGATTCCCTGGTGGATAAACCTCTACAGTTGGCTGATCAATCATTTCAAAGTGTTTCTTAGCATAATGAAAACTCTCCCAAA
>OGPZ01002652.1_pt1 | contig 10574 bp, 10 predicted proteins | sample 1553111 | NCBI WGS metagenome assembly OGPZ01 (sample SAMEA2579968, study PRJEB22360) | human gut metagenome
CAAAAGGCTGAAAGAGATTTGTTATATTATATGATGCAGGATAAAAAGTATGCGATGCAATATGAAGCAAAAGCAGGCTATATGTATGATAAAGTTAATCGCTTAATTGCTTCCTATATTATTGATTATTATCGTCAGTACGTCATTTTAGAAGTTGCTGATTTGATTAATATGATTGATGATCAAGATATTGTTAAAAGAATTTTAGAAATATCATCTTTACATTTACCTCAATTAGAATCAAATCAAGCAATTGATGATTATATCAAAATAATACAAGAAAAAATTAAAATTGAACGAATTAAACAACTTGAACAGGAGCTATCACAAACATATGATCCTCGTCAACAAGCAAAAATTCTTCAAGAAATTATAGAATCAAAAGATAAGGAGTAAACTATGGCAAAGAAAAAAGTACAAGCAGTTTCATTTGATGATTTAAAAAAATTAGTTGTAAATGAAGCAAAAAACAATAACAATGTATTAACCCAAGAACAAATTGATGAATATTTAATGAATTATGATTTAAGTGATGAACTCGCAGAAGAATTACTTGAATATATTCAACAAAATCAAATTACTATTTCTGATGATGATTTAGATTCATTAGATGTAGATGATGATATGTTACTTGCAGGCGTTCCTGCAATGGATGATGATTTAGACCTTGATATAGATGATGCAGATGATACTCCTGATCTAGATTTTGATGGTGATTTCGATTACGATGAATTCGAGGACGATTTTGAAGACGATGACTGTGAAGACGACGGCGTATATGTTAAGACAGTTAAATAAAAAGCCAATTCAATAGAAACAGAATGTCAAAAGGTTGCCAGGTAATTGCTGACGACCTTTTTGATTGAAATAGAAATTCAGGAGGATGTTTTGAAAAAGAACGAAGTATATAACGGAATTGTTACCAGACTGCATTTTCCCAACAAAGGATATGTACAGGTTGAGGGAGAGGAAAAGGCGGTTATGGTAAAAAACACTTTACTGGGACAGACCGTTTCATTCCGGTGCCGGAAGGCAAAAAAGAAAAGAGAAGGGCTTCTTTTAGAAGTGTTAAAACAGGCGGAAAATGAAACCCAGACGCCTCCATGCCCTCATTTTTCTCAGTGTGGCGGCTGCTCGTACCAGACGCTGCCATACAAAGAGCAGATGGCATTAAAGTTTTCACAGGTAAAAGAATTGTTAGAGGCGGTGGATTCGGCCCTCCCGCTGAAAGACTGCATTGAAAGCCCAGCCGTATGGGAATACCGCAACAAAATGGAGTTTTCCTTTGGAGATGAAGTAAAGGATGGACCTCTTACATTAGGCCTTCATAAACGAAGCAGTTTTTATGATATCCTTGAGGTGCCCCAGTGTCAGATCGTACACCCGGATATCCGCCGGATCCTTGAAAAAACCTGTGAATTCTACAGGGAAAAAGGGACTCCGTTTTATCATAAAATGAGCCATGAAGGCGTGCTGAGGCATTTACTGGTGCGCCGCGGACAGAAAACAGGAGAACTGCTTGTGTGTCTTGTGACCACGACTCAGGGACCAGCCTTTGAAGAGGAGTGGTGCCGTTGTATGCAGGAACTTCCGTTGGAAGGGACTTTTGCCGGTATACTGCATATGCAGAATGATGGATTATCGGATATGGTCCGTTCTGACCACACTTCTGTTTTGTACGGAAAAGATTATTTTTATGAAGAGTTGCTGGGACTCCGGTTCAAGATCACACCGTTTTCCTTTTTCCAGACTAATTCCCAGGGGGCAGAGGTTTTATACGAAACGGCCAGAGAATATCTGGGAGACATAGAAGGAAATGTAGTGTTTGACCTTTACAGCGGAACCGGTACCATTGCCCAGGTACTGGCACCGGTGGCAAAAAAGGTGGTTGGTGTTGAGATCGTAGAAGAGGCGGTTGTGGCAGCCAGAGAAAATGCAAAAGAAAATCATCTGGATAACTGTTCTTTCCACGCCGGCGATGTGTTAAAAGTCATTGATGAATTAAAAGAAGTACCGGATACCATCGTGCTGGATCCTCCAAGAGAGGGCGTGCATCCAAAAGCAATCCTGAAAATCCTGGATTTTGGTGTAAAAAGGATCCTTTATATATCCTGTAAACCTACCAGTCTTGCCAGAGATCTGGTGATCTTTGAGGAACATGGATATAAACCGGTAAAAGCCCAGTGCGTGGATATGTTTCCATGGACCCGGGGCATAGAAACCATTTGTTTGTTTGAAAAAGAAGAGTAAATGGCCGAAAGGAGTGCGGTGATATGAACTGTGTGCGACAGGAAAAAGATGGCGTTGTTTATTTTACTTTTCCTTCCTTTACGGAAGAGGGACTTGTACATGGATTTTCTACCAGAATCGGTGGTGTCACCCCTGGTGAGATCGGCAGTATGAATCTGGGATTCCATCGTGGTGATGACAGTATGAATGTTATAAAAAACCACGGTATCTTGGCGGATGCCATTGGCTATGAGAAAAGCAGTGTGGTAGCTACAGACCAGATCCATGAGACCAAAGTACGGGAAGTGACAAAACATGATAAGGGAAAGGGCATTTATCATGCCCTGTCAGATATCCGTGGTATTGACGGACTGATCACCTGTGATCCGGAAGTTACTCTGATTGCCTATTTTGCAGATTGTGTGCCGTTATATTTTTATGATAAAACCCATCATGCTATCGGACTTTCTCATTCCGGATGGCGTGGCACTGTACAGCGTATGGGGCAGAAAACCATAGATGCTATGGCAAAAGCTTATGGCACAAGACCAGAAGATCTGAAAGTGATCATTGGTCCGTCTATCTGCCAGTCCTGTTATGAAGTCAGTGAGGAAGTGGCAGATGCCTTTGTGGCAGAGTTTGGCAGTAATCGGAAAGATCAGCTGCTGATGGATAAGGGAAATGGCAAGTATCAGTTAGACCTGTGGCGTGCCAATGAACTGGTATTTGCTGACGCCGGATTGGAACCAGGCCAGATCGAGACAGCCGGACTTTGTACTTGCTGCCACCCGGATCTTTTATTTTCCCATCGTGCATCCCACGGAAAGAGGGGCAATATGGCGGCAGTTCTTACACTGGGAGGGAAAAATCATGAATCCTAGAAACTACCAGCGGGAACTGGATTCCTTATTAAAAAAACAAAGTGGAAAGAAGACCCTTTTGCTTCACTGCTGCTGTGCGCCATGCAGCAGTTATGTGCTGGAATATCTTCATGAATATTTTGACATTACTGTATTATTTTATAATCCAAACATTTCCGAGCAGGCAGAATATGACAAGAGAAAACAGGAATTGATCCGGTATATCCACACAGTTTCTTACGGAAACACGGTCCAATGGATTGACTGTGACCATGAACCGGAGAAATTTGAGGCTGTTGTCACCGGCTATGAAAAGGAGCCTGAGCGGGGAAAACGGTGTTACCGTTGTTATCATTTACGGCTTTCTTATACGGCTGCGGTGGCAGAAAAAGGCAGGTATGATTATTTTTGTACTACCTTGTCGATCAGTCCCCACAAAAATGCAGACTGGCTGATGGAAATCGGAGAGACACTGGCCAAAGAATGTGGTGTGGCTTATCTGCCTTCGGATTTTAAGAAAAAAAACGGATATAAAAGAAGCATCGAGCTGTCAAAAGAATATGGTCTTTACCGCCAGAATTTCTGCGGCTGTATTTATTCCCGGATGGCAGCCGCCAAAGAACAGTAAAAAAGGACGGAAATCCCGTCCTTTTTCTCAGATAAAATGATATATGATGGCAGCGATCAAAATACCGATCAGACTGGCTACACTGAATTTGATCGTAAGACCAAATGTCAGTACCATAATCCCCAGATCCAGTGTGACCGGAGATTTCAATCCAAAAGATGTACCGTAGTCCAGCCAGCTCAAGGCTCCGATATTACTGGTAAGATGTCCGATGAGACTTCCTAACATGACACCTGCCAGAATCAGTAAAAACAAGGCCCATCCGTTTTTCCCTGCACCTCTAGCCATAGAATTTCCTCCATTCGTTTGTTCATACTCTTCTTAAGAATACACCAAAAAAATTTTTCCTGCAATATGTTATGGAAAAAAAGGAAAATCCTTTTTTGTGTTGTAATTAAAGATTGTAGGTGATAATAAACGGACTTTTTTTAGCAGAAATCAGGTGTGTTTATGACGATACGAGAACAATTAGAGCAGCGTGAACATAAAATATTAAGCCCCTATGCATCTTTTAGTGATGAGTCTAAAGGCAGGGCAGTGTTTGAGGAACAGTGTGATCTCAGGCCGGTGTATCAGAGAGACAGAGATCGGATCCTTCATTCCAAGACATTCCGGCGGTTGAAGGGAAAAACTCAGGTTTTTCTGGCTCCGGAAGGGGATCATTACCGTACCCGGATGACCCATACCCTGGAAGTTTCCCAGAATGCCAGAACGGTAGCCAAGGCACTGATGCTGAATGAAGACCTTACAGAAGCCATTGCCCTTGGCCATGACCTGGGGCATACGCCTTTTGGCCATGCCGGAGAGAGGGTTTTGAATGTGATCAATCCGGCAGGATTCAGACATCAGGCTCAGAGCATCCGTGTGGTAGAATGTCTGGAGAAAAATGGTGAGGGATTAAACCTGACCTGGGAAGTGAAAGATGGTATTTTGAACCATTCTACCTCAGGAAATCCGTCTACACTGGAGGGAAAGATCGTACGCATTTGTGATAAAATTGCCTATGTTAATTCAGATATTGATGATGCGATCCGTGGAAAGGTAATTTCAGAAGAAGATATTCCTTCCCGGTATAAAGAGATGCTAGGACATACACTGAGAGAGCGTTTAAATACGCTGATACATGATCTGATCAAAAACAGCATGAACAAAAATGATATTATCCAGTCAGAAGAAATGGCTGCGGCACTGCAGGGACTTCGCAGTTTTATGTTTGAACATGTGTATGTCAATTCCATCGCAAAAAAAGAAGAAAAAAAAGCCGAATATATGATCGCGCTTTTATACGAACACTATATGGAGCACCCGGAACATATGCCGGTGGAGTATTATGATCGGGTGCAGCGTAAAGATGAAGATGTACACCAGGTTGCCTGCGATTTTGTAGCCGGTATGACGGACCGTTATGCAGTAAAACAGTTTGAAAATCTCACTGTTCCGAAAACCTGGTCAGTAATGTAATAGAAAAGAGGGATTTTATATGTACTATGAGGAAGACATTGTAGAACAGGTCCGGCAAAGTAATGACATTGTAGATGTAATCTCTTCCTATGTGAATTTAAAAAGATCCGGCAGTAATTACATGGGATTATGTCCATTTCACAATGAAAAATCGGCATCTTTTTCCGTCAGTCCCGGTAAACAGATGTACTATTGTTTCGGATGTGGTGCGGGAGGAAATGTTTTTACCTTTCTGATGGAATATGAAAATCTTACTTTTGTGGAAGCAATGGAAGAATTGGCTGAAAAGGCAGGAATCGAACTTCCTACACAAAGTAACAGCGCAGATGACCGGGCTAAGAGAAATTTAAGAGATGCTATTTTGGAAGTAAATAAACTGGCCGCCAATTATTATTATGCCAGGTTAAAATCCGAGCATGGTAATGTTGGATATAAATATTTGCAGGAAAGGGGCCTTACAGCCGAGACAATTGTAAAATTCGGCCTGGGGTATTCCTCTAAATCAAGCGGTGAATTATACCGTTTTATGAAAACGAAGGGGTACCCAGACAGTGTCCTGCAGAAAACAGGTCTTTTTACTTATGATGAGAAAAAAGGTGTTTATGACAAATTCTGGAACCGGGTTATGTTTCCCATCATGGACCGGAATCACCATGTCATAGCCTTTGGCGGACGAGTTATGGGAGATGCCAAGCCCAAGTACCTTAATTCACCGGAAACGCCGGTATTTGACAAAAGCAGAAACCTGTATGGACTGAATTTTGTCAGAGGAAAGCAGGAAAAAGGCATGATCATCTGCGAAGGCTATATGGATGTAATTGCCCTTCATCAGGCTGGATTTACCAATGCCGTGGCATCCCTGGGAACTGCCTTTACCAGCCAGCACTGCAGCCTGCTGAAGCGGTATAGCGATCTTGTCTATTTGTGCTATGACAGTGACGAGGCAGGGGTAAAAGCAGCACTGCGTGCCATTCCTATGTTGAAAGAGGCGGATATTCAGGTAAAGGTCATCGACATGCGCCCCTACAAAGATCCGGATGAGTTTATGAAAGGTCTTTCTCCGGAAGAATTTGCAGACCGGATCAAACATGCTAAAAACAGTTTCTTTTATGAGATTGACCATCTGGAAAAACAGTTCGATATGAACGATCCGGAGTCCAAAACCCGTTTTATGAATGAAGCTGCCCTAAAATGTTTATCCTTTGAAAATGAAATAGAGCGCAGCAATTACATGGAAGCTTTCGCCAGAGAATATCAGATCCGGCTGGAAGATTTTCGAAAACTGGTTGCCTATCAAAGTGCCAAGCGGGTAGGCATTGATTATGACCGCCGCCGGGAGAAACGACTAAAACAGAGAGACGGTCAGCCGGTAAAAGAGGACGGAATTGCAAAGAGACAAGGAATTTTTCTTACCTGGCTGTGTAATGATCTGTCGTTGTTTGAAAAGACAAAAAATATTCTTTCTGAGCAGGAAATTGTGGACGAGCCTTATCATCAGGTAGCCGTTGTGATGTATGAACAGTACCGCACAACAAAAAAAGTGGAGCCGGCCAAGATCATCAGCCAGTTTGACAGCAAGGAAGAGCAGTCACTTGTAGCAGGGCTTTTTAATAAAGAGATCGTGGCACTGGATAAAGAACGGGATCAGGAAAAGGCACTGAATGAAGTGGTACGAAGTATCAAGAGTAACAGTATTGATTACCGCAGCCGTCATACAACCGATATGAATGAGTTGCAGAAAATTATAGAAGAAAAAAGGAATTTGCAGCATTTGCAAATATCTTTATAGATGAAGATGCTAAAATAAAAATTAGCAGAATGGAGGAAATGATGGATAATAAAAACACCAATGGAGATGAGCAGCAGAAATTTTTAGAGATTTTGAATGCGTTAGTTGAGCAGGCAAAAAAGAAAGAGAATGTCTTGAATTTTGAAGATGTAGAAAAGGCATTCAGCAAGGTTGGCGTCGAACTGGATGCAGACAAAACAGAAAAAGTATTTGAATTTCTGGAAAATAAAGGAATTGTTGCTATGGTTCCTGACAGCTCCGCGGATGACGATATTATTCTGGATGTAGATGACGAACCGACGGAAGAAGAACTTGAAAATATTGAGTTGGCCGTCCCGGATGGCGTAAGCATTGAAGATCCGGTTCGTATGTATTTGAAAGAGATTGGTAAAGTACCTCTTTTGACAGCGGAAGAAGAAAAAAATCTGGCTATGCGTATGGAAAATGGTGATATGGATGCCAAAAAGCGTCTGGCTGAAGCAAACCTTCGTCTGGTAGTCAGCATTGCCAAACGCTATGTAGGCCGTGGCATGCTTTTCCTTGACTTGATCCAGGAGGGAAATTTAGGTCTGATCAAAGCAGTTGAAAAATTTGATTATCGAAAAGGGTACAAGTTCAGTACCTATGCTACCTGGTGGATCCGCCAGGCCATCACAAGAGCCATTGCAGACCAGGCAAGAACCATCCGTATTCCGGTTCATATGGTAGAAACTATCAATAAACTGATCCGTGTACAGAGACAGCTTTTACAGGAAAAGGGAAGAGAACCTTATCCGGAAGAAATCGCAGAGAAGATGAACCTTCCGGTAGAGCGTGTAAGAGAAATCCAGAAGATTTCCCAGGAGCCTGTATCCCTGGAGACACCAATCGGTGAAGAGGAAGACAGCCATCTTGGTGATTTTATTCAGGATGATAATGTACCGGTGCCTGCTGATGCGGCAGCATTCACACTTCTTAAGGAGCAGCTGGTAGAAGTTCTTGGAACTCTGACTGAACGAGAGCAGAAGGTATTGCGTCTGCGTTTCGGCCTGGATGATGGACGGGCCAGAACACTGGAAGAAGTTGGTAAAGAGTTTAATGTAACAAGAGAGCGAATCCGCCAGATTGAGGCGAAAGCACTGAGAAAACTCCGCCACCCAAGCCGCAGCCGCAAGTTAAAGGATTACCTGGATTAATGGAATTATCAAAAAGAATGAAGAACAATGCCTGTCTGGTAGATCAGGGCAGTATGGCAGCCGACATAGGCTGTGATCATGGTTATGTCTCTATCTTCCTTGTACAGGAAAGAAAATGTAAAAAAGTCATTGCCATGGATATAGGCAAAGGCCCGTTGTCACAGGCGCAGAAAAATATCGAGGCGGCCGGCCTGCAGGACAAAATACAATGCCGTTTAAGTAATGGAATGGAGAAACTGACGCCCGGCGAAGTAGATACTGTCCTGGTAGCAGGTATGGGGGGAAGGCTGATGGGATCGATTCTTACCAGCCATCCGGATGTGACAGATTCTTTGAAAACACTGGTTCTCCAGCCCCAATGGGACTATGAATACATACGGAAACTGGTAGTGTCATTAAGCTTTTCTATCATCAAAGAGGTATTTGTCACGGAACACGGTAAGCCCTATATCGCCATGAAATGTGTCCGCAGCATACAGGATGTGGTTCCTTATTCAAAGGCAGAATTTTGTTTTGGAAGAATGTCGGTCATAGAAAATGCAGATGAATACAGATCCTATCTGTCCCGGCAGTTAGAAAAGAACAAAAGACTGATGGAAAAACTGTCAGAAAGTACTGGCGTCCACGCAGCTGCTCGTTTGGAAGAGTTAAAAGAGACTGTGGCACTCATAAAAGAAGCATTAAATCAGTAGATATGATATAAAAGGAACAAGAGGTGATCGTATGGATCGTATATCTGTTAATATACAGGGGGAGACGATAGAGTGTCCCTCCCGTACTACACTGTATGAATTGGCTCAGAAAAATCAGGACCGGTTTTCGCAGCCTATTTTAGCAGCATATTGTGATGGTGTTTTACAGGAATTGTATCATGAAGTATATGAGGGAGAAAAGATTGAATTTTTAACCTTTGACTGCAAAGATGGCAAAAGTATTTATTTCCGTGGCATTTCCATGATGCTTCTAAAGGCTGTTTATTCTTTATATACAAAAGAGAAAGTTGCACAGGTGACCATTCACTACAGTATTGATTCAGGTTATTACTTCCGCATCAATGGGGAAGTAGAATCGAATCCTGAAACAGCAAAAGAAATCGAAGAAAAAATGCAGGATTATGTGAAAAGAAATCTTATTTTTGAAAAGAAGGTCATTGCCACCAGAGATGCTCAGAAGATGTTTGAAGAACTGGGAATGGATAAAAAGGCTTTATTATGCAGATACCGCAGAAATTCCCGCATGACTCTGTATGAACTAGGGCATTTTGTAGATTATTATTATGGAGCCATGCCATACAGTACCGGCGTTTTAAAACATTTTTCAATCCAGCCTTTTGAAAAAGGATTTGTCTTTATCCTTTCAAAAAATTCCGATCCATCCATGATGCCGGACTTTAAACCAAGCATGAAATTGTTCCACACCATGCGACAGAACAGGGACTGGTCCGAGACACTTCATGTCTCTACGGTAGGCGAGTTAAACCGTGAGATCGTAAGTGGAAATTTCAGAGAACTGATGCTTACTCAGGAAGCACTGCATGAAAAACGCATTGGAGATATTGCTGAAGAGATTGCAACACGGGGCAGCCGGGTGGTTACTATTGCCGGTCCGTCTTCTTCCGGTAAAACCACCTTCTCTTACCGTTTATCTACCCAGCTGCGCACCCTGGGGTTAAATCCTCATCCGATTAGTCTGGATAATTATTTTGTCAACAGGGAACATACTCCCAAAGGTCCGGATGGCAAATATAATTATGAATGTATGGAAGCATTGGATATTTCTCTTTTAAATGAAAATCTTCAGGATCTGTTAACAGGAAAAGAGGTCATGCTGCCAACCTATAATTTTATTTCAGGATGCAGGGAATATAATGATCCGCCGATGAAGATCGGAGGAGATGATATACTTGTTATTGAAGGTATTCATGGATTGAATGATAAACTGACATATTCCATTCCACCTTTGGATAAGTATAAAATTTATATCAGTGCCTTGACAACTCTGAATCTGGATAACCACAACCGGATCTCTACTACTCAGGCCCGGCTGATCCGCCGGATCATAAGGGATTCCCGAACAAGAGGAAGTTCGGCACAGAAAACCATTTCAATGTGGGAATCAGTCCGCAAAGGCGAAAATGAAAATATTTTTCCTTATCAGGAAAAGGCAGATGCTATGTTTAACTCCGCACTGATCTACGAACTGGCAGCCATGAAATTATATGCGGATCCGGTATTGTTCCAAGTGCCTCAGGGATGCCCTGAATATACGGAAGCACAGCGTCTTTTGAAGTTTTTAGATTATTTTTTGCCGGTAGATCCACATGATGTTCCATTAAATTCCATCTTGCGCGAATTTATCGGTGGTGGTATATTATTGAACTAGATGTATATGAGTAGCACAGGTGAACGCGGCTGTTCAGACGAAAGGGAACA
>OGPZ01002654.1_pt1 | contig 10566 bp, 12 predicted proteins | sample 1553111 | NCBI WGS metagenome assembly OGPZ01 (sample SAMEA2579968, study PRJEB22360) | human gut metagenome
CGAATATGATTGTCGGGCAGTTGGCCGGAACAGCAGACATATTCAATGTTGCCGTTGGGTACGGTGTACTTGTCCTAGTCTGTTGTATATTGCTTGCCATAACAGCAAGCAAAAAATATACAGTGGGTATATATTGTAACAAGTTGTATTAACTACAATAATGGTTGGTATGAAAATCAACATCATAACATGATCAACACTTCTGAAATCGGCGCGGCGTCAAATCTGATGCAGCGCCGATTCTTTTCTCCGAGATGAAGGAGACAAGACTTATTTGGTAATACTTTCTCAAATTCCTATCAAAAAGCCACTGCTCGCAGATATTCCTCCATGTTACTAGCGATAAGTAATTCATTTTACATGTAGTAATTTATAAACACGGAGGATTTCATGCGGGAATTGAATCGAACTGAACATGAAATCGTTAATCTTTTAGTGCGAGGAAAACGTCCCAAAAGATATAGCCGCAGCGTTACATATATCTTATGGAACGGTGCGGTGGAATCTCGCCAATCTCAGAAAGCTATACGATGTTCACAGCACTCGTGAATTTCTGGTTATATTTAAATCTTGTAAATCTGAAAAGAATTCTATCAAAACTACTCCGCGAGAGAAAGAAGTAATAGAACTTTTTATGCGTGGAAAAACGTATGAACAAATCGCTGAATGCCTTGGCATCAGCGTCAGCGGAGTGCGAAGGCATTTGGAAAGGGTTATTTCACGGAATGAACTCAAGTCAACGATTGAACTCATTTCAAAATATTAACCTCGTGACTTGTACAAATCTGGATGATAATCGAGGAGGTTATGTATGGAATTTGATGGACGTACCATCATCCTTTCTACTCCTGAAGAATTGCTTCCTCTTATTATAGAAGCCGTACGGCTTGCCAGCAATAAAAATGTGCAGAGTACTTCTGAAGGCCCAGTAAAAAAACTACTTGCGCCTAAAGATGTGGAAAGAGAGTTTGGTATCCACCAAAAAACTCTCGCATACTGGCGGCAAGAAAGCGTTGGCCCGGCATATACGAGCTTTGGCAGACGTGTCTTCTATGAACGCGCTGTACTGGAAGAGTATATTGCCTCTGGACGTATCCAGACTTCGGAATCAAAATGATGGACTTCTCAGGCCGCCAGCATATCCCCTATAATCGAGAGCTTTTCGTTTTCCTGCCCTGGGAAAAGGTGAGCGTATCTCATCGTCATGGTGATGTTCTTGTGACGCATGAGCTTTTGCAGCTCCATAAGCGTGACCTTGCCGGACTGAGCCAGCCAGGATGCGAAGGTATGTCTCATGGTATGCAGGGTAACGGCGTACAGACTATCACCGTCCTTCGGGGCCAGATTGAGCTTCCTGACGGCAGTCTGGAAGCAGGCGGGCGTTTTGGTGAACGCTGTTTTCTTACGGGGCTGCTGGAAGATGGGTTCCGCAGGTTTGCGTTTGTACGCCTGGAGCATTCTAATCATGTCCTCCGGCACTCGGACGAAAACCCGCTTGCCTCCTTTCTGAATAATATAAAGGCCGCAGGCGTTGGCATCCACATCCTGTCCGCGCAGCTTGAAAATTTCCGTGGGCCGGAGACCGATTCGCAGGGAAAGTAGGGCCATGTCATACAACTGCGGATGTCGCTTTTCAAGGTCTTCCAGAAGGGCTTTGGCTTCCTCTCTGGCCAGGAAACACAGTCTTTCATTGTTGGCTTTTACCATTTTCCAAGTACCGCCCTTGGTGGACAACAGGTTGACTCCGCTCCACATTCCGGTGGCGACAGCACGGTTTATGGCGGAACGCATGAACGAAAAGATGTTGTTCACGGTCTACCCGGCCAGAGTTTTCCGTTTCAGCGTCTTGGTGTTGGACTTTCCTGCGGCTTTTTTGGGCTTTGTATTTCCGGTATGCGTCTTCAGGAGCTGCGCCTTGAGGGTGGAAAGCAGATTGGGGGTCAGTTCGACCACGGGCAGTGCGTGAATTTTGTCCTTGAGATGTGCCTTGCATTGTCTATAATGCTGACTAACGTACTTTCCTTCGCTTTTGCCCCATGCAAGGTAGGCATCCACCGGTCTCCGATGGCGACCTTTTTCCGTTCGACGGGGTTGATGTCGGTGACGGCAATCTCCGCGAGGAATTTTGCGCGCTCTTTTTGAGCCAGGGCCGAACGGATGCCCTTGCTGTGTCTGCCGACAGTTTTCCAGTGGCCTTTGCCCTGGGTGTCCGTAAAACAGAAACAGTAGATACGATCCGGCAGATTAGTTCGTGGGTCACGCTTGGCGGACTGGCGGTAGAAAAAGCCCTCGAACTTTGTTTTTATGTATTTTCTGCTGGTTACGTCGCTCATGAAGAGATGATAACGACGAATTACTCAAATTGGAAGATGATTATCCGTTCCTTATCCAAAAGGCATTTTTCTGAAATTTTTTTAAACTATAACATACTTGATTTGTTTATTATTTTTATAATATTACTGACGATATGTGAGGGACAAGAGAGAGAGAGAGAGAGAGAGAGAGAGAGAGAGAGAGAGAGCATAAAAAAATCCTGCTATATCAATGGGTTACTTACATATATAAAAAAGACGCAACACGCCTTTCGATACGCAAGTTCCACTACCAGCAGGAACAATACAGCCAAATACCAGTATGGCTGACAGGTGTATATTACGCGTTCCTCGCATCAAGTCAAGAAAAAATGCCTCTTTGTTGACTGACCAAAATTCGTCAAAACAATGGTGCGAGGAAATCACTGCATAAGGAGGGAGGAAGAGCCAAAAGGCTGCTTTGGAAAAGACGACACCCTCCACCGCATAAGAACAGGTTATGACATGGAAAGATCGTTTATATTGCCCATGTTCAGCGGCGCATAGCCTGACGGGGCTGTATGGAAAATTCACCTACTGCCGATGACGGGGGAGCCATGTTCTCACAGAACTTACCGCGACAAAAGCCCATAAACCCTTTTTAGGATCAAAGGTAACCCAAGCCAATACGTAATCTGGGAATTCACTACGATGGATATATCTATTATACAGTAGAAAGGTAATGATAACGCAAACATTATTTAATAAAAAGTGCGGATAACCATTGTCATGATTACCCGCACTTTTTATACTAATTCAGTAAGTTTAGGATATTTTCTCAATATAGCGCACTCTCAAATGGACATCCATATGTTCAGGTCTTTTTTTACCTCCAATTTCACCTGTTATGCGGACTGTATTTTCTGGGGTAACTTCAACTTGTCCAAAAACATGTGGAGGAATATCAATCACCATTGTTCCTGTATTGTCAGAAAACTCATATCTGTTTCTTTCAAGATGCTTTATAATTTTCCCTTCTAAAACACAGGTCGTTGTCTCACCAGAGGAGATTGCCTGTTGCACATTGCCGACAGGCATACTGGATTCACTCGGCCCATTGAAACCTGCGAAAGAAGTTCCATACATCAATAAAAAGAACAGAACAAGGCTTGTAACAATTTTCATTGTTTCCTCCTTATAGAATAATAAAGAAAAATGCTACAGTCCCTAAACTCGCTCTTAGAATAAACAAAGCATGGTGAATATGACATTTTATCCCGTGGAACAATCGTGATTTATGTCTCATCAGGAGCAACCGAATTTAAAAATGGTAATTTGATTGAATCCGCTATAGCGATTCCGAGCGCTTTTGTCAATAACCCCTATTTCCAGAAAGGTATCAGCCTGGCGGGAGTGAATAGATAAACACTCTCTGGAGCATATTGGAACATGCGGGGCCGCTCAACTAACATGACGTGCGCTTTCGGGTGCCCTTAGCATTCGCTTTCCATGCCTGCCACTCTTATGCTGCCGCTGGAAAAAATTCCCAAAGAGTTTTCTTCCCGCTCGACACACAAATATCCTGCTGTGAAGGAAACAAACTACAGGATGTCATAATCCAACACCATTGAACACGTAACAAGCACTCTACTTTGTTTTTTCAGATATACAATTCGTTCACTTTATTCTTAAGAGGTACATTTTACTATACTATAATCTTAATATATTTGAATTATTGCTATCCATTTCCTTCCCTTTTAAAGGTTCAAGATATTTTACCCCATTCAATGGGCGTAATTCTTTAACCTTTTATAATAGGGGAGCGTCAATATGCTGAATTACAAAACAATGACAGCAAAAGAAGCAATCCGCACAGCCAAAGAGGAAAGCGGCCTTACCGCCGAACAAATCGCTCAACGTCTCAATGTGTCAATCTCCCTCATCAGACGTTATCTCAAAGAGGATGACAACTACTTTCCAGGGCTGGAGATGCTACCACGCTTATGTCTTGCCCTAGGCAACTCTCTACTGCTGGACTGGGCAATGGCCAAAATCAAACAGGAGTGCGATGAAAAGAGAGAAGAAATACTTGTATCTCTAACACATTCTATAAATATATTGGAAGAGGCCCGACTCCTTATTATGAAAACAGAAACACTCACTTGCTGGGAAGAGGAAGCAATACAAACCGCACTGGATGAAACAGATATGGAATGTCACAAAGTAAGAGAGCTTTTGCCGCAGAAAAAATGCAGTTGCAGTAGAAAGAAAAGATTTTGGTGCCCACTGTGGAAATTCTGGCAAAAATGTTTTTATGGAAACCAGAGAAAGTAAGGTGGTAGTTCATATTTATTTTATATTTATGCAACATTAAAATATTTACTCACAAAACATTATCTTAATTTTTTAAACAAAAGACTGGAGACCTATTGGTTCTCCAGTCTTTATATATCCACCCTTTACATCATTATGATATTCCACAAATGCAACGCTTTATCGATAGCCTCCTTAGGGGAAAGGTCAGGCTCCGCACCGATAAACCAACATGCCGCAGTAAGGATGCTTTCCTCTTTCTGAGTATTTTCAATATTGTACTGTTTAATCATTTCAGCAACTTGACGTGCATCACCCACAGCATCCTCAAGAGAAAGAGATGGATACCTACAGGCAATTTCGCAAGCTCCCATCATGAGTTTTTCCAAACTGTTATCCACTGTTTTCTCCTTATCTTAAAAATAGATAAAGAGTATACTATAACATGCGGCATCATTGCCACCGTGTTTTTTTATGTATGCAAAAAATATCATGGCAGAGAGTCAGTTGTAACCCATTATGGGGACTATCCCATTATATTCTATCTCAAATTAAAATATCAGATATTATTAGTGGTTACAATAAATTATAGATTTTTCACAGATAAACGGAACAGAAGTATGTCATAGGAACCTTTTGTTGGCTTTTTCTTCGTACACATACCATATGTAAAGTCCCAGAGAAGGATCTCCGGGACTTTTATCATGCTTCAAGTTGTTGAGGTCGCCCGTTTTGCTGTCCTTTTCAGGCTCTGCCAAGTTGCGCACTCAATTTTCCGACGCCCTTCAAAGAGGTTGTATCGTCAATCGTGCAGTTACCTCTTCGTTTCAGGAAGGTCTTTTAACCTTTTGATAGTCAAAATCACAATAAGAAAAATGCCGCCCGTAAAAGTACAAGCGGCATCATATGTTACTGGATATACAACTACATCAGTTTAGTGTCGTCTTTTTTGAGCTGGTCAATAAACGCCTGCAACGATTCCGCGTGGTATGCGGAAAGCGTCAGTTTCCGCAGGGCATTTGAATCAGATGAATTCGCAATATATGAAGTCACGGATTGGGGAAGCGTGCCAAAACGGGCCTCCAGCAAATCCCGCAAGGCCAACCCTATGCCTTCAGCCTTTCCTTCAGCCTTTCCTTCAGCCTTTCCTTCGGCCTTCCCAATCATCACACCTTGTCTAATATATTCATCTTTCCACTGAGCTGCACGTTCTTCCAACATGGCGTCCACCTCCCGCAAATCCTGAAATTCGGGAATTTCTTCTGTTATTCCAGAGCGTTTAAGGACAACACGGCCTAACCATACTGTAAACGCCCGGCGCAAAGACTGATATCCAGGTCCATGAAGACGGGCTATCAATTCCCTGACTATCTGCCGAACCTGTTCAGGCTCCTGCGCCCGCTCCAGTCTCAGGAGCTGCGCGACCAGGCCCTTGCTTTTATCCAGTTCTTCTCCCGGCACTCGGCTTTCGTCCAGCAAAAAATGCCGATGTTGAGGACGATAATACTTCAAACTCTCCGGCATGGGAGCGAACAAGGCCGCCACTTCCTGAGGCGCTTTCCATGCCTTGCCTCCATTGTATATAACAATGGGGAACACCGGAGGCAAGCCTTCGTTTTCACGTACCTTTCCCGTCTTGACGAGATCAAGCAGAAGCAGGGTCGTATAGGACAGCGTTCTCAGGGCCATCCAGTGGTCGGGCGTACTCTGGAACTCCAGAAGCAACGCCACATAGCACCAGGAACCCTTTTTCCAGCCGACACGCCAGACAATATCGTCATGGCGTTCCCGCAGATCGTCCGTCACATAACTGCCCGAACAGCGTTCAAGCGTCGAAAAATCCAGGTCGGCGATGAAATCGGCAGACACGAAATCCCTCAACAATGATTCCACCATTTCGGGATTGCTGAAAAACTGCTTATACGCCGAATCATGCGGCATTCGTTCTTTTCCCATGTGAATATCCTATCCGAGTAATGCCTGATGAGCAAGATGCCGAACACATGTTTTACCTGTTATTTCCTCATGCTATAAAACATAAGTCTCGTGAGGCAACGCTGCGGCACGATGCCGTGAATGAACCAGTTCCCTTGACAAAATAACTATGTATAATTATTATATGAAATATTTTTTTGACGAGAGGACGACTTCTCGTTTGATGTTCATGGGGACGACCCCGAAAGCAAACGAGAGGAATTTATGGCTTGGGCATACCTTTTCGTCGCCGGACTCCTTGAAATCGGATGGGCCATAGGTCTTAAATATTCACATGGCTTTACCCGTATCTTCCCGTCAATCATCACCATTGCTCTTTTTGGATTGAGCTTCTTTCTTCTTGCGCACTCCATGAAAACGCTCCCCTTGGGAACAGCCTATGCCGTATGGACAGGTATCGGTTCCGTCGGGGCCGCCCTGTTGGGCATCATTCTATTTGCAGAGCCGGTATCCGCCCTGCGTATTTCCTGCATCGCGCTTATTATTTTGGGAATCATCGGTCTCAAAATATCAAGCTGAGCTTTGTAAAACAACTTTGCTGTAATATATCAATATAACAAAGTATATTACAGATTCATTCTATGATACGTACATGTGGAGGCTATGCATGTTCTGTGAATTGCGCAGAAAAAAACAGCAACTTTCCGAACAGGAATGTACACAGATTCTTGATAAAGAACTTTCAGGAGTGTTGGCGACTTTTGGCGATGAAGACTATCCCTATATTGTCCCCCTTAATTACTACTATGAGAACTCAAAAGTCTATTTCCACTGCGCGAAAACAGGACATAAAATAAACACCATAAAAAAAATAGCAATGTTTCATTCTGCGTCGTAAGTAAGGAAACTATTCTGCCTGAGGCATACGCAACATCTTTTCGGAGCGTCATTGTCTTTGGAAAAGTACGTATCATCGAAGACGACGAGCAAAAACGTGTTGCTATACGCAGGATTGCAAAAAAATATGCGCCTAAAAACAGCGAACAACGATTGCATGACGAAATCGCAAGGGACTGGCAATCCCTCTGCATACTTGAATTGACGATTGAACATATGAGCGGAAAGGAGTCTCTTGATCTTGCCAGAATGAAACGGGACGGGCAGAGGTCGTAATCTAGCGGGCAATCCTCTGAAAAGCGGTTTTCCTGCCGTATCACAAAGCCGGATAGAAGCCCGACATGCTGGGGTTCTGTCCGGCTTCATATCTTATCAATACATAAATTCAAAATCAGTCGGTTTATCGTAACCTCCCTCTTATCCGTTCTTTTTCCTTTATCCCCTCAATCTTCCTCCATAATTTCCGATGCTGTGCGTTTCGCTCCAAGTCCCTGTCTCCTGCCGGGCCGAAGGCGTAATCCGCCGTGCGCTCGGCGTACCGCTGCCAGTTACGCCCGGTCGGGGAGTCCCGAATGGTCGGGGCACAAATATGGATGGTTTCTTCCACTCTCTCCCGACTGTGACCGTTGGAGCGCATCCGCAAGGCAATCATGGCGTCCACGCGGGAATAGTCCTCAATGGTCAGATGCCTGCGGATATTTTTCAGATGCGTATAATAAGCGGCTTCCGGGTCGCCGGGCCTCACGCCCGGCATTGGGAATGTCCGACGCTCGGCCTGGCGCTTCTTGGCGGCCTCCGCGTACTCATGATCAATCCTTCTGGCCAGAGCCAGCGCCTTGCCGCACTCCCGGCGCTCCGCAAACAACAGCTTTACTTGCGGGAATGAGCCGTCTTCCCGCCGATGCTTCGGCTTGCGATTCTCAAAGCCGGGCGCACGATGCGGATGGATGCAGCCGCACAGCTTTTTGTCGCCGTATTCCCGGTTCAGACGCTCCGTGATGCGGTTGCCCACGTCCCGGTCAAATTCCGTGCCCAGCTTGGGAATGGTCAAGAGGCACTGGTAATTGCCCGGCGAGCTTTCCAACACCACGGAGGGCCGGAAGCCGTCTTCCTGCAAGCGTTTCAGACTGTCACGGGTCATGTCGTCAATGAGGATATGATGCCGGTCATCCGATAACGGCGTGTAGTAGATATTTTCGCCCCTCTTCTGGAAACGCAGCATTTCCGGCATGTGGGCCTCCAGTCCTTCCGAGGAAAAGCCTCTGGTCATGCCGCCTTTCTTGTCCAGAATGAAAGTCTTCTTACTGCCGTCCTCATCCATTTTTATGCAGGTTACGCGATAGCGATCCGCGTTCACGGCAACGGCATGTTTCCTGAATTCTGTGATTTCCCGCATGACTTCCGCTCCTTTTTCCGGCCTTTGGACAGGCGGCGGGGTGTGTCTCGCCTGTTCCCATGCCGCGCGGTGTCGCCATCGGTCGGCCTGTTGGAACAGTCCCTGCGTTCGCAACCAGGTTTCAAAACGCGGCTTGCCGCCACGCGCCTTTTTCCGGCCTGAACGCAGAGAACGCCGTTCCGCTCTCTGCTGCGCCATCAGACAATGCCGGGCGATATTCAAAACAGGCAGACCGTAACGAGCCAGACGGGAGAGCGCCCTTTTTCGCTCGTCCCTGTGCCGCTCCTTCATGTGGACAAGCTCGATACTCTCCCCTGCTCCGGCTTTTTTCGGCACTCCGGTGAACGCTGTCTGATAGGCTTTCCATTCTTCGAGATTGACGGAACTCACCGGCTCCGGGGCAACCTTTTCCAGAACATCGGGGGAGGTTCCTTCTTCAAAGTCGCCCAACTTGTTGCACAGCTTTCCCATGCTGAACGCGCGATCCACTGAAGACGCCTTCACAGCGATTTCACCCACAAAGATGATGGCCCCGGAACTTTTTTTCTCGAAACGCAAACCGACTCCCGCCAGCTTCTCATGCAATTCGGCCCACGATTTCGCGTTCTTTATGGCGCTGTGTCCGCGTTCCTGCGCGATGCGCTGGACGGATTTCTCGCCGGTGGCGTGTTCAAAATCCAGCGCGGCCTGCTTCGGTTTTATCTCGCGGGTCGTCCTTCTTCGCGCCAGTTCGCCATCTTCCAATACCGCGTACATAGAGTTTTCTTCACCGGCCCATCCCTGTTTGTGTTCAATGAACGCTACGATTTTATGCGCTTCCCGGATATCGAAACCTCTGTGCGGCTGCACAACTTTTCCGCTATCCGGGTTCATGCGATTGACCGCAATATGGAGATGATAATTGTCCGTATCATAGTGCAGGCCATAGACAGTCTGGTGTCCGGTCAAGCCCATCCTTTCAAGAAAAACATCCACCAATTCCTCCACCTGTTCTCTGGTGGGCTGTTCACTTTCCTGCCAGGAAAACATCCAGTGCTGTACCGGCATATTGCTGTGCGCGGACTCCCGCGCAAGGGCAATCATTTCCATCTTCTGACCGGTATGGGTCGCTGAAAGAAAACCTCTGCCGCCCGCGTATTCGATTTTCTCCTGCGGATTTCTGTTGTGGGGGTAGCGGATGTAATCCACCAGGTCGCCTATCTGCCATACTTTGGGCTTTTCAGCCTTCGTATTCTTGATTTTCTTGACAATCATAATGACAACGCAGCGAAATTTTCTGGATGGCCCATGTCAGATTTCGCAGGGCTTCCTCCTGCCTTTCAAAAACATCCGGGGGAGCTTTGGCCTGCCGGAGCGTCTCAAAATTGTGCTTGAGCAACCCGCCGATACGCCTCAATTCCGCGATGGTATTCAAATCCGTATGGGCGGCAATCCTGCCTCCGAAAAAGCGTCGCCGCATATATTCCGACAGAGACAATCCGGCGATTTCCGCCTGCTCCATGAGGCGCGTTTTTTCCCTTTCGGTGACGCGGATGGTCACCCATTTCCGCGCGGCGGTTCGTCCGTCGCCTTCCTTTTTTCTGCCTTTCATGTCTTATGCCTTTGAAATGCGAGAAGCGAAGCGCCGAGCATTCCGGGAGTCCAGAGGGAACACCTTAATTGGACTTTGTTAAACCTACATGGATATTATTTATAAATAATTTCAATATAATAATAAAATAGTATATTCATCAA
>OGPZ01002667.1_pt1 | contig 10513 bp, 11 predicted proteins | sample 1553111 | NCBI WGS metagenome assembly OGPZ01 (sample SAMEA2579968, study PRJEB22360) | human gut metagenome
GAGCCGTTAAACGTGCCTTAGTCGTCGTCGATATGCCATTCGGCTCCTATCAGGGCAATTCCAAAGAAGCTGTTGCCTCGGCAATCAGAATCATGAAAGAGACGCATGCCGACTGTGTAAAGATGGAAGGCGGAGCCGAAATCCGTGAATCCATCGAGCGCATACTCAGTGCCGGGATACCCGTTATGGGGCATTTAGGTCTGACACCACAATCCATTAACAAATTCGGTACATATACCGTTCGTGCTCGTGAAGAGGCAGAAGCCAATAAACTCATCGAGGATGCTCATCTTCTCGAAGAGATAGGGTGTTTCAGTCTTGTTCTCGAAAAGATTCCGGCAGCATTGGCCACCCGGGTAGCTCAGGAAGTAACCATTCCGGTCATCGGTATCGGAGCCGGTGGTGGTGTAGACGGACAAGTCCTCGTCATGCACGACATGTTAGGCATCAACAAAGGTTTTTCCCCACGGTTCCTTCGTCGATACGCCGATCTAAGTACAACGATCACCGAAGCGGTACAAGCCTACGTAAAAGACGTGAAAACACAAGATTTTCCCAATGAAAAAGAACAATACTAACTACTGTCATTGGAGAAAAACTACGTTTCAACTAATTATTCGATAAAATTCATCACGAACATTTCATAAACAATTATTTTCATGATTAAGAATCGCAATTATTCACTCGATTTATTGAGAGTTATTGCCTGTTACTTGGTCATTCAACAACATGCCAGCGAATTTTACTATATAGGAGAAGGAGGAACGGTTGTTACCGGAAGCAATACTTTTTGGATTGGTATCATAACCACATTATGCCGATCATCTGTACCTCTATTCGTCATGCTGTCGGGATTCTTGTTACTCCCTATGCAAGACAAAATTTCTACATTTTTTCGCAAGCGTTTCACCCGAATCGTATATCCATTCATCGCATGGTGTGTATTATATGCCGGATACTACGTATTAAGCCGTGGGGATTCTTTTAGCCAAATGGCACTTAATATTTTACACATTCCTGTGAATTTCGGGTGTGAAATAGGTCATTTATGGTATATTTACATGTTAATCGGGCTCTATCTGGTAACCCCGATTATTTCCCCCTGGTTACAACAAGCCTCTAAACGAGAACTGGAAGGATATCTCGGCTTGTGGATAATCACAACTTTTCTCCCGTATATTCATTTAGTTTATCCCGAAGTGCTTGGCGAAGCATTCTGGAACGACACACCATTGCTCTATTACTTCACGGGATTCATCGGATACTTCATTTTAGGATATTATCTGAAAAGATTCGGCTATCCTTCTGCGGCATTATCTTGGATAATACTCATAGTCGGTTTCGCGCTCTCGGCCGGGATTTTCTGTTCACGTATCGATACGGTTCCCACTGTGCCCGAATTGGAGCTTAGTTGGGGATTCTGTACGGTAAATGTATTCCTGATGACATTAGGCCTCTTCTCTCTAATCGGCCGATTATCTTTAAAAGGGAAAAATGCAGCCTGCAAACTGCTGTCGGATATATCGATAAAAAGCTATGGAATGTACTTAGCCCACATTCTGTTTCTAAATTTCTATTATGGACTATTCAAGTCTATCTCGGATGCGGCCTATGTCACAATTCCCTTGATCGCCGTGTGTACATTTATTACGGTTTACATATTCGTATATTTGTTATCCTACCTGCCCAAAAGCAAGTATATCATAGGATAATTTATAAAACCTGTCATCAATAATAATGCCGCTTCTGATAAGAAAGCGGCATTATTATTTTTCGCAGAGAACGAGCTCCTTCTCATTCTTCGTTTTTCTTTAACAAGTCCCGAATTTCCGACAACAATTTCACCTCTTCGGAAGGAGCCGGGGCAAGAGCAGGAGCAGGAGCCGTTTGTTCTTCCTTTTTCTTTTCCGTTAACTTCGTCAAAAGTCGAATAAACAAGAAAATAGAAAAAGCAATAATCAAAAAGTCGAAGGTTGCTTGTAAAAAATTACCATAATTAAGTGTAACCGCAGCCTGTTCTACCCCATCGACTACTTCAGGCCCTTTCATCACCCATTTTAAATCTGTAAAGTTGACACCGCCGATCAGTAACCCGAGAGGTGGCATGATGATATCGGCGACAACCGAAGATACGATTTTTCCAAAAGCGCCACCGATAATTACACCGATGTCGATGACATTGCCTCGCATGGCAAATTTTTTAAAGTCTGCTAAAAATGAACTTTTCATAATAGTACGAGTTATTAATATTAGATAGATTACTCAAACTCAACACAATGCAAATAAAGAAATTTTTCTTTTATTTTCACATTCACATACATTGTATTCAAAAAAAATATTTACCTTTGCATCGCAATTTTAGGAACAAAATATACTTGTATGAAATACAAAATTGCCTTTTTGATTGCGCTGCTTGCTTTGATGAGTTGTTGTGCGACACCTTGTGGTTGTTAAACAATATTACAAATGTAAATGTTTTTAAGAAAGCAGAACAAAAAAAGAAGAAAAAAGTAAGATGTTATTTTTTATTCAATAAACACTTAAAGTTTTATTACAATGATTAAAGTAGGTATCAATGTTTTTGGCCGCATCGGACGTTTCGTTTTCCGTGCAGCACAAACAAGAAACGACATCCAAATCGTAGGTATTAACGACCTTTGCCCGGTTGACTATTTGGCATACATGTTGAAATATGACACTATGCACGGACAATTCGATGGAACTATCGAAGCGAATGTTGAAAAAAGTCAATTGATTGTAAACGGAAAAACTATTCGTGTTACAGCCGAAAAAAATCCTGCCGATTTGAAATGGAATGAAGTAGGTGCTGAATATGTTGTAGAATCTACCGGTCTTTTCTTGACCAAAGAAAAAGCTCAAGCTCATATCGAAGCCGGTGCTAAATACGTAGTTATGTCCGCTCCTTCCAAAGACGATACTCCTATGTTCGTTTGCGGTGTTAACGAAAATACTTACGTTAAAGGTACTCAATTCGTTTCCAATGCTTCTTGTACAACCAACTGCTTGGCTCCTATCGCCAAAGTATTGAACGACAAATTCGGTATTCTCGATGGTTTGATGACTACCGTTCACTCTACTACCGCTACTCAAAAAACGGTTGACGGTCCTTCTATGAAAGACTGGCGTGGTGGTCGTGCCGCTTCTGGCAACATCATTCCTTCTTCTACGGGAGCTGCCAAAGCCGTAGGAAAAGTAATCCCCACTTTGAACGGAAAATTGACAGGTATGTCTATGCGTGTTCCGACTTTGGACGTTTCGGTTGTCGATTTAACAGTTAACTTGGCTAAACCGGCTACTTATGCAGAAATCTGCGCTGCTATGAAAGAGGCTTCCGAAGGCGAATTGAAAGGCATTCTCGGTTATACCGAAGACGCTGTTGTATCTTCTGACTTCTTGGGTGATACTCGCACTTCTATTTTCGACGCAAAAGCTGGTATAGCTCTGACCGACACATTCGTAAAAGTCGTTTCTTGGTATGACAACGAAATCGGTTATTCTAACAAAGTACTCGATTTGATTGCCCACATGGCAAAAGTTAACGGATAATTCTATTTCTCCGATAAAAAAGAAAAAGGCTGAACAGTTTGTTCAGCCTTTTTCTTTAATCCGACAGGTACACCCTCGTCATATACCCCGAAAGTATCCTTCTTATACCACGCCACACCTTTCGGATCACCCCTCTGTTTATATCATACATATATAACACCGTAACTATCCAAAAAGTTATTCAGCACAGGCAAAATCTCGCCGATGGCCTTTCCCATATTTCCAATAATTCTTACCGGCATATCGGCATATTGGGGCTCTATACCGCACATCATCGACACCGCTTTATGTTCTCTTTCCACTAATTCGATTTCACACATCAACATATAAGCTACTCCGTCGAACTCTATTTCATTCTCATACCTCACCCTCTTTCGTGGCGAATTTTCCCGTTCATAAGCTACCAACCAATGTGCTGCCGCTAATGATGCCAAAGCCGGAGCTTCCCATTCAATCGTTCTCATAACTTCTCCTATTCTGTTAGCACACTTCCATCAGGGTATATTCACACTGCATTTACCCGTTTTGTCTGTGTATCTCCTCCTTTTGTTTACAATTTTTATAGGCAATATACCCCGATGGAACATGGCTAACTATGTTAATTACTAATCTATTATTTTGTTTTTCAAAAAAAGTTTATACCTTTGTTTTGGTAATAAAACCACACAAATATACTACCGCTTTTATTGAAAAGCAAATTATTTATGGTAATTTTACCATATTATGAAAATAAAAATGTGAACGACTATGGAGAATGAAGCTAAAATAGAAAGAATCAAGACATTGATGGAAAACTTTGGAGTAACCCAGTCGGAATTTGCCAAACGCATATCGATCGATGCGTCCAACTTCTCGAAACACCTGACCGGAAAACTACCTGTCAGCGACTCACTTATCAACAGAATCGTCGCAGACTTGGGCGTATCGAAAGAATGGCTATGTACGGGTAAAGGATATATGTTTCGTCCCTCAGACAACGATGCACACTCTCATATACGCACATTAACTCTTCCCTCGGAAGCGATTATACCAGAAGCAAGAAATGGGGCGAAAGTATACGGTCTGGACGTAACCGCCGGTAATTTGGCGCGGGATCGCATGTTTACCGAAGATTTGGTAATCGGCAGTATAGACGTTCCTTTCATCAATCCCGATTGCAGCATTGTCAAAGTAAGCGGAGACAGTATGAAACCCGTTATTAACAATGGTGACATGATCGCAATCCGCGAAATAAAAAATCCCCAGCTTATCTTCTGGGGGCAAATCTACGTCATATTGCTGGAAGATTACCGCATGGTCAAATATATTCGTAAACACGATAATCCCGATAGGGTTATCCTACGCAGTGAAAACAAAGAATACGACGACATCGAAATCGAGAAAAAAGAAATTTGCGATCTGTTCATTGTCGAAAACATTATACGCATAGACAGCCGCATTTAATGACTACGAGAAATATATATAGCTCGCCCACAATACATTCACGAAAATTATGTCAACATTGGAAGAAATAACCATCGCCATGTCCCACGAGGACTTCGACACTTGGTCGACACTTACGGTCGGATTCAACTACACTAAAAGTCTGGTCATCTGTCTGACCTTTTACGATTATAAAAATGTACAACATCATACCTATGCGACAATCGAAAAAGACGAAGCAATGGCTATGTCGGAACAACTCAATGTAAAATTAACCGACTTACCCCAAACCATATGCAAACATTGCGGCGACACGTCGTATGTATTTGTGCCGTCTCATGTAGAAGAACTTTTCAAAGATGTACTGAATTTCATACTCGACTGCGGCGCACATTATCGCATATCAAGAGATTAAAGATTACCCCCAAATATAGTCTCCATTTTTTCAAAAATTCAGGCTCAACATTCTGTCTGTCAAAACAAAAACACCCGAACATACCGACCCGACAAATAAAATTTGTTTCTACATTCGTTTATACTATCTTTGCAAATACAAAAATAGGGCGCGACTTGGTATAAAAAACGAGCTTGTCCGTTTTATCTTATTCCTATCTCTCTCTATTTTTATAAAACAATCAAACCCGCCGTCACTCCAATGAGAAAGTTGTTATATATCGTTCTGTTCCTATCCGTCGGGAAACATTTGCAGGCGACAAATTACAATTGTCACACCGAAGCGGGACAACTACAATCTCTCATCGGAGAACAGCATCGGACAATCACGAATCTAACCGTCTCAGGAACAATCGACGTTCGCGATTTTGCTTTCATAAACGACTCCCTATTTCACTTAACCGGCATAGACCTTGCAGATTGTACGATAGATGCATTCGAAAGTCGAGATATTTACCTCGGAAATCAAACCCGTTTCGATGCCAACTGTATTCCGGCAAACACATTCTTCGGATTTCAAGAGTTAACGACCGTACGGCTCCCCCGGAATACCGAAAAAATAGGAAAAGGCGCTTTCGCAGGCTGTACTAAACTAAAAGACATAGATTTGGGAAACAATTTACAAGAAATAGCAGGATTCGCTTTTTGCGACTGTTTCTCTTTGAACACATCGTTACCACAGACATTGGAAAAAATAGGCGAATATGCATTCAAACAATGCACCTCTTTTACCGGAATAGACCTCTCCCTGTCTGTCCTTCGTTCGATAGGAAACCAAGCATTTCTCAACTGTACCGCCTTATCCTCGATAACCCTACCCGCCTCGTTACAATCTATCGGCAAAGAATGTTTTGCCGGCTGCTCGTCTCTGACGGGAATAACACTCCCTCAAAAACTAGAATCTATGGGCGAAGGTTGTTTCTCCCACTGTATCTCGTTAACGGAGGTCGATATAAAAGAATGTCCATTGGAAAGCCTGCCCCCTTACACCTTTGACCATTGTACAAAACTACTCTCCATACAAGCCCCCAATACCATAACAGAAATAGGAGAAGGTGCATTCTATTATTGCACATCGCTCACCGACTGTATTCTACCAGAGTCTGTCCGAACCATAGGCGATTATGCATTTGCCGGATGCAGTAGAATCGCAGGACTTTCCTTCCTGCCCGAAAGAACTGAAAAAATAGGTCGATGGCCGTTCTATGGTATGAAATATTTATTTTCCGCAAAAATACCGTCAACAGTCAAGACCATCGGAGACCACGCTTTCGATAATTGCACGAGATTGAATGTTATGTTATCCTATCCGACCGAGCCTCCGATACTGGGAGAAAATGTCTTTCGAAATGTTCCGCAAAAAGATTGCCGGCTGGGAATCCCCGACGAAAGTCTATCTCTCTATTTGAACACGCCTCAATGGAAAGAGTTTGACATTCGTTATTTATCCGAGGTAGATGAGCAACAAATCGACGACAAGGCGTTGAAAGCATATTTCGAGAAAAAAATGCTCATCGTAAATTCGTACGAACCCATGCACCGCATAACCCTGTATACAATCGACGGACGCACAATATATCAAAAACAAGGCAAAACGACCGAAGCGAAAATCGATACTCAATCGTATTCGGGAGAAGTATTTATCCTTTCTGTACAAATAGAATCAGGAAAATACTATCATTTAAAATTAGGAAGAGTCAATTAACCAGAACTTGTCGATATTCATTTCAAAATGGGAAAAAATAAACTGAAAAAATTCGACGACCTGCAAGGCTACCCACATGTATTCCAATATCCTTTCTCTGCACTACAAGAAAAAGGATTTGAGATGCAAGGCAAATGGGGAAAACAATTCTTCAAAAATGAAAATCCGATAGTCCTTGAATTGGGCTGTGGAAAAGGCGAATATGCCGTAGGTCTGGCAAAACGTTACCCGCAAAAAAACTTTATAGGAATAGATATAAAGGGAGCCCGCATGTGGAGTGGAGCCAAACAGGCCCTCGAAGAAGGAATAAATAACGTAGCCTTTCTTCGTACCAATATAGAGTTGATCGATCGTTTTTTTGCCAAAGGTGAAGTATCAGAAATATGGATTACCTTCCCCGACCCGCAAATGAAAAAAGTGAGAAAGCGGCTCACTTCTACCCGGTTTATGCAACTATACCAAAATATTCTATCGCCCGAAGGTTTGATCCATCTGAAAAGCGACAGTCCGTTCATGTACACCTATACTTGTGAAATGGTAAAAGCAAACGGCTATCCCGTACAGGTTTCGACCGACGATCTCTACCATTCGAGAATAACCGACGACATACTGGAAATAAAAACTTTCTACGAGCAACAGTGGCTCGAACGGGGCATGAATATCAAATATATTCGTTTCGTCTGCCAACCCCGTGAACAATTCATCGAACCCGACGTTGATATTCCTTACGACACATACCGGAGCTTCAACCGGGGAAAACGTAGCGGTAAACAAAGCAGTCAAGAAAATACAACATCAAAATAACACGACAATATGCAACTATATCCGAAACTAATACTCGACGCACTCGCCAAAGTGCGTTACCCGGGCAACGGGAAAGATTTGGTCGCTAATGAAATGATCGAAGACGACATTCGTATCGACGGTAACAAAGTAAGTTTCTCCATCATTTTCGACAAGCCGACCGATCCTTTTATCCGATCGGTCGTGAAAGCCGCCGAAACTGCCATTCTCACTTTCGTAAGTCCAGAAGTAAATATCAAAGGAAATATAGCTGTAAAGGCGAGACAAACAGCTCGTCCGAACCCCGAGAATCCCTTGCCCGATGTAAAGAATATCATTGCCGTTTCATCGGGAAAAGGCGGCGTTGGTAAATCTACCATAGCCTCCAATTTAGCTGTGGCGTTAGCCCGTCAAGGGTATAAAGTCGGGCTGCTGGATGCCGACATATTCGGCCCTTCGGCTCCCACGATGTTCAATATCGAAGGTACCGAAGTCTATACTGAGAACATCGGAGGACGCGACCTCATTCTCCCGGTCGAGCGATACGGCGTGAAGATTCTTTCCATCGGTTTTTTTGTTCATAAAAACGATGCCGTACTCTGGCGGGGAGGAATGGCAAGTAACGCTTTGAAACAACTCATCACCGATGCCGCATGGGGCGAACTCGACTATTTTGTACTCGATTTGCCACCGGGAACCAGCGATATACACCTCACTTTGGTACAGACACTCGCTATCACCGGAGCGATTGTAGTAACCACTCCGCAAGAGGTTGCTTTGGCCGATGCCCGCAAAGGTATCAGTATGTTTACCGGAGATAAAGTAAACGTCCCTATACTGGGATTGGTCGAGAACATGAGTTGGTTCACTCCTGCCGAACTCCCGGAAAACAAATACTACCTGTTCGGTAAAGACGGAGGGAAACGACTGGCCCAAGAAACCGGAGTTCCTCTTTTGGGACAAATACCTATTGTACAAAGTATCTGCGAAAGCGGTGATGCGGGACACCCCGTGGCACTCGACGATACCATTACCGGATTAGCTTTCAAGCAACTTGCCGAAGCCGTCGTAAAAGCCACAGAGGAGCGCAATGCAACTAAACCCTCGACACAACGGGTAGAAGTTCATAAATAAAAAGCCCATACGACAAAGAGCCGCTATAAAATTTATAGCGGCTCTTTGCTTATATAGATTTGGGCTCAATCGATAATCAATGGGGATTGTTCAGTGTCTACCCCTATACTATTTCACAGAACACCCCATAATGCTACGAAACACGGCTGGGGAGAAAGGAGAATACCCACAAAATTCCGAAAGGGTAAAAAGCTGTTCAAAACGACACTTTCACCCCTTTCTCTCTGTGTACCTCATAAAATCGAAGCAAGGGCGAAAAAGGAATACATCTCAACCTCTCCCCCCCCCTGTGTTCCCGTAAGGGAATATAGGGGGAGTGCCCATAGGGCGAGGAGGTTAAAGGCCCGACATAAACCGACTGATGAAATACTGTTTCCAGCTCCTCCGTCACTTCGTGACACCTCACCTATATGGCTAATGCCACACCCCGTAAGGCTACGGGGCACGGCAATGGAGGAGGTCAATAGTGAACTATCCTCTCCAAAAGCCGGACAAGCTCAACCTAACCGGAAACGTTTCTCCTCATAGCTAGCGGATTAAGTCCCTCTCATTCATCAACATTCAAGTCTATCCCCATGAATTTTCTACTGAACATAGACTCGTTGCAAACATTAAACAGACAACAACCGAGCGATCGTCTCCGGGTAAAGTTCATGTTCGACCGCATGAATGAGTCCGAATAACTCATCGATATCGTTTCCTTCGTACGGGATAGCCCGTTGGGCGATAATCCGTCCGCCATCTACCGTACGGTCCACATAATGAATAGTTACTCCGAACACTTTCACCCCGTATTCCATAGCTTGTTCTACGGCACGAGCTCCGGGAAAAGTGGGGAGCAAAGAAGGGTGTATATTAATAATCTTACCGTCGTAACGCGATAACAATGTATCCGAAATAATCCGCATATACCCGGCCAAACAAACCAAATCCACCCCGTTCTCATCGAGAAAATCGGCAATGACGGTCTCCATTTCGACCTTAGAAGCAAAAGACTTAGGGTCGAAAGTGAAAGACTTCACACCATGACGTGAAGCTCGTTCTACGACACGAGCCGAAGGTTTATCGCAAACCAAAGCCACTGTTTCGGCCGGGATCTTACCCTGCTCGCAAGCAGTCACAATCGCTTCAAAATTACTGCCGGTTCCACTGGCAAATACGGCAAGACGCTTTTTTCGGGACATAAATTCTTTTTTAGAATGGGAACAACAAAGGTAAAATAAAAATCATAACTATCCCCATAATAATCTGTAAAGGCAAACCCACCTTTACATAATCCATGAAAGTATACTGACCGGCAGGCATAACCAGCGCATTGGGTGGCGTAGAAAACGGAGAAGCGAAACACATGCTCGCCCCCACGGCAACAGCGAATAAAAACGGATAAGGACTCACTCCGATCTGTAATGCGGATTGCATGGCGATAGGAGCCAATAAAACGGCTGTTGC
>OGPZ01002671.1_pt1 | contig 10493 bp, 6 predicted proteins | sample 1553111 | NCBI WGS metagenome assembly OGPZ01 (sample SAMEA2579968, study PRJEB22360) | human gut metagenome
CTAGATGATGGAACAAAGCTAGAAGTCAAAAGTACAGATAGTGCAAAGGTTGCATTCCAAAAAATAAGACAATACTATGGAATTGATGAGAGTTTAAGTGATCAAGATGCAAGAAAAATACTTGTTGTAAGAAATCTTATAAAATCTCAAGGATATAGAACATATTATCCAATTACATTAGCTTCAAATGTATCAGAAGAAACAGTATCTTTTGTAGAAGAAAATGCTGTAAATTTATCAGGTATATCTATATCGAAGCCCTCATCGTTACGCTTTTTATCGCTGATGTACTTAACGAAAAGAATGACCAACACATAATCCTTGTATTGACTTGCATCCATACCGCCGCGAAGTTCGTCGCAGCATTTCCACAATGTACTATATAGTTCTGACTTTTTTACCGCCATAATGATATTTCTAGTTAGCTATAAGTTTTTTGGGGTTTCTCATCTGGTATTTCCGCTATTACGGACGATACAAAGCTAATTAATTACACAACAATAAACTTAAAAACGCCTGTCTCCGCAACCACTCGCCCATAAAGCGGTCATATATTATATAACCATCGGCTGTCTGATAGATCCGTTCGTTTTCCATCAACCTCTTCTACGCTGCACTTACGCCACTTGCCGCCCGGAGTTTGTAGGCACCGATAAAATCTCCGGCCAAAACCTCTTTGACACCCCCTCGCAGGCAATGGCTTTCAACAGGCGCACCTGACCGAAAGAATAGCTCTGGACTCCTGCACCCTGTCGCAAAAGAATTCCGGGTTGTAATATCCCGAAATAAGAAAAGGATTATTAGGCTTCATACTATTTCAACCATTCTGTTACGGGTTTATCGTAACGCAAATATCGCAATAAAGCATAAGGAGACAAAATAATCCGCCTAAAATTTGCAGTGCACGTCTACATAAAAAGGGATATAAAATACATTTTCTTCACTTAAAAAACGAGGGGAATTTCTTACGGAGTTTTCCCACACATTAAGTATTTCCGTGTAACCTTGGGAAGAAGATAGGGCGATTTTATATGACATATAGGGTTGTCGAACATGATATTTATTGGTTGGAGGCTTGTGTTTGTGGTAATTGTCGTCGCATGACTTTCTGGAAATCCCGAACTATTTGTCCTCCCATATTTACAATAGTACTGTCGACTTTGTGTATTTCTACCGGTGTGACAGCGTTTTTGTATTTGGCTTTGCCCATACCGAACTTCATTTTATCTAAATTTCCCGAAATGTTCAGTCCCAGTTTGAAGGGTATGGGCGATTTGAGTATGGATATGTGATAATTGAAATTCATATCCAAGTCTTGGCTCCCTCCTACGGCAGCCCGGTAGCGATCCATTTCTATTACAAACGGGTAGACGTTTACATTACCGTCTTCGACACTGATGTTGACAGAGATACTGTCGATCAAATTTCTCTCTTTGTTCTTGAAGAAAAATTTTTTCGATATTTCGGCAAAAGTTTCACCGTCGAGAAGGACGAGGCTATCGCCTTCGACATGGATAGCCGACCGCAATGAGGGTATTTTTATATTGAGGCATGAGTCTAAGTCCGACTCGGCCGATACATTGAAATCGACAGTTCCTTGAAAAGACCGCAGCATGGGGACAATGGTATCTAACGAAGGGACAAAATCGACAAGTTTCCCGATATTGATATCGTGAAGTTTGAAATCGAATCCGGCATATCCCTGCTCTGGTTGTCGGGCTTGATAGATCAAAGTCGTGCGCATAGTCGCATCCATTCCTTCCATACTGAGCTCTTTGAGATGAATGGCTTGATTGCGTATATCTATTGCACCGTGTACGTTTTTGAAAACCATTTTCCCGTAACGAACCCGATTCAAATTGGTTTGTAATTCAAAATCGATATTTCGAGGAATAACGAATAGTTTTAGGGCAGTCGACGTTGTGTCGGATTCAGTTTCGATTTGAGCAGTGTCTTTTGGAAAAGAGATAGACCGAATTAACTGGTTACAATTTAGATTCTTAGAGGAAAGTGTTAATGTGGCCCGTAGTTTTTTATTGTGACGCATAGCGCCGTATAAATCGTGAATCGCGCCGGTCGCCGTCAAATCGGATCTTCCTATTTTCATGGTTGCGTTATGTAAAGTAATAGCTCGATTACCGACTGAAATCGCAGTCTTTTGCATTCGAATAGGTAAAGCCGATTGTGGGGTACGTACAAAAAGCCGATTAAAACCTACTATGCCTTTCGGAATCCACAAAGAGTCTTTTAATTGTTGTGCCGTTATTGTAATCCCGGCTTTGTCCATGCCCAATTTGGTATCTCCGAGACGGCAGAACAAGGTGTCGGCTTCTAATGCGAATCCTATTTCGGGTCGGGTAGGATTGTTTTCTGTCGGTTGTAATTTTATGGTTGCGGCAGTTTTTCCGCAAAATAAATTTGATTTATCCGGTAGGGATGCTTTTAGTTTGTTTGCATTTAGTTTACACTCTACAAGAGCGATTCGTGCAGTATCTTGTGGGTTGGTTGTTTTTATTAAAGCCGATAGATTGTTTATCGATGAGTTTAATCGCCTCGAGTGAAAAGCCATATTTCCTATTTCGATATGGGCTCCTAATACATCGTTTCCCACGAAAGACAGTGAAGCATCGCTCGTGAATTCGAATTTCTTATTTTTGTCTCGTAAAGCCAATTTGTTCATATTTATTTTTCCTTTGGCCCGAATTCGTCCTATGTCTTTCTTCTTGATAGATGACAAACGACAACGCACGTTTATGTCGGCATCTAATTTCCCTTCGATACTCACACCATCTTGTAAAGGAAATGTTTGTGCCAATGCAGTTAGGTCTATCGTAGATTGGGTATGAAACAAGATATCGGGATCGCCTAATAGATCATTTACTTTGGCATCGGCCAAGATATCGGTATGAGCTCCTTTGAAGTGAAATATTTTAAGATCGAGATAAGATGGCGATTGCCGCATTAAGTCTATCTGTCCGAAAAAGTTGGCTTTAAGTTCATCTATTCCATAGGGCAATTGGGCATATTGGGCGGATGCATCGTTTATTTCTATTTTTAATGTAGCTAATGGCATTTTCCCTTTTCCATATAGACCTTTTAGATTGCCATTAACTGTAACGTCGCCTTTGGCCGAAACTTTTTCTTTTTTGAGAATACTTTCGGGAATCATGTGAAGGACTGTTTCCAACGAAGGAGCATGTAGCCCGTATTGCAGATCGATATCTAACGCTTGTGCGGTCGTGTCTTTACAGATAGAACCGTGTATGTCTAATTTTATGCCGTTAATCTCCATCATAGCATCGTGCAAGGAAAGAGCCCGTTTCGAACGATTTAGCTCGATGTCGGTTTGTAGGTGAGTGGCGATACGATGAGCCAGTAATTCACCATTTTGCCAGAACAGAATGTTTTTGTTGCTGAAATCCAACGTTAACGTAGACTGTTCTTTCTTTAAATTTGCTTTTAATTTAAGATTTGCATCCCATAGATTGGCGAAGACATTCGTTTCCCGATCGTCGAAAGTGACCGTGGTATGACGTAGCGAAACGTGCTTGATGTCTATTTCGTTAATAATTGGCGAAGTAGCGGTTGTTGTATCGGGTGTATTTGTCGTGTCGGCGATCAATATATTCCAGTTGGCGATTCCATCTTTTCCTTTAAAGGCGTATATGTTTGTGCTATCCAATGATAATCGGTTGATACTGATCTTTTTTTGTTGCAAATAATCGACGAGATTGATTACGGCAACGGCTTTTCGAAAAGTGGCTAATGTGTCGGTACGTTGCCATAAAGAATCACGGATAGCCTTTGATACCAATGTGCCATTTTCCAATTTTATTCCAAAACGGGGAAAAGTTGAAAAAAAGGTCAGCTCTACGCTATTCATATCGAGCTTGGCATTTATGTTTTGATTGGCTACGTTTAATACGATGGGGGTCAATTTTTCAGGCGTAAATATAAAATTTATGGAGAAAGCGATTACTGCCGAGAGAAAGACTATCAACGCTCCCAGTGTAATACCCGTAATCTTAAACAATTTTTTTGTTCGTTTTTTCATATTAACACTCTTTTAGTCATACAAAAATAACAAGAAAGTTGTGAAAGCAGTTTGTATTTGTATGAAGTAAATATTTTTTAATTGATGTCATACTCTTTTTACATAGCTGGTAGTCGTCATAGAATACACCGATAGATTGCTATTTGATTCGTAGTGACTCTGTTTAACAAAGAATACTTGTTTCTGAAATCCGTTTCTTCTATCTTTGTGAGAGAAGTTTTGAAAAATGATAAGGATAATATTATGTTGGCATATACATACGTTGAACCCGGTAAATTTGAATTGCAAGAAAAGCCGAAACCCAGGTTGAAAGATTCGCGTGATGCGATTGTGAGGGTGACTCTTGGAAGTATTTGTACCAGCGATCTCCATATCAAACATGGTAGCGTGCCGCGTGCCGTACCGGGAGTAACGGTCGGGCACGAGATGGTGGGTGTCGTAGAAGATGTGGGAGAAGATGTTATAGGTATTAAGCCGGGAGATAGGGTTACTGTAAATGTCGAAACTTTTTGTGGCGAATGTTTCTTCTGTCGTCGTGGGTATGTCAATAATTGTATGGATCCCAATGGCGTTTGGGCTTTGGGGTGTCGTATCGATGGCGGTCAAGCCGAATATGTTCGAGTGCCCTATGCCGATCAAGGTTTGAATCGTATTCCAGATACGGTAAGCGACGAACAAGCTTTGTTTGTAGGCGATATTTTGGCAACCGGTTTTTGGTCCGTACGTATTTCGGAAATTACATCGGAGGATACGATTCTGATTATTGGAGCCGGTCCTACCGGCATTTGTACCTTATTGTGCGCTTTGTTAAAGAATCCCCGGCGTATTATTGTTTATGAGCAGTCCCCGGAAAGAATACAGTTTTTGCAAGAACATTATCCCGACATATTGGTAACTACTCCTGAACATTGCGAGGAGTTTGTTCGTAAAAATAGCGATCATGGCGGTGCTGATGTGGTTTTGGAAGTGGCGGGAAGCGAGAATACTTTCCGTTTGGCTTGGAAATGTGCTCGTCCCAATGCTATTGTAACGATCGTGGCACTTTACGATAAACCTCAAATTTTGCCCTTACCCGATATGTATGGAAAAAATCTTATCTTTAAAACCGGAGGGGTGGACGGTTGTAATTGTGCAGAGATACTTCGCTTGATAGAATCGGGCCGTATAGATACCGCGCCGCTCATTACTCACCGTTTTTCATTGAATGAAATTGAGAAAGCTTACCGTATCTTTGAAAATAGAGAGGACGGAGTTATCAAGGTTGCGATAAGAAGTGTTTGAAAATAAGATGAGTCTTTGTATAAGTTTGTAAAAAGATATTGTATTCTAAAATTATAGATTTTAGTCACAAAAGATACTTAATGGCTTAAAATTCTATAATTTCTTGGGCCGTGATTCCATTATCAAGTGCTCTGCTCAAGATAAAACTCGGCTAAGTGAAGATCTTAATGTTACAATAACTAAAACTCAGAAATAAGACTTAGACTTAAGTTCTTCAAAGGATACACCCAAGCCTGAAACGACTTTTAAATACCAGCATAACTTTGATGTAGGACGTGAGAATGCCAGGATTGCTACCAAAGAGGTTCCTAAATTGGATCCGTTTGTGCTGGCTTGGAATAAGCATATTGAATCGATTTAGTTATTTTGCCCTTTAAAATACAGTAGACGGGCTCAATGTGTTTAACTCTGATAACACTATACCTCGCCAGTGTCTTTATTTACATCTTCTTCACAAGTAGAATTGTACATTGTTAAAAATGAGAAGAATGAAATAACCTCATTTATAGGACTAAGTAATGACGGAATCGAAATATTCCCCGTCACAAGGCCGAGAATTAGGACAACAAGTTGTAGAATAAGAATATCCATCGGATAGATACGAACACAATATAAAAGTCATTCGATTCTACTGCACTTATCTGTTCCAAAATAATCGGTCGGGACAAAATCGACCTTTCGGGAAAGCTCTACCCTATATTACACCTAGTCATTAAATCGATACGATTATCGCTTATTTCATAAATACGAAATAAACGGCAAGAACAAGGCAGCCGAACGCCGCAATATGGTTCCAATGCAACGACTCTCCTTTAAAAACTACGACCGAAAATAAAGTGAATATGATTAACGTTATTACTTCTTGTATTACCTTTAATTGCATAAGACTAAACGGCCCTCCATTCTCTCTGAATCCCAAGCGATTAGCTGGCACTTGGCAACAATATTCGAACAATGCTATACCCCAACTAAGCAATATCACACCATAAAGCGGCCAATTATTGATAACCTTCATTTCTTGCAATTTCAAATGCCCATACCAAGCCAGTGTCATAAACACATTAGAAACAATAAGTAATCCTATCGAATATAATCCTTGCATTGCGTCTTATTTTGGAGTGCAAAGTTACACGAAATAGCAGTAAATAGAATAAATTTCATAGGTCAAATTTATTAAAAGCTGTACAATAAAAAGTCCCCTTCAAAAATTATTCCCCCTCGATATATTATCTCTATATTCACACAATATAAAAAATAGACTATACTTCGGTAAAATCAAAAATTTGATTTTGTCATCAATTATATTATCTTTGTAGAAGTATATAGTAAAACATTGTATGAATAAAACCCATATTGAAACTTTTTCATACCAGTTATCCCCTCAATACTATTTTAACAGACTGCTGAAAATCTGGTTACATAATAATTGGGGGTGGCTTCTATCTTTTTTCCTCCTTCTCGTGGGGCTATCCATTCAAAACCCTCTATTTATTTATGTAGGACTTATCATTTTGTTTTTGGTATTTCCTATGATCATCTCTTACCTGTGGTTCGCTTATGCCCTACACCCCGATTGCCGTATGTCCATACTTTCAAAAACAGTCGAAATAAACAAAAACGGCCTTTCTTGTACTTTCGACGATGGACGAACAGAATCCATAGCATGGGAACGAATCTCCCATATACGTTATACCTCGACAGACTTTATCTTCCACTTATCGAACTATATTTTTTTCATTTTACCATACAATTCGTTCAAATCGAATGACGATCTAGAATACTTCTTAAAAAATTTTCTCGCTCCCAACATTCAGAATAAAAAATAATTGTATATTTGAGTACAATTTTTCAAACATGAAAATGTTCAGACAAATTCTAAAATATTCATTTGCAATTCTAATTGCCTTCTCGACAATCTTCTCATCGAGTGCACTGACGCTTGACGAAGCACGAGAGTTGTACAAGGCCGGTAAATACAAAGAAGCCGCTCCTGTATTCAAGGCACAACTGAAACGCCGCCCCAATGATGGATCGTTGAACCATTGGTATGGAGTATGCCTTTTTCACGAGAAAAAATATAACGAAGCTGAAAAATATCTGAAAATAGGGGCTAAACGTAAAGTTCTCGAATCGCCTCATTATTTAGCAGACATGTATATGGCTCAATACCGCTTTGAAGATGCCATAAGCAGTTATGAAGAATATACAGCTGCATTGTCCAAAGCGAAAAAACAAATACCCGATTCTATCGGCAAAGCCATAGCTCGTGCACGTAGAGCGAAATTAATGTTGCAATATGTCGAACGGGTACAAATCATAGATAGTTTGATAGTTGATGCCGATTCGTTTTTCAAGTATTTCAAAATCTCCCCCGAATCTGGACGGATAGGAACGAATGAAACACTAGACATAGATATTCCCGAAAACACGATCGGCTATATTCCCCAACGCGGAGACAATGTATTTTTCGGATATTCCATTGAAGGTAAAGGATATGAATTATGTACAAAAAATAAACTGATAGAAGAGAAATGGAGTGACATCATACCGTTACCCAATGGTGTCAATACAGAACAAGATGAAGCCTATCCATTTTTTCTCAACGACGGAGTTACACTCTACTTTGCCTCAAATGGAGAAGGTTCGATCGGAGGATACGACATATTCATCACCCGTTTAAATCTCGAAAACAACACCTACTTGAAACCCGAAAACGTAGGTATGCCCTTCAATTCGATATACAACGATTACATGATGGCAATAGACGAGATGTTAAACATCGGTTGGTTTGTATCGGATAGAGAGCAAATTCCCGGGAAAGTGACAATCTATCTATTTATCCCGAATGAGAGCAAACAAACATATAACATCGATGAAATCAAAACCGATATCAAATCGCTAGCTCTGATTCGATCTATTCGAGAGTCTTGGCCGGAAAATGCAGATTATACCGATTTATTGCAACAATTGGACAATATCAAGGAACCCCAAAAAGAGACTCGCCCCGATTTCATCTTTGCAATTTATAACGGGATCCATTATACTAAACTTGACCAATTCGTCAGTCTTGAAGCCCGCAATCTATATGTAAAGTCCAAAGAATTACGTAAGAATATCATTCAAATAGAAACTAAGCTCTCGGAACTGCGATCTCAATATGCTAAATCGAAAGGCTCAACTTTAAAAAGACTATCGTCCGAAATTCAAAATTTGGAATCGCAACTACTCACACTCTATCCTCAACCGGAAAATTACGAAAATCAGGCTCGAAAGATAGAACTCGATAATTTGCAAAAGGAACATAGATAGAACCTAAATCTAAGAAATATGTTTGATATATTAGCTGTTACACTACTAATAATATTAGCGCTAGTTCTGGCGGTACTGGAAATATTCTTTCTTCCCGGAATTACCATCGCAGGTATATGTTCGGTCTTATTTTATGGAGGTGGAATTTACTATGCCTATTCGGCCTTCGGAACAAATGGGGCTGTAATAACATTATTCATTGCAGCCGTCACTACTATTGCTGTCATCATAGGATTTATGCGATCCCGAAGCTTGGACAAAATGTCTCTGCATACCGAAATAAACTCGGTAGTACCCTCCCCGATAACCCCTGATATTAAAGTCGGCGACATGGGAGTAACACTAAGTAGACTAAACCCTATGGGAAAAATCATCGTGGGAATCCACACCATCGAAGCCCGCGCAGATAATGAACTGATTGACGAAGATACACCTGTAAAAATAATCCGCATAGAACCCACTGTAGTCATTGTTTGCAAAGAAACAGAAAATGAAAAAACAGGGAATAATATAAACACTTCTAAACAAAAATAAAATTATGGTAGGATTAAGCGTATTTCTTCTAATTGGCATTATTGCCATACTCGCTGTATTCTTTTACTTCGTACCTTTCCTTTTATGGATTTCGGCACGAGTATCGGGGGTAAGAATCTCTCTTATCCAATTATTCTTGATGAGAATCAGAAAAGTACCGCCACAAGTCATTGTTCGAGCTATGATTGAAGCCCACAAAGCCGGACTTAAAACAATCACGCGTGATGAATTAGAAGCTCACTATCTGGCCGGAGGTCATGTAGAACGCGTCGTACACGCACTCGTATCCGCTTCGAAAGCTAATATAGATTTAGGCTTCCAAATGGCTACCGCTATTGACTTAGCCGGACGCGATGTATTCGAAGCCGTGCAAATGTCTGTAAACCCGAAAGTTATCGACACACCTCCCGTTACGGCTGTTGCCAAAGACGGTATCCAGTTGATAGCCAAAGCACGTGTTACCGTACGTGCCAATATCCGCCAGTTGGTCGGTGGTGCAGGTGAAGATACGATTCTTGCCCGTGTAGGCGAAGGTATTGTTTCGTCTATCGGTTCTTCCGAAAATCATAAGTCAGTACTCGAAAATCCGGATTCTATCTCCAAACTCGTGCTTCGCAAGGGATTGGATGCAGGAACGGCTTTCGAAATCCTGTCTATCGATATTGCGGATATTGACATAGGTAAGAACATCGGCGCCGCTTTGCAGATTGATCAGGCTAATGCGGACAAGAATATTGCGCAGGCAAAAGCAGAGGAACGCCGTGCAATGGCAGTCGCTTCCGAACAGGAAATGAAAGCCAAAGCGCAGGAAGCTCGTGCGAAAGTAATAGAAGCAGAAGCAGAAGTACCGAAAGCTATGGCAGAAGCCTTCCGTAGCGGTAATCTGGGTATCATGGATTATTACCGGATGAAAAATATCGAAGCTGATACTTCCATGCGTGAAAATATTGCTAAACCGGTAACAGGAAACACCGGTAATCAGCCGTTGAGCAAATAATTTATTATAAACGCCGGAACCCGGTTTCAATTCTGTTCCAAGATGTATGCTCTTTTTTCTGCGGAAAAAGAAAGATACCTCTTCCGAACTTAAATCCGGTTCCGGCGTTTGTATTTATAGATACAGTCTTATTGTAAAACTAAAACCTTTCAATAACATGAAAAAGTACTTTCCATCCTCTGAATTGATTATCAACGAAGACGGCTCTGTATTCCATCTTCACGTAAAACCTGAATGGTTGGCAGACAAAGTTATCCTGGTTGGTGATCCCGGACGTGTGGCACTCGTAGCTTCTCATTTCGAAAATAAAGAATGCGA